>Ga0304729_1001215_pt1 | contig 17415 bp, 16 predicted proteins | sample C_131016_MF_Meta_FD_190475 | JGI IMG/M metagenome (GOLD analysis project Ga0304729, IMG submission 190475) | Freshwater microbial communities from Lake Croche, Canada to study carbon cycling - C_131016_MF_MetaG (v2) (version 2) | ecosystem: Environmental > Aquatic > Freshwater > Lake | place... | reverse complement strand
GATGCGGAACTTGCTAAAATCGAGGGACTTCTTAATAATCGTCCCCGAAAGCGACTTGGATACAAAACACCTCACGAGATCTTTACCAAATCTTTCAACCCAGTTGCACTTCGTACGTGAATCCAAGATATAGAAAAAATCAGGATGGGCTTTATAGGTCCGAATAGCTGCTGCTTCGATCAACGGCCGATGATAATCGAATGTGCTGAGATATTCGTCTTCGGTCTTGGAGTTGCTATCGATCATCGCCAATGCTGAATGATCAATCTCGAATGTTACTTCCAATGTACGGTCTGATGCCCAAAATGTTATACTTTGACGATCGGGGTTATAACTGCGACCGGGATTTGGAAACGCTAAACTCATGGTAAATTAGCTCACGAGGTCCAAGAAAATCACGTCATGATCGCACGATAGGGATACAATAACAAATTTATCGGCTAATGCCTGCAAATATGCAGTGAATAGCCCTTCCATTTTTGTAAATTCTGAGCCGCTGTAATTGTTCGCGATACAAGAGCCTCGTGGGGGGTAATCACAGTGCCGTCTATATCACTGATAACGAGATTGATCGGATTCTGCAGCCTAATCATCATAAGGGAAACCTTGCCTCTAGCTTTTCATCAAGCCTATTAATAGCTTCAACATTGGCGACGGAAGCACCTTTCGGATCAAATTCGGAAGCAACCCACATATCGACAATTGCTTTTGCCAACTCCGGGCCAATTACCCGCGCTCCCATCGTAATGATTTGGGCATTATTCGATTTAGCGGCACGCTCCGCTGAATAGGTATCATGCGTCAAAGCTGCACGAATTCCAGGCACCTTATTTGCTGAAATGCAAACACCAATTCCTGTGCCACAACACAAAATGGCGCGATCATAATGCCCCGCGATCACTTCATGAGCAACATGGGCAGCCATATCGGCATAAAAGCCCGGAGCACTCAGATTGACCACGTGATGCAGTCCTTTATCCTTCAAATGTGCTTCAATGATCGTTACGAGAGGAACTCCGGCACTATCTCCAGCAATCGCTATTTTCATTTCCATTTCCTCTTCACTCTTCTGCACGCTTTTAGATCACATCCGATACACGTTTGAGAATGTCTAAATAGCCATTTATATTCCAAGCTGAGCGACCGATGAACAAGCCGTCAACATGCGGGCAAGCGATGAGTTCGGCACAATTATCGGGGTTGACCGAGCCGCCGTATAAGCAAGGGACACGACGGCCTAGTATGGACTGAGCTACCGCAATGACTTCAGCCTGACGGGTATCGGCATAACCAGCGCTTGCAGGAATGCCATTTTCACCAATCGCCCAAACAGGTTCATACGCAAACAAAACGGTAGCCGCGGACTGAGCCGGAGCAAGGCGCCCGAGTGCAGAGCGTACCTCATTTTCTAATATCTCAGATGCGCGGCCACTTTCACGCTCAGCGAGAGTCTCTCCGACGCAAATCAACGGAATCAGCCCGTAACGCACAGCCGATTCGACTTTCAATCCAACTGTTTCGCTTGTTTCACCAAAATATGTCCGGCGCTCTGAATGACCAAGTTCTACAATATCAAGATCACAGTCGACCAGCATGGGAGCTGAAATTTCTCCAGTCCAAGCGCCAGCATCTTGCCAGTGCATGTTTTGGGCGCCAACGAGAACCGTGGTTTCAGAGAGGGCTGACTTTACTTGTCGAGCCGCAGTAAAGGGAGGGATAATAAATCTTTGAATACGAGGATCGTGCTCAGCATCGCTTTCAACCAGCCCCTCTGCAAATGCCAACGCATCGGGCAAGGTCTTGTTCATTTTCCAACTTGTGCCAATCCAAAAAGACGGATGTTTCATTGGATGCTTTTTATTTGTTTAATATATTTCACTGGTCTGTTCCTAATATAAAGCCAAGTGATTTTGAGATCAAACAACGCAGCGCCCTATTATATTTTTAGATCAGCCGCACCACTGTTGATATGTGGCGCCCAGAATGCAACAGATTCTGCGATTTGTCTTATCACTTGGCGATCATCCGGTTCGCGTTCCTTAAAACTTAACTCCAAGCAAATTTCATTGTCCACACCACCACCCTCACGGAATGCGTCAAGTAATGTCTCAGGCTGAATGCGGCCCTTGGCATTATATTCCGGCGTAAAGGGTCGATGACCACTCTTATCCATCAGTGATTGTTTGATATGGATTATTGGTGAAAAACGCGGCACTGCTCTTGCCCATGCATATGGATTAAAATCATCGGGGTTAGAACTGCTTACGTCACCATGGTCAATATCGGCCATCATCCACAATGGAATCGACATCTTCCTGGCAGCGATGCGGTCTTGCAATGACTTTGCATTGACAATGGTATCACCAAATTCGCGCCCGACAGACATCGGCTCCCAGAAAAGGTATTTTAATCCGGCAACACGAGCGTGTTCAGCAAGTTCAGCCCAGTAATCCAGCACGATGTTAATCAACGCATCGCGGCGGGTCAAATCATCAAAATCTGCATAAGTGAAAATTGCAAATTGAGTCCCGAGCGAAACACCGCCTAAATCAGCTATGATCCCAGCAAAATTTTTGAACCATTCAAGATAATAACGACGAACGTCAGCATCTGGATGACCAAAATGATTCAGCCTGCCGTAAGGTCCCGTCATGCCCGACGTCACCCTTACACCCGTTCGCAACATAGCGGATTTCATCTGATGCGTCAGGCGACGGACGACAGATGCGGGCCAACTTGGATTTATGAATTCGTGAGTGAGTTGCAGATCACGAATGCGAAGATCGCGAGCAGTCACCTCAACAAGTTCGGTGACATCAGCGAACCGATTTACCAAAGGATTTGTATTTAATGAAAGGGTGAAGGCCATGGCAAATCCTACTCAAGGTCAAATGCGGGTAGAATAAAATCTGGCATCATATCATCGGCGCAAAAGTTCATAAGCTCTGCATCTGTAATGTCCGCATGGAGACCCGTCCGCACTAACGCGGTTTTGTGCCCGGCGGCTTTCCCGCCCGCAATATCGTGGATCGGACTATCACCAATACAAAGTATCCGATCAGCTGCAATGCCGGGAAAGTGACGAGCGGCTTCCGCATAAATCAGCGGATAGGGCTTGCCAATCAATTCGACGGGCCCACCACATTTTGCATATGCTTCGGCTATTGCACCAGCGCCCGGATAGCGAGCAGTAGCAGTCAGCATTTTTAAATCTGGATTAGTGCAAATCATCGGGGTTCGTCTCAGCGCAGCATTCCCTAAGAGACTAATATAATTCTTGAACTCAATTGTATCCGTATTGCTACCCGCCAGCAATAGAAGATCGGCCTCATCAGGGCTGTCAACGCGGACAAGATTTAACCCGTCGATTGCACTTGTGTCATTGTCGCGGGCATGCAGCCAAATTTTTGCGTGTTGCGGTAGAGTGTGACCAATGCGGCGGTACAATTCATAATAAGCCGCCTCACCGGATGACATCACCATGAGATAGGAATCCCGCGAAAAACCGAGTTTGGAAAGCCTCGCCTCATTCGATACTGCGCGCTTGCCGGAATTCGATAACAGCACGATTGGTTTTCCCAAATTGGCCAATCGTTCGAGACTTCGAGGCGCAAATTCATAAGCGCCTTTGCCATTGAGAAGAACGCCGAATTGGTCAATCAGAAATGCGTCGAATTGCGGCGCAAGTAATGCAAGCGTTGTGCGGATCACGCTGCCCCTCTTTGCGCGAGCAATGCCGCACCAAAAGCAGCCTCGTCCGATTTAGCGGTTAACATCGGCACATTTAGGGTTCGCGCGCGGATGGTGTTGAAGGCATTATAGCCCGCCGCACCGCCTAAACTCCGTACGGATCGCAACGCAGGAGCTCCGAGTTCTGCGAGCCTCGCAAATCCAAGCGCCTCGATACCAGCAATGCCTTCAAACAAGGCTTGCAGAAAAGTCGTGTCTGAGGATGGTCGCGGCGTTGTGCGCGAGACTAACTTAGGGTCCACAATTGGGAACCGTTCACCAGGCTTTGGTAAGGGATAATAACTTAGGCCTGTGGGCTGGTCCGGAACAAGTGTTAGAGTCAGCGCTTCGATTTCCGCAACAGTGAAATGTGCAAGCAACGCTGAACCGCCGGAGTTCGATGCGCCGCCAGCCAACCAATTCCCGAGAATGCGATGACTGTAGATACCGAATTCCGGCGAGAAGATTGCTCGATCCGACAAAATTTTAAGTGTCAATGTCGTACCAATAACAGTAACGCCCTCCCCCGGAAGCGTTGCGCCGGTCGCTACAAACGAAGCGCAACCATCGGTGGTTCCTGCAACTATTTTTGTATGTTTCGGCAGCCCAAAAGTGGTCGCCGCGGCGACAGTGATATCGCCGACAAATGTTCCCGGCTCAACCACGTCGGGTAAAAGAGCGAGATTAAGATTGGTCGCGGCAATCCAGTCAGGCCATTGTCCTAACAACGGATCATAACCAGTTTTCAACGCGTTATTCGCATCAGAAATCATCCGCCCGGAAAAATGCCAAGCGATCCAATCTGCCTGATGTAACAGCTTTGCTCCTCCTAAAGGTTGAAGCAGATGCGCCCTGGCTAAGCCTGATGTTGGACCATGTGCTGCACTCGTGTTTGGTGCATGCGAAGCGATGGTCTCAAGGATTGCCGCATCCTCACATGTGTCATTGTACATCAATCCATCGGCAAGTGGCATACCCATTGTATCAACAGCAATCATCGTGCCCGACGTGCCATCAACAGCGAGTGCGGCGATGCGGTTGCGGTCGACCTGCGACAGCGCCCCGTTAAGCGCAGCGCTCGCGGCGCGCCACCAGATCTGAGGATCGCGCGGATTAGGTCCAAAATCAGACAGTGCGGCTTTAAAAGATGATTGCTCATCGCCGTTGACATCGATAACAACGACCCGCGCACCAGTGGTCCCAAGATCAAGGCCTAGAAACAGGTCAGGAGACATTAAGAGCCTGCCTATATTTCTCGGCATCCCAATCCAGTAATTCTGCGTTTTGTTCGGCCGTGATGATTTGAACCGGCGTACGCTCCGGCAAACGGAGAAGTACATCTCCGAGGCATTGCGCTAACGCCAATGCACTTGGCGTTGCATCTGATCGGATGAGCGCACCGGCGCCCGGCACCAGCATGAGAATTGGCGGAGTTAGACCCGACCTACTCCTTCGAGCTACGGCTTCTTCTGGTGTTTCGTCCGCCTGAAGCACGGTCACTGCAACGCCCAAAAAAATGACATGATCAGGATAAAGGCTACCGACCTCCGCAGCCGCGGTCAGATCAGGATAAAGAGCAACTTGATGCGTCGGATGATCTATTCGCAACGAAATAAAATCCGGCGTTGCTCGGACAGCGAGAGCTTGAAGATCCGGATTGAGCAGAGTGCGAATTGGCGCATTCAGCGCTGCAATAACACGCATCAATAATGTATTTGCGGCATCAACTGTGTCTGCAGCCACAATCAATCCATGGTTCCCCAAAAGCACGACATCTGTATTTGGTTCAAGGACATTTGATACAAGCGCGGCCAGTCGCGCGCCAGGCTTAACATAAGGCACAAATGCCCAGTTAAAACCCTTCAACTTGTCAGCTAGAATAGCCGGGGCGTCTGACCGGATCACGATAGCAAGCGTGTTGACGCAATGGACATGCACGACAACCCGCTGCGCGAATACTGCATGAAGGGACGTTTCAATCGATGGGCGCAATGTTCCCGATAGACAAAATTCAGCCGGCTGATCAGCGCGGGGATGGCGTTCTTGAATGGCGATTTGCATGGCTGGCAAATCAACAGGCACAAAGATGTCACGCGTGAGCGCATCGGCTAAAAGAGTCCCTGATGCCTTAATCCACATCACTCGACCATCCTTGACCGACGTATTCCCGCCCGCCGCTTGTATGATCAACGGATTTGCACCGATTGCGGCAGAAAAATCGCAAAGAGCAGAAAAGTCGTCTGGGAGTGAATACATTTAATTTCTTCACGTTAAGCTGGCAAACCAATTTGTAAATTCGGCCTGCTCAGCAGATGACAGATGTAATATATGTTTGGTCCGCCGCATGAGAATATCTTCGGGCGTGCGCGCCCATTCAGAACGAAAAAGATATTGCGCTTCCGCTTCGTACAAAGCCCCCCCAAAATGCCGACCGAGCCCGTCAAGGGTGTTCGCCTCGCCAATTAAATTGCGGGCGCGAGTGCCATAGAGGCGAGCATAATGCTTGACCAACTGGTTGGGGAGCCAAGGATAATCTAACTGTAAGCGCTCAATAAACATTGAGAAATCGGCATTAGAAATATCACCGCCTGGCAGATGTCCGCGTACGGTCCAATCTGGTCCCATATCTGGAAAAGTTTTTTGCAATAATTGGACACCATGTTCCGACAATTTACGAAATGTCGTGATCTTACCGCCAAACACATTCAAGAGTGGCGCACCCGCGTTATTGAGATCAAAAACATAATCCCGCGTGACTGCTGACGGATTACCTGCTCCATCGTCAAATAGAGGACGCACGCCGGAAAATGATTGCAAGACATCCTCACGTCGTAAATTGTGTTTGAAATAGCGGTTTACGGCATTCAACAAATACCTAATTTCTTCCTCGTCCGCAGCGACATCTTCGGGCCGACCATTGAAGGCAATATCTGTTGTCCCAATCAGCGCTTTATCACCCTCGTAGGGATTAATAAAAATGACCCGCTTGTCGGTATTTTGTACGAGATAGGCGTGATCACCGTCCCAGAATTTCGGCGTGATAATATGACTTCCTTTAACCAGTCGAACATTGCGCTGGCTATTGCCGCCAACGACTTGATTGATAATCTGATTGACCCACGGCCCCGCTGCATTCACAAGCGCGCGCGCTAGAACCGACTGATCGCCCGATGGGCCAGTGAAATGAATGCGCCACAAATCACCTTCACGCCGTGCACTGTTACAAACAGTACGTGTCAGTATACGTGCGCCCCGTTCTTGTGCATCCAACGCATTCAAGACGACTAGTCGCGCGTCATCAACCCAGCAATCAGAATATTCGAAGCCCTTACGATAAGAATCTTTGAGCGGCAGCCCCTCGGGTGCGCGGGCAAGGTCCAGTGTCCGGGTTCCGGGCAAGAGTTTGCGCCCTCCCAGGTGATCGTACAAAAAAAGTCCAAGGCGTACGAGCCATGCGGGGCGATCAGATGGGCTATGGGGCAATACAAACCGCATTGGCCAAATGATATGCGGAGCGCTTTTCAAGAGCACCTCGCGTTCTATAAGCGCCTCGCGCACGAGCCGAAATTCGTAATATTCTAGGTAGCGAAGTCCACCATGCACCAGTTTGCCAGACCGGGACGAGGTACCTTGCGCCAGATCATCCTTTTCACAAAGGATCACGCTCAGTCCACGTCCAGCAGCATCGCGCGCAATTCCAGCGCCATTGATGCCGCCGCCAATGACAAAAAGATCCACAATTTCTGTCATAGGTGAGCCCCTATAGATTTGACGTTCTCTATTAAATCAACAAACACCGTCAAGATCGCTTTACGAAATATCACGCTAGCAAGCATTTTTTGCCGGTTCACCTGCAAGAAAACGCCGAACCTCCTCTGCCGCTTGCTCTGCGGCAAAAGTTACTGTGCGCACTGAAGCGCCAGCGATATGAGGCGTGATTGTGACGTTGGGCAGTTGAAGCAGAGGCCAATCTACGGGGACAGGCTCTATGGCAAATGTCTCTAGCATCGCCCCGCCAAGGTGGCCAGACGCAAGCGCAGCGTATAATGCTTCATAGTCGCACATCGGCCCCCGCGCTGTATTTAGAAAAATGCTGCCGGGGCGCATTTTGGCAAAAGCCTCAGCATTCATGATGTTCCGAGTTTCATCGGTCACACGGGCATGCAAAGTGACGACGTCCGCTTGAGTGAGTAATCGGTCGAAGGAAACCAATTCTACTCCGGACGCCATATCATCAGGAGTGAGTTGGATATAGGGATCGTGAACGAGCACCCTCGCACCAAATGCGCGCAGCAATTTTACAACTTTGGTACCGATATTGCCATAACCAATCACGCCGATGGTCATCTCGCTCAACTCGCGCCCTGCTACATCGGCGCGGTACAAATCGCCACGCCAATTCCCTGCACGCAGAGCCTCATGGCCCGCTGTAATCTTGCGGGTTTGTGAAAGCATTGCGCCCAGCGTGAATTCAGCGACCGCCGATGCATTACGGCCAGGCGTATTCACAACAAGAACTTTATGGTCGCGGGCTGCGTTCATGTCGATATTTACTGGCCCCCCGCGCGATACGGCGATCATCTTGAGGTTTGGTAATCGTGCAAACATAGCCCGCGACATCGGTGCCAGTTGAGTCACGAGTATTTCCGCATCACCAATGAAATCGACGATATCGTCAGCATTGCCAAAATATTCTTTTAACCCTTCCATTCCGTTCGTCGCGTAACCATGTTCCATCGGCTCGTCTGGCCAGTTCTCTTTCTTTAGACGCGTGGTTATGGATGTGCCGCAGGCCTCAATTAATTTAGCCTGAAAGATTTCTGGCAACATAAACTGATCGCCAATGATCGCGATTTCTTTCATCATTTTTTTCGGTCCTGTCGATTAGCAAGGCCCTGCCACACCGGCGAGAGCGCGCGACGTGCAGCGAAAAAATTGTTATAAAGATCGGCATAATTTGCGGACAGTTCCGTGTCGGCGGGTTCGCTATTGCCGAGCAACGGTGTAACCCATTCCGCAATACACTCGTCTATGCCAGCATAATGTCCGTTGGCAACAGCGGCCATCATCGCGGCCCCCGCAGCGCCGGCCTCTTCGCGCGCGGATATTCGTGTCGGTGCACCTATTGCAGCCGCATGAATCGCTCGCAAACCGCGTGAGCGCGCTGCACCACCTGTCAGCCTTAATTCACTCGGCAAAACACCCATAGCCGTATAGCAATCACGCGCAGCAAGTCCAAGTCCTTCAATGACGGCACGCACGAGATCTGGAAATCGATGGGTCCCATCTAGACCAATAAAACTTGCCCGTGCATTCGGATCAACAAAAGGTCCCCGCTCACCCGCTTCGGAAATATAGGGATGATAAATCAATGATCCAGGCTCGGTTGCTGCAAGCCAACCATCGATACGTGCCAATAGCTCCGCCTTGGAAACAGGTTGGGCTAAATCTGCAGCGAGATCGGCCGCAATTTTTAAAACCCAATCGATGTTGAGTGTCGATGCCATATTGGAATGAATTTGGGCGACTTTGCCCTTAAGCGGTAGCACCATAACATAACCCGTCGCGTCAGCATTTAAGACGACATCATCGACAGATTTAGCGAGCATATGCATTCCAGTTGAACCGATGATCGTGCATCCAACCGCGCTATTGGAACTCTCGCCCCCCGTATAAATACCCGCACCGAGCGCCGTACAAACAACATCGACATAGCCAAGGCTAACAGGCGTACCCTCCAACAGACCAGTAACCTCAGCTGCCCGGGAGCTAAGCTTGTGCGTCGTGTGGGAACCATCAACGATTTCAGGCAATAAATGTCTATATTTGGTCAACCCAAGGGATGCGATGACATCGGAATCGTAGCGTCGCGTCCGAAAATTACCAAAAGTAAAATTAGCTTCCGAGGGATCCGCGACCCTCTGTCCGGTAAGTTTCAGATACAGCCAGTCCTTGGGGTGCAATGCTGCTTCTGCGCCGACCAAAAATTCAGGTGTCGTGGTCAACATATGGGCAAGCTGCGTGCCCATCTGGCATGCATTCAGACCAGTTCCCGTCGATTCAAAACGTGCGCGATCTGTTGGCAAATTGCGTAAACGATGAACCGTGCTGACGGCACGGGAATCGAGCCAAATCCAACCGTCTGTAACAGGTCGATCACCCTGACCGACGAGCCAAGTTCCATCGCCTTGCGCCGTGACCGCGAGAGCGGCGGTTCGCTTTGCAAGATCGGGAACTAAGTCGGCAAGCGAACGTAATGTTTGTGCGCAATCGGCCCAAGTCTCATCAAGAGATTGGAACGCCGCGCCATCTTGGCGAGTCGTATAACGATTAGGTACAGACGCAATCGCAACCTGACGTCCGGACAAATCGAAGGCAACCGACTTTATCACTGATGTGCCGGCATCTATCCCAATCAAAATATCGCGCGCACTACTGGTCATTAAGCAAGCTCTTGCCCGTGGCTCAGTGCTTGACCAGAAGCGGGATCAAACACATGCAGATCAGACGGCTGAATTTTCAAGAAAATTAATTCACCCTCCGCTCCTGCCGATCGATCATGTTCAACCAATACAATGGTTTTGCCCGCGAAGCTTGCAGCGATATGTGACTGATCGCCAAGCCATTGATTGGCCACAATCATTCCTGCGGCCCCCATGGGCGCACGATGGACTGCGTAAGGGCGAACACCTATAACGACGTCGCGATATTCGAGCATCCGTTCGCGAACCGGTTGAGCGAAATCGGATTCATTATAAGAAAGTTCTAATCCATCGTGCAGATGAAAACGCAAATTAGCATTTTCGATTGAGACATGAGCCGGAAATAGATTCATTGGAGGCTCACCAACGAAAGTTCCCGTAAACAAGTTTGCCGGCCGGTTCTTAATTTCAGAGGGCGAGGCATATTGCTGAAGAACACCGGCCTCCATGACTGCGATCTTATCAGCGAGCGCGTTCGCTTCAGTTTGGTCATGCGTCACAAGAATCGCCGTCAATCCGTTCTCTTTGATGTAATGTTTAATTCTGCCACGTAACAGCGTCCGCAATTGCGGCTCCAACTGACCCATAGGTTCATCAAGAAGGTGGAGATCAGCTTGACGCACCAACGCGCGGGCCAAACTGGCGCGTTGTTGCTGACCGCCGGATATGGACGATGGAAAACGGTCCAATATGTCCGATATTTCTAACATCTGAGAAACGCTATTCACGCGGGCCGCAACTTCGCTGCCAGTCAATCGGGACGCCTTTAAAGCAAAGGCTATATTTTCGCCTACATTGACCGTTGGGTAAAGCGAATAACCCTCAAAAGCCATTGCAACATTGCGCTTAACGGGAGGGAGATTTTGTACTTCGCGCCCGGAAATCAAGATCTTCCCACGCGAGACTGACTCAAAGCCAGCGATCATTCTTAAGGTCGATGTCTTGCCACATCCAGAAGAACCCAAAAGCGCAATAATCTCACCCTTTTCAACAATCATGTTGAAGTTCTTAACGGCTTGAACGCCATGATCGATGGAACCATAAAACTTTTCAAGACCAGAAAGGTGGAGCATTGATCCGGTCATGCTGATACGTCCATTAAATTTGGCTTCAACAGATTGCCGGTTACCTTGTCAAACAACAACGCATTCGATGGCATTATTGATAACCAAGCGCGACCACTCGCAGCACCCGATATATTTGCGGGGCGCGATACCATGATTTCTTCGCCGCTCAGCGTGATGGCGAGCGTAACAATCTTCTCATTCAGCGGTGATTCTGTTTCAATATCGACAGCAAAAGCGTCAGTCGTGTTTTCTGGCACAAATTGCAAAGACTCGGGTCGCAAACCCAGGATGCAGTCGCGCCCAATTGCCACTTCAAAACCATTCAGCGTGATCGGCATTCCGGAAATATGTACCGTAATGCCACTTGGTGAACTTTCTGGCCGAACATTGACCAAATTAATTACGGGGTCACCAAACAAACGCGCGATTTCAAGATTGGCAGGTCGTAAATAAATATCCGCAGGCGTTCCAACTTGTTGTATGCCGTGATTGCCCATCACCGCTATCCGCCTTCCCATTGCCATTGCTTCTTTATAATCCTGGGTAACATAAATAACGGTAGCGTTCTGATCTTTCAAAAGACGCGGTAGCTCCAGACGCATTTCAAATCGCAATTTAGCGTCAACATTTCGTAATGGATCATCAAGCAGCAACACGGACGGTTCGGCAGATAATGCTCGAGCGAGTGAGGTGCGTTGCTTTTGACCGTTCGACAGTTCTTTTGGCTTGTGATGCAAAACATGTTCGATTTTCAAGAGCTTCGCAATTTTTTCAACGGTCGAGGCAACATCTGTTCTCGACTGACGGCGAGCAGTCAAAGGGGCTGCAATATTTTGGGCGGCGTCCATATGCGGGAACAGAGCAAAATTCTGGAATGCCATCCCAATGCCGCGCTCTTCCGGCTCGACGCCTGCCATAATTTGACCATTGATCCAGATTTCACCCATATCGGGTTCGATCACCCCAGCAATCAAACGTAAAAGCACCGTCTTACCTGCGCCAGATGGTCCAAACAAAACCAATGTCTCGCCGCTCTCAACAGATAGCGTTACGCCATCGATAACAGTGATGCCCTTAAAGTTTTTCTTAATATTTTTTAGCTGAAGGCTCATGGCATTACCCCTTAACTGCACCTAAGGACAGCCCCTCAACCAGATAACGTTGAGCATAAAGAGCCAGCACAAATGTTGGCGTAATTGACAAAACAATTCCGGCCGCGACCTGACCATATTGAATTCCGGAGGCTGTAATGAATGCGAGCGCCCCTACAGTCACAGGTTGTTTATCAGCCGACGCCAAGACCAATGCGAATACAAAATTATTCCAGGCAAATATAAAGGCGAGAAGACCTGCAGCCGCAATGCCGGGGCCCGCCAACGGCAATGCGATGCTACGAAAAGTTGCCCAAAAATTATGACCCGCAATGCGATAAGCATATTCGACGTCCGCAGATATATCCTCGAAATATCCTCTCACTATCCAAAGTATCAAAGGTAGACATATCAGCTGATAAACCCATATAAGTCCGACATAGGTATTAGCAAGTCCAATCTGTTGAAAATAAATTGTGAGCGGCAGAAGAACAAGCAAGGGCGGTGCAAATCGGAAACTAAGTAACGTAAATGCGATATCCTCGCTGCCTCGAAATTTTAACCGTGCGAATGCGTAGGCTGCGGGCACGCCAAGGATTAAGGCGACGATCACCGACGTCGTTGACAAGAATAATGAGTTAAAAAGATTACCCATAAAGTCGACTTTTAGGCCGCCTGCCGAAGTTTCAAGCTGGCCCGAAATTAGCCCTTTATAATTAACGAGGGTCGGCTCGGATAGAAATGACGGCGGCACACGCAAGATCGTCTCATTTGTCTGAAAACTCATGCCGAAAATCCAAACAATCGGAAACATGAAAAAAATACAGACCGACAAAATTGCTCCACCGCGCAATATTCGCTCGACAGTGCTCATCGTGTTCATTTCAGCTTTCCTATGCTTCGCCACGTGCGCGTTCGCGCAGGCGCAACCAATTTTTAATGAACAGGTTCGAAAGGAAATAAGTTAGCGCCCAAAGGATCATCATAAGAGCTGCCGACCTGCCCACATTGGTAGATTGAAAAAAGTTTAGGTAGGCCTCGACTTGAAACACCGTCAGCCGGTCTCCTGGTCCACCTTGAGTCATCGCGTAAATAATGTCGAACTGTTGGATACTTTCAATGGCTCTAAAAAGAGTTGCCGTCAGCATATACGGCGTCAACATTGGCAAGGTTATTCGCCAGAATACAAACCAGCGCGGCACTCCGTCTAATGCTGCTGCTTCGAAAGGTTGCGGCGGCAGGCTGCGCAGACCCGCCAAAAGTAATATCATTATAAAGGGCGTATAGACCCAGACATCAACAAGTACGACCGTGAACATCGCAGTCTGCGGATCAGATGCCCAATTGAAATTGGGCATCCCAAGGACCTTTACAAAATAGCTTAAAATTCCGAAACCGGGATTAGTCATCAGCTTCCACATGAGGGCTGCCAACGCCGGCGCCGTCATTAGCGGCATCAATAGCATGATAGATACAAAGTTATTCACGCGGCTTCGCTTTTGCAGCAAAAGCGCAATGCCAAGAGCCAGAAGCAATTCAATTACGACCGTAAGCACGGCGTAAGTGACGGAAACTTTAAGTGTATTCCAGAATGAAGAATCATTGAAGAAAGCCAAATAGTTCTCACCCCAGTTCCACCTCCGACCAGCGGGCTGCGACAACCGAAAACGCTGTAGTGAATACGCAACCGCAGTAAAAAACGGTATTAGGATGCCGATGCACGTCAGCAGCGCTGGCAGGCTGAGTAAATAAGGTAACCAGCGACGGCTAATCTTGAATTTGAATTGTGGGGTCATCTTATCAAACATTGCCGAAAGGCTTTGGGCCACAAGGAGATCCGCGGTAAATTGGCATGAATTCCGGGAAAGGTGGCTCGGTTACCCGAGCCACCCTTGTCTTCGTTAAAGCCCGGCATCCGCCAATTGTTTGTTGACGCTTTCTGCCAACTTATCCAGACCCTCATCCACCGGCACTTCTTTCGCAACCATCTTCTGAAGCGTTGACGCCCATTCGGTGGTGAGATCGAAGAAAAGTGGCTGTGGAGTAAATTTAATCGAGGCCCCCGGTGCCGACGTATCGTGCATCTCAACATAGCCCGCATAAGACTTTGTCATTTTGTCCCGGAACGCTCCGTCGGCCCAGACTGAAGCACGAGCCGGGTTCACGAGGTTCATCTTTTGAGCACCGAACAGATCATGTTCAGGTCCGGTGACCCACTGCAAGAAGTACCACGTGGCATCCTTCTGCTTGGAAAACGATGACATCGCCATTGCCCAGATCCAAATATTTGGAGTTGGTGCTTTTGCTGCAGGGTTTGCCGAAAAACCAGAGAATGCGAGATTGCCGGCTTCTTTATTGCCTTCACCATTCATGAAGTACCCAAGAATATCTGCATCAAACATCATCGCTGATTTGCCTGCACCCACGTCGGTACCAACCTGATACCAAGTATGTGTCGACCAATCAGGAGCGCCTGACTCTTGGATCATTTTCACCCATTTTTTATGATATTCTTTTGAAACAGGCGTATTCATTGCGGCAGTTAATTTACCCTTAGCATCCTTATTCAAGTCTTTTTGTTCGAAGTTCGAATAACCTGAAAGGAAGCCCGGATGGATTGTGGCCCAGCTGCGTGAACCGCGCACGCCGATACCGTAACCATCCTTCATGACTGCTTTTGCAGCCTTAGCTGTATCCAAAAGCTCGTCGATGTTTTTAGGCACCTTCAACTTGTTGGCGTCAAATATACGCTTGTTATATGTGAGGTTATTTTGCTCATAGGCGAGCGGAATGCACCATTGTTTAGCATCTGCAGAACCAAGCGCACCACCAGGAACCCCATTCCAAGCGCATGATTTGATCACGCCGGGAAGGAAGTCACCAAAAGCGTACATTGGATTTGTTTTAGCAGGATCTTTGATATATTGATTGAGATCATCGATCCAACCTGCCGGACCATAAGTCCAAGTCATGTAAGCACCCGACATGAATGCATCATACTCGGTCGACTTTGAGGACAACGCTGCCGTTACTTTATCAAAATAAACGTCCTCAGGGAAAATGTCATATGCGACCTCAATTCCCGTCAACTTTTTGAAGTTTTCGATGTTGGCAATCATCGCATCAGCATACGGATGCTTGTTGAGCAACAACTTCAGCTTAGTGCCTTTGTGCTTCATCCAGTCGAAGTCCGCAGCCATTGCATTAGTTGTCGCCATATTTACAAGCATTCCGGCGGTGCCTGCCGTTACGCCCAGAGCCCCGAGGCTTTTAATTAAACTACGGCGACTGATGGTTCCGCGCACAAAGGCGTCGACCAGATCTTTTTCTTTTTCGTACATTTTATTTCCTCCCTATCCCGCTCAGCGCGGGGGTTCTTCCAAAAGCGCAAAGGCCGTGCGCTCATCGGTAATGAGTCCATTCAAGAATTGGCTCATTAACACAGACCTGATTGCCCAGGTCTTCTCTTTACCGCCCGCTATCGCGACTATTCGGCGCCCCTTAATGATGTCTAGTTCAAGGGAAACCGTACGAGCGGAAATTGCAGCTTCGATGGGCTTGCCATCAGCATTAAAAAAATGCCCTAACATTTCGCCAACGCCACCTCTCCGTTTGACATCACCCATTTCGGCCGTGTCAATCATCTGCATTGCAACAAGTAATCCATCGGGTTCAGCGGTTCCGATTCCTACGATCATCAGATCAGCCTGTGCGGCTAAATTGAGTACGTCAGTGACACCTCGCTGAGCTAATAATACCTCGCGATCCTCGACGGTGTTTGCAAAGAATGGCACTGGCATTACAAACGCCGTGGCACCGGTCTTTTCTGCCAACCGATACATCACGTCATAAGGGTTCGCTGCAAAATTACGCGTTAAACCTCCCAGAAGTGAAACAAACTTGACTTTGCAAGCATCGAGCCTGCGCATCCGCGCAACCGCAGCAGCTATTGTGCGGCCGTGCCCCACTCCGATGACGTGTGCTGGGCCTGACTCAATTTCGCGCATGAAAAAATCTGCGCCAGCTATACCAAGGGCGCGCAGAGGAAGCCCTTCCTCATGCAATTCAGGAACCACCTGGCAGTAAGCTAAATTATATTTTGCGGCGAGCTCATGCTCTAAAATCATGCACTCAGCTACATCACCATCTATGCTCACTTTGACGGCGCCGTTTTCATTAGCGCGCGAGATCAAACGGTGTGCTTTAACGCCTGATACCCCTAGACGCGTAGCTATGTCCGCCTGCGTCATTCCCGCTGCATAATGCAACCACGCGGCGCGGATAGAAAGGCTGTCATCGCTTTCACGTTTGGTGGTCAATCGTGCCATTGGCCCTCCCCAGAGGCGCTGCCGATGCCATTCAAGCAAAGTGTATTTTTTTTCTAATTGTGAAATAATTTACACTAATATTAGGGTCTGTCAATCAAACGCCATTGGAAAAATCAGGGTCTCAAAGTTGAATTTGCAAGGGGGCGAAATGGATTGGAGCGACCCTTCCGTTGCCCAAATGAGTTAACCTTCTGATGATCAAGCGATTATCAATACGGAAAATGTACTTAGGGGCCCGCGGATAAGCTCTCGCCGGGTACAGGTCTCCTTCCTGGCATCGGGCTCTTGCTTGCAGCCGGTGCTCTTGCCGCATTGAAGCGCTCGAAACTGCGCGATCTCGAAGAGCAGCAACTCGCGCGGCTCACAAACCAGAAAATTGCGGATCTGCTGCTCGAAGGTCAGGACCAGCTTGCAACCATTATCGGCAACCGCATCGGTGCTTCCGAAGGCTCAGCCGTCATGACCAGCGCCGAGGGCCTGATTACGAGCCTGACCGCCGCCTTCCAGCAGTTCCCAGCCTCGCACGTTGAAGCGGCACTGTCCGCCGCAAAGGCCGTGTCCACGGCCGTCCAGCAGATCAACGCTGTGTCAGGCAGTGCAGCGAACGGAGCCGCTGTCAGCGCCACTGTGGGCCAACAAACGGCCAATGCCGGCAATGACGCAACCTCTCACGCCGCCGCGGCGTGAGGACGCGAGAATCAAGTCTTCAGGAGAAGAA
>Ga0304729_1001211_pt1 | contig 17450 bp, 10 predicted proteins | sample C_131016_MF_Meta_FD_190475 | JGI IMG/M metagenome (GOLD analysis project Ga0304729, IMG submission 190475) | Freshwater microbial communities from Lake Croche, Canada to study carbon cycling - C_131016_MF_MetaG (v2) (version 2) | ecosystem: Environmental > Aquatic > Freshwater > Lake | place... | reverse complement strand
TGGGCCTCACGGTGCAGTATTTGCTCAAGCGCACCTTGCCCCAGGGCGGCTTGCAAGCTGGCGACCATGTGCTCTTTCATGCCGCCGCCGGTGGCGTGGGCCTGATCGCTTGCCAATGGGCGCGCGAGATGGGCTTGCAGCTGATCGGCACGGCCGGTTCAGACGAAAAATGCGCACTGGCCAAAGCCAACGGCGCGGCGCATGTTGTCAACTACGGTACAGAAGACTTTTTGGCACGCGTGAAGGACATTACCGGGGGCAAAGGCGTCAAAGTGGTGTACGACTCGGTGGGCAAAGACACCTGGGACAAGTCGCTCGATTGCCTCTCGCCCTTTGGCCTGATGGCCAGCTTTGGCAATGCCTCGGGCCCGGTCGCGCCTTTTGCGCCGGCCATGCTCGGCGGCAAGGGTTCGATTTATGTCACCCGCCAAACCCTGTTTAGCCATATTTCCAGCCGCGAAAGCACCCAGGCCATGGCCGACGACTTGTTCGGCGTGGTGGGCAGCGGCAAAGTACATATCGAGATCGGCCAACGCTACGCCCTGGAAGATGTGCAACAGGCGCACCGCGACCTGGAAGCGCGCAAGACCACCGGCTGCACCATCCTGACTCTGTGAGTCCGGGTCTGGGCATGGCGGGTGCCCAATCCGATGTGGCGCCGGGCATGCTGCGCTGGGCCATTGCCCTAACGCTGCTGGTCAATGCGCTGGTGATGCTCACCCCCCTCATTAACGAGGGGGACTCGGTGCTTTATGCCGCGCTATCGCAGCACATGGTGCAAAGCGGGGACTACTGGTCGCTGGTGCTCGAGGGCAAAGACTGGCTGGACAAGCCGCACTTTCCGTTTTGGCTGGGGGCGCTGTCCTTTAAGCTCTTGGGCATCAGCCCGCTGACCTACGCGCTGCCGGGCTATGTTTTTCATGTGCTGGGGGCCTACTACACCTACCGCATTGCGCGCTTGTTCTATGGACGGGGTACCGCACTGCTGGCGCTGTTGGTGTTTGTGTCGACCTACCATGCCATGTACAGCACCACAGCGCTCAAAGCCGAGGCCTTTCTGACCGGTAGCATCACCGGCGCCTGTTACTACTGGCTGCGCTGGGACATGGCGCACACATGGCGCCACCTTTTGCTGGGCGCCGCCTTGAGCGCCATGGCGGTGATGACCAAGGGCATCTTCACCCTGATCACCATCAGCAGCGGCTTGGTGTGTTTGTGGGCCTACCAGGGGCGCCTGGGCCAACTGCTGCGCCTGCGCTGGCTGGCTGCGCTGGGGCTGACGCTCTTGTTTTTGGCGCCGGAAATTTACGCCTTGTTCTGGCAGTTTGACAGCCACCCGGACAAAGTTGTTTTTGGGCAGACAGGGGTTTCGGGCATCCGTTTTTTCTTGTGGGACAGTCAGTTTGGTCGCTTTTTTAATTCCGGGCCTATACGCAACGTCGAGGGCAATCCTTGGTATTTTGTGCACGTGTTTTTGTGGGCGTTTTTGCCCTGGGTAGCTACGTTTGGCATGGCCCTGGTGCAAGGATTGCGCGGTTTTGGACAGCGCAGCGCGCCGGAACGTGCGGCCTTTGTTTATTTGTGCGCCAGCTTTTTCGTGACCTTTGCGCTGTTCAGTGCCACTGCGTTTCAGCTCGATTACTACACCGTCATCGTCTATCCGTTTGCTGCGATCGTGTGCGCTGATTTTTTACATTCGCGTTTGCAGACGGGTGTTAGCAAGCGCTTGCTGGCCGCCCAATGGGTAATGACCCTGATCACCCTGGGCTTGGCCTGGGTGATTTGTCTTCAAGTAGGGCAGGCGCCGCTCACTGTGTTTTTGACTCTGGCATGCGTCGCCTGGCTCGCTTACGGCTTGGCCAGGCGCAAGGCGGGGCCGACGATGGCGCTTTTGGTGCATCCGGTGCTGGCGGTGAACCTGCTGTATCTGGTGCTCGAAGGTATGACGCTAATCGCACACACCGGCCACGCTCTGTCGTACCGCGTACTGCCTGTTTTGTCCCGTGAGCCGCAGGTGCCGGTGTTGGTATATGACATGGACCCAACCGTGGCTTGGGACATTGGCCTGGCACGCCAGAGCGCCACCAGCCAGTCGGTGAGCAATATGCAGGAATTGCCTGCCCCGGACCAAAGCTATTTCTTGCTGGCCCGCACCGACGCGCTCCCGAGTTTGGCGCCTCACATCGGCAAGGCCACACCGGTCTTGCAAGGCCAGTGGGTGGATCACAAAACGGGAACCTTGCCGCGCCAAATCCGGCTTGCTTCGGGCAAAGAAGCGGGCGAGGACTACACCTTGCTGCGCGTGCAAGCGCCGTAGCACTGCCAAGCCCGCGATTAGCGCGCGCGCCGCACCCGCAGCAGCTCGTCCAAAATCATGCAGATGGCGCCCAGGGTGATGGCGCTGTCGGCCACGTTAAACGCCGGGAAGTGCAGACCTGCGGCATGGAAGTCCAAAAAGTCCACCACATAGCCATAGGCCATCCGGTCAATGACATTGCCCAAAGCGCCGCCCAGCACGCAGCTAATGGCAAAGCAAAACAAAGTTTGCCCGGCGTGCTGTCGCAGCAACCAAACGATAAAGCCCGCCGCGCCCAAGCCCAACGCCGTAAAAAACCAGCGCTGCCAGCCCGAGGCGTCCGCCAAAAAAGAAAACGCGGCGCCGCTGTTGTGTGCGCGCACCAGGTTAAAAAAACTGGTGACCGGCTCGCTGGCGCCTAGCTGCATGCTGCCGATGATGAGCAGCTTGCTGAACTGGTCGGCCAGGATGATGATCAGCGCAATCGCCAGCCAGTGCAGCATGCGCATGCCGCCACTGCCCCCGCGCGCCATCAGGCGACCTGCCGGGACTCGCCCGCGCCGAACAAGTTGCTCACGCAGCGTCCGCACACGGTGGGGTGTGCCGAGTCGCTGCCCACACCCAGGCCGGGCTCTTCGACATAGTGCCAGCAGCGCTCGCACTTGGCCGCCGTGGCGGCGCGGGTGCTGACCGCCAGCTGCGCAGCCTCCTGCAAGCCAACGGTGGACGTGATGAGCACATATTTCAGGTCGGCGCCTAGGCTGCGCAGCAGCGCCAGGTCAGCCGCCGATGCGCTGATTTGCACGGCGGCCTGCAAGGAGGCGCCCACTTGGCCAGCGGCGCGCAGCACTTCGATGTCTTTGTTCACCGCCTCTCGGATCTCCCGCACCCGCGCCCACTTGGTATTGAGCGCCTCGTCGGGCTGGGCCAGCGCGGCGTACTGCGCCAAAAAGATGGAGTCGTGCAGGGGCTGGGCAATTTTTCCTTGTGCCACCAGGGTGGCCCAGGCCTCTTCGGCGGTGAAGCTCAAGAAGGGCGCCATCCAGCGCAGCATGGCCTGGGTGATCTGCCACAGCGCAGTTTGCGCGCTCCGCCGCGCGTGCGATTTGGCCGCAGTCGTGTAGAGCCGGTCTTTGAGAATGTCCAGGTAAAACGCGCCTAAGTCCTCCGAGCAGTACACCTGCAGTTTGCTCACCACGGGATGGAACTCATAGCGACCAAAGTGCCCGCCTTCAAATACTTTGCGCTCTGCATTCCAGGTGCCCACGATATCGGCTTGCAACTGCGCAGCGCGGCTCAGGGCATAACGGTCAACTTCGAGCATGTCTGCGCTGGCCACGCTGTCTTTGGCCGGGTCAAAGTCGCTGACGTTGGCGAGCAAAAACTTCAGGGTATTGCGCACCCGGCGATAGGTGTCGACCACGCGGGCCAGAATTTTGTCGTCGATGTTCAGGTCGCCCGAATAGTCGGTCGAGGCCACCCACAGGCGGATGATCTCAGCGCCCATTTTTTGCGTGACTTCCTGCGGCGCCACCGTGTTGCCCAAGCTCTTGCTCATTTTGCGGCCTTGACCGTCGGTGGCAAAGCCGTGCGTCAGCAGGCCCCGGTAGGGCGCGCGGTCGTAGAGCGCGCAACCCAGCAGGAGCGAGCTGTGGAACCAGCCGCGGTGCTGGTCGTGGCCTTCCAGGTACAGATCGGCCTCGGGGCCGTGGTCGTGAAAAGGCGCGCGGTCGTAAGCATCTTTGTGGCTGCCGCGCAGCACATGCTCGAAGGTGGAGCCCGAGTCGAACCAGACTTCCAAAATATCGGTGCTCTTGGTGTACTGGTCCGGCTGATCGCCAGGCTGGTTCAGGATGTCTTGCACGCTGGCGCGGCTCCAGGCCTCGATGCCCCCGCGCTCAACCATGTCGGCGGCGGTATCCAAAATGGCCATGGTGCGCGGGTGCAGCTCGCCACTGTCTTTGTGTAAGAAGAAGGGCACCGGCACGCCCCAACTGCGCTGGCGCGAGATGCACCAGTCCGGCCGGTTGGCAATCATGTCGCGCAAACGGGTTTTGCCATTCTCGGGATAAAACTTGGTTTGCTCAATCGCATCGAGCGCCAACTGACGCAGCGTCTTGGACGCTTTGCCTTTGGTGAAGACGCCCACGCCTTCGTCCATGCGCACAAACCACTGGGCGGCGGCGCGGTAAATGACCGGCGTTTTGTGCCGCCAGCAATGCGGGTAACTGTGTGTGATGGGCGTGGTGGCCATCAGGCGACCGGCGTTTCTCAAGGCTTCGAGTATCTCTGGCACCGCTTTCCAGATGTGCTGGCCGCCAAAGAGCGGGAAGTCAGCGGCGTAGGCGCCGTTGCCTTGCACGGGGTTCAGGATGTCGTCGTAGGCCAGGCCCTGCGCCACGCAGGAGTTGAAGTCTTCCACCCCGTAGGCGGGGGAGGAATGCACGATGCCGGTGCCATCGTCCGCAGTGGCGTAGTCGGCCAGGTAGACCGGTGCGGTGCGGGCAAAGCCTGCGTCCACATGCGCTAGCGGGTGGTGGAAATGAATATGGTCCAGCGCTTTGCCGGCAGTGGTCGCCACCACGCTGCCTTGCAGTTGCCAGCGCTCCAGGCATTTTTCGACCAAGGACTGCGCGCACACCATCAAGCCGCGCGGCGTATCGACCAGTGCGTAGACCAGTTCGGGGTTGAGGTTTAGCGCCTGGTTGGCGGGAATCGTCCACGCCGTGGTGGTCCATATCACCGCAAATGCGTCTTTCTCCAGCGCGGGCAAGCCAAACGCGGTGGCCAACTTGGCCGGCTCGGCGCACAAAAAGGCGACATCCAAGGTATCGCTTTTCTTGTCCGCATACTCAATTTCAAATTCGGCCAGCGAGGAGCCGCAGTCAAAACACCAGTACACCGGCTTTAAGCCCCGGTAGACAAAACCGCGTTCGATCACGCGTTTGAAGGCGCGGATTTCACCGGCCTCGTTGGCCGGGTCCATGGTGCGGTAAGGCCGCTCCCAGTCGCCCAGCACGCCTAAGCGTTGGAAGTCTTCGCGCTGTTGGTCGATTTGCTCGGTGGCAAAGGCGCGGCTTTTGGCCTGCATGTCGTCACGGCTGAGTTTGCGCCCGTGCAGTTTTTCGATGGCGTTTTCGATAGGCAGGCCGTGGCAATCCCAGCCGGGGATGTACTGGGCATCAAAGCCGGCCAATTGGCGGCTTTTGACGATCATGTCTTTGAGGACTTTGTTGAGCGCGTGGCCGATGTGCAGCTTGCCGTTGGCATAGGGCGGGCCATCGTGCAGCACAAATAATGGTGCGCCTTGGCGCGCGACGCGCAGCCGTTTGTACAGGCCTTGGTCGGTCCAGGCCTGGGCCCAGGCCGGCTCGCGCTTGGGCAAATCGCCGCGCATGGGGAAGGGCGTGTCAGGCAGGTTCAGGGTGCTGCGGTAGTCAACGGATTCGGTCATACAAGTCTCGGGTCGGGGCCGCTGGGGGCCAATTGGGGGGCAGGCGCATCAACAGCGCCTAAGGGCAAGGGGCGCGGGGCAAGGTGCGCCAGCGTGCCCCGTCAAATTCGGGCAGCCAGCCAGGCCCGGGCTTCGTCGCAGTCGGCTTGTATGCCCTCGCGCAGGGCGTCCAGGCCGTCGTATTTGCGCTCGTCGTGTAGTTTGTGCAGCAGTTCCACGCCGACGATTTTACCGTAGCCCCCTTCCTCGCCCAGGCTGGCGGGCCAGTCCAGGCAATGGGTTTCGAGCAGCACGCGCCCGCCGTTGACGTCGTTGGCATCTAGTGAGGGACGCACCCCCAGGTTGGCCACGCCGGCCACCGGCTGGGGTGCCAGGCCGTGGACCAGCACCACAAAAATGCCGCTGGCCGCCGGGTGCCAGCGCGGAAAGCGCAGGTTCAGCGTGCGAAAGCCCAGGCTGCGGCCCAGCTTACGCCCGTGCACCGTATGTCCCGAAATGCGGTAAGGCCGCCCCAAGAGCCGCGCCGCTTGCGCCATATCGCCGGCCGCCAGCGCGGCGCGCACCGCCGAGCTGGAGACGCGCAGGCCGTGCACTTCGTAGCTGTTCATGCGGGCGACGTCAAAACCCAGCTGCTCGCCGGCGGCGTCCAGCATGGCGTAGTCGCCCGCGCGCTGGGCACCAAAGCGAAAGTCGTCGCCCACCAGCACATAGCGCGCGCCCAGTCCGCCGACCAGCACCTTGGCGATGAAATCTTGCGGGCTCTGGCTGGCCAGGGCGGCGTTAAAGGGCAGCACCACGGTTTGGTCCACGCCGCATTGGGCCAGTTCCTGCAATTTGTCACGCAAAGTACCCACGCGCTTGGGCGCGAGGTCGGGGCGTTTGTGCTGCAGTGCAAAAAAATCGCGCGGATGGGGCTCGAAAGTCATCACGCAGCTGGGCACGCCGCGCTGCTGCGCCTCGCTGCGCAAGAGGGCGAGCATGGCCTGGTGGCCGCGGTGCACGCCGTCAAAGTTGCCGATGGTCAGGGCGCAGGCGCTTGCCAGTCCTGGGTGTTGGTAGCCGCGAAATAACTGCATGAAGGCGATCTGTTGGGGGTGGCGGCCCGGGGGCGCAGCGTCACCGAATGAGGGTATATTGTGACGCAGCCCCTCACAGCGGCCCGCTAGCAGCGGCTCTGGCGGGCGTGTTCCGTGGTTTTGCCGGTGTCTTTTTGGATCGGGAGGAGTTGCGTGAAAGTACTGAAGTTGTCAGCCCAAGGACTGCCCCAGTCCTGGATTTCTCTGGAGCAGGCGGTGGTGCACTATGCCGCCGGCGAGGTGCGCTGGGAGTCTGGCGGCGAGGTGGCCGTGTTTCGCGGCGGGCACAACGCAGTGACGGGGCTGCAGTCGGTTATCCGCGTCAACAGCATCATTGGCACCCGGGGCGTGCCCAAGATCAACCCCTTTAACTTACGCCCGGGCCTGACGAACAGCAAGCTTTTCATCCGCGATCGCAATGTCTGCGCCTACTGCGGCGGGCGCTTTCACGAAACCGATTTGACGCGCGAGCACATCATCCCCTTTGCGCAGCAGGGCGTGGACCAATGGATGAATGTGGTCACCGCCTGCCGCCCCTGCAACCACCGCAAAAGCCACCGCACCCCCGAGCAAGCCAACATGCCTTTGCTCTACGCCCCCTACGTGCCCAGCCTGTGGGAAGACTTCATTTTGCGCAACCGGCGCATCCTGGCCGACCAGATGGAGTTCTTGATGTCCCACGTGCCGCGCTCATCGCGCCTGCTGATGTAGTTTTTTGGCGGCAAGCGCCTCGCGGTGCTTGGCAACGTGCGCGCCATTGCGTATCGTCAGCCCTACAGCCCGAAACAGGGCGTGCCAGGGAGGGCGTATGAACAAAATAAATGACTTAGATTTTCCAAGTTTGCTTGTGCTGCCTCGGCGCCGCATACTTGCGCTGCCGGTGCTGGGGCTGGCTCCCGATCTGCTCCATGCGGGCGAAAGTGCGGTCGGCCAAGGCCGTGGGGCCAAAGGTGCGGCCTTGGCCGAGTTAGCCACCCCTTGGTCCAACCACTGGGATCCGGCGCCATTTGCCTTGTCCGAAAAGTTCGACGGCGTGCGCGCGATCTGGGATGGCCACGCCCTGCGCTACCGTAGCGGTCGCACCATTGCCGCGCCGCCTTGGTTTACCGCCGCGCTGCCGAAGCATCGCCTGGACGGCGAACTGTGGCTGGGGCGGGGTAGCTTTGACCAGCTCTCGGCCACGGTGCGCACCGAACCCGCCCCCGACGAGGCCTGGCGCGCGGTGCGCTACATGGTGTTTGACGCGCCCGACCCGGCGCTGCCATTTCGCCAGCGCTACCAAAAAGTCCAGGACCTTATTGCGCAGGCCGAAGTCACTTGGCTTATTGCGGTGCAGCAATTGGAGGTGGCCAGCGCTGCCCAATTGCAGGTCCGCTACGAAAGTTGGGTGGCCGATGGCGCCGAAGGCGCGGTGCTGCATCGGTGGGACGCGCCGTGGCAACCCGGGCGCAGCGACGCGGTGCGCAAGCTTAAGCCGGTGCAAGATGAGGAGGCGCGTTTGGTCGGCTACCTCCCTGGTAAGGGCAAGTACGAAGGACAGGCCGGCGCTTTGCTGCTGGAACTGCCCAATGGCCGCCGCTTTGCGCTGGGAACCGGTTTGCGCGATGTGGAGCGCGCCAATCCGCCAGCCCTAGGAAGTCAAATTTCCTACGCCTACCGGGGGCGCACGCCCCAGGGTTTACCCCGATTCGCCAGCTTTTTGCGGGTGAGAGCGGCGGAGTAAACCGGGTTTGCCGCAGCGCGGCATCGACCCCACTACCCATTAATTCAACTGGCCAAGCGTTCGCTCGCCGGTTTGTCCTCTCGCCTTGGCTTTAGGCGCAGAGCCCGCTGCGCGTTCAGTGCACAGAGACGCAGTCGTTGCGAAAATGGTACTTTTTATAAATTAAAGTGTCTAATTTGTGAAATTCGCAAAAACAAAGTAAAGTGTTCGGTCAGAGTCCCAAGGCTCGGAACTTCTATTGGCCGATTAAGGATCACCCATGAAAGATTTGTTTTTGTTGTCACGCGTTAGCCGCAAAACGCTGGTTGCGCAAGCCATTAGCGCCTCGCTGTCCCTTGGTATGGTGGCGCCGTTATATGCGCAATCCAATGCCACCGGTATCTTGTTCGGCAAAGCGGACGCGGGCGCGACCTTGGTCGTGACCAATTTGGATTCGGGCGCGAGCCGTTCGATCACCGTTGATGCCTCTGGGCACTACAGTTTGTCGTCGCTGACCACGGGTAACTACAAGGTGGAAGCCGTAAAAGGCGGAAAATCCTTGGGTTCGCGTGTTGTCGAAGTCAGACTGAACCAAGGTGTGGAGGCTTCCATCGTTTCCACGGACTTGGGCACGGTGCAAGTTGTCGGATCAGCCGATTTCAAGCGCGGCATTGATACGTCGGCATCGGGGACCACCACCACGTTTACTGCCAGTGAACTGGCCAAACTTCCAGTGGGCACCAGCGTTGCTTCGGTGATCCAGTTGGCACCGGATACAACCAAAGGCGATCGTCGTTATGGCGGTGCCTCGGCTCCCTCGTTCGGTGGTGCTGGCGCTTCAGAGAATGCGTATTACCTTAACGGTATGCCCATTACCAATGTGTATGTGCAGGTGGGCTTCCCCCAGATCCCGTCGAATGCCATGGCCCAAGCCCAGGTAATGACGGGTGGTTACGGCGCCGAATTTGGCCGCTCCACTGGGGGCGTGGTTAACCTGGTTACCAAACGCGGTACCAATGACTATGTTTTTGGTGTGGGTGCTACCGCCTCCCCCGCTGCTTGGCGTGCCACCCAAGTCAATACCTACTATCCCAATACGGGCGATGCCAAAAACGCGGCAACCGATGGCACCTTGTACCTGTACAACAATGCCAACCAGGTCAGCGGTGATACCCAAAGTTTTTACTTTGGCGGCCCCTTGTTGCAGGACAAGTTGTTCGCATTTGTAGCCTATGAAGGTGTGAATAGCAATTCCTCCGTCATCCGCCGTACGCGGACCGACTCTGCGGCAAAAACATCGGGTTGGCAGGATGTCACCACGAAGGACCCGCGATATTTGGTGAAGCTGGACTGGAATATCACCGATAGCCATTCCTTGGAATACACCAAGTTTTTCTCGGAAATTACCCGTACTTACAAATACTCCGGCTTTGACTATTCCACCTTCTCGCGCAACAACGTGGTGGTGGGCGGCACGACCGATGTGAACTGGGACAGCCCTGCAAGTTCACTGGCTCCTTACAGCCCACAAGGTGCTGAGATCGACATCCTCAAGTACAAAGGCTACCTGACAGAAACGCTGACGTTGCAATTGCTGGCGGGCAAGAGCGTTACGAACATGAAGCAAACTCCGGTTGGCTACGACCCGTCGTTCTCTCAAATTGGTTCTGCGCCATCCACCGAATATCCTGGTCTTGGCCCCTATGCGCACCCCCAGGCGATCAGCGGTTCGATCCTGGTGCCCAACGCACAGGACCGAAATACCCACCTGCGGGCGGACTTGGAGTGGGCGTTCAACCCCCAGCACACGGTTCGTGTGGGCATGGATAAGAACGATATCGCTTCGCTCAATGGCACAGCGTATGCAGGCGGCACACAATACATCTATGGGTACACCGCAACCCCAGGCACGATTCTCAACAAATACAACACCAAAACGCTTAGCTCGATCACCGGCAACCCGATCGCGGCTGCGGGATATTATGTGAGCACTGCTTATGTGTCCAATGGCTCGGCGCCGTCGACCATTCAAAATGCGCAGTACATTGAAGACCGCTGGGCCGTTACAGACCGAGTACAGCTGATCATGGGTCTGCGTAACGAAGGTTTTGACAACCGCAACGGCGATGGTCAGACCTTTTTGTCGCTGCCTAACCAGGTGGCCCCCCGCGTTGGCGTGGCCTGGGATGTGGACGGTGACTCCAACTTCCGCGTCTTTGGCTCGGGTGGTCGCTACCACCTGCCGATCCCAACTAATGTGGCGATTCGCCAGCTTGGCTCTTCCACCTACGTGCAGCAATATTTTGCTTACACCGGGGTTGGCGCCGATGGCCGGCCTACGGGCGTGACACCCTTGAGCACGCTATATTCGTCGAACAACGAATATGGCCAGGCCAAAGACTTCCATGACTACATTAATCTGGACCTGAAAACCAACTCCCAAGACGAGTTTGCGCTCGGATTTGAGAAGGCGATTAGCAAAGAGTTGAACGTGGGTGCGCGTGTGACCTACCGTTACATGAACTCGACGATTGATGACTTGTGCGACAACGTAGGTCTGGTCAATTACGCGATCCGGAACAAATTGCCCACCGCCAACGCGGAAAACGATGGCAATTGCCGTCTGTTCAACCCTGGAATGGACAACGCATTCCAGTTTGACTTCGGTGATGGCCGTGGACCCGTGCGCGCATTGGTCACCAACGCCGATATGGGTAATTTCCCGGCGCCTGAGCGCACTTATAAGGCGGTGGATCTGTATGCGGAGCACCCGTTTAACGGCGTGTGGTATGGCAAGATCAACTACACATGGGCCCAAGGTATCGGCAACATGGAAGGCCAGTTGAACTCTGATTTGGCGCAAGCTGACGTTGGCGCAACCGTGTCTTGGGACTTCCCCCAGATCATGGCCAATACCACGGGCCGACTGCCCAACACCCGCACCCACCAGATCAAGGCTTTTGGCTTTTATCAATTGGGTGAGGAGTGGGGCGTCGGCGGTAACCTGAACATCGAGTCAGGCCGGCCGTTGAACTGCTTTGGCAATGCGCCAACGCCTGCCATGGATCCCTATGGCTATGGCCCGTACTTCAACTACTGCGGCGGCCAGGCCAGCCCACGCGGCTCCATGGGCGACCTGCCTTGGACATACTCCTTGGATCTGGGGCTGACATACAAGCCTGCGCTGATCAAGGGCGTGACCATGAAGTTGGACGTGTTTAATGTTCTAAATGCCCAGTTGGTCGCCTCTCAAAGTGAGACCCGAGAGGCAGGGGGCGACATCAAGACCGTCGTTTCAACCTATGGCTACCAGACCTTTAGTGCACCGCGCAGCGCCAAGGTCTCGGTCAACTATGACTACAAGTTCTGATTTGCAATAGCGGTCATTAGAACGAAACCGCGACCCAATCGGGTCGCGGTTTTTTTTCGCAGTTCAAGTTCACACTATGGCGTTTGGAATCCATTTGCAATATTGGGGGCGCTTGTGGCCCGTGCTAGCTACGGCTGTCCTGTGCGCCTGTAACCCTGTCCTCAACTCCCCCCACCCGCTGGGCTCAGAGCGCGAAAACACCTTGTTTTTCCCGGTGCTCTACCACTCGCCCAAATTCCTGGACCCGGCCAGTTCTTACTCCAACGAAGAGACGCCCTTCACCTACCAGGCCTATGAGCCGCTCTACGCCTACCACTACCTCAAGCGCCCTTATGAATTGATCGGCCGCACCGCCCAGGAGGTAGTCGTACCCCAATACGTCGATAAAGACGGCAAGGCCTTGCCAGACGCGGCCTCGCCGCAGCAAATTGCCGAGTCGGTCTACGAAATTCATATCAAGCCGGGCATATTGTTCGCCCCGCATCCCGCCTTTGCCAAGGATGCGCAAGGCAGCTATGTGTACCACGCGCTCACTGCCAAAGACTTGCAAGGAAAACACGGCGTTCCCGATTTCCCGCAAACCGGCACCCGTGAGCTGACGGCGGATGACTATGTGTACGCCATCCGCCGCCTGGCCACGCCCCGGGTAATTTCGCCCTCGTATTCCACGCTGGCTGAATACATTGTGGGCTTTAAGGAATACGGCGCGCGCATTGCCAAGGTGGATAAAGAACTGCGCCGCAATCTGCCGCCCACGCAACGCGATTTGCCGCACCTGGACTTTCGCCAGCACGGGTTCGAAGGTGTGAGCGCGCCCGACAAATACACCTTGCGCATCCGCGTGCTGGGCAAATACCCGCAGTTCAAATACTGGCTGGCCATGACCTTTTTTGCCCCCATCCCCTGGGAGGCCGAGGCTTTTTACGCCCAGCAGGGCATGTCCGAGCGCAATCTTTCGCTCAACTTTTGGCCCGCTGGCACCGGGCCCTACATGCTCACGGAGTACGCCACCAACCGGCGCCACACCATGCTGCGCAACCCCAACTACCGGGGCGAGCCGTATCCGTGCGAGGGGGCGACTGGCGATCAAGAAAAAGGCTTGCTAGACGATTGCGGCAAGACCACGCCCTTTGTAGACAAATTGGTTTTTGAGATCGAGAAGGAATCGGTCCCTTTGCACTCCAAGTTCAAGCAGGGCTTTTACGATTCGCCTGCCGTCGAGCGCTTGGACATGGGCACTCAGTACCTCACGGCCATGGCTGATGACCCCAAAAAGGAAAAAGAGTACCGCGAGAAGGGCTTTCGTCTGCCCACTACGGTCGAGCCCAACAATTGGTATGTCGCCTTCAATTGGATGGACCCGGTGGTTGGCCAGGGCAAGACCCCCGATCAAGCCGAGCGCAATCGCAAGCTGCGCCAGGCTTTGTCTATCGCCATCGACTGGGAAGAGTACGTGTCCATCTTTTGGGACATGCAAGGCGTAGCCGCGCACGGCCCCTTGCCGCCTTCGCTTTTTGGTTACCGCGAAGACGGGCCCAGTGCTTTTAACGCAGTGGTCTACCGCAAGCAGCCCGACGGCAAAGTCGTGCGGCGCAGCATAGACGAGGCTAAAGAGCTGCTCGCCCAAGCTGGCTACCCTGGTGGGCGCGACGCCAAAACCGGCCAGCCACTGGTGCTGAACTTTGATTTCCAGTTAGTCGCCACCGGCAATGCCAAAGCCGAGCTCGACTGGTATGCCCGCCAATTCGCCAAGCTAGGGATCCAAATGGAAGTGCGGGCTACCGACTACAACCGTTTTCGCGACAAGCTGAAAAAGGGCGGGGTACAGATATTTTTCGCGGGCTGGCTGGCCGATTACCCGGATGCGGAAAACTTCTTTTTCTTGCTCTACGGCCCCAACGCCACGGCCATGACCGATGGCAATGGCGAGAACAGCGCCAACTACCAAAACCCCCAGTTTGACGCTGCCTTTGAGCGCATGAAGCTACTCGACGATGGCCCAGAAAAGCAGGCACTGATCGACAAAATGATTCAAATCACCCAGCGCGATGCCGTCTGGAGTTTTGGTTACTTTCCCACCTCGGCCGCCGCCTACCACCAGTGGGTATTTAATGGCAAGCCCACGCAGATCACGCGCAACCACATCAGCTACCTGCGCCTGGACGCGCCCTTGCGGGCGAGCAAGATGGCGGCATGGAATGTGCCGGTCTGGTGGCCGCTGCCGCTCCTGCTGCTCGTGGTGGCCGCACTGATTGCCCCGGCCGTCTGGCTGTGGCGGCGTCGCGACCGCGAGACGGCGGCGCGCACTTTGGCTTCGGTGGAGTAAGCGGATGTTCAATTACATTTTGCGCCGGCTGCTCTATGGCGTGCTGGTTTTGGTGGGCGTGAATTTGCTCACCTTTGTGCTGTTTTTTGCGGTCAACACGCCTGACGATATGGCGCGCATGAACATCGGCGGCAAACGGGTCAGCGCCGACGCCATCCAAAAATGGAAAGTGGAGCGCGGCTACGACAAACCCTTGCTCTGGAACGAGAAGGCCCAGGGCCCTGAAAAGCTCACCCAAACCCTTTTTTACCAGCGCTCTTTACCCTTGTTTGTGCTGGATTTCGGCGCCACCGACACCGGGCGCGATATTGCTTATGAGTTGAGCCAGCGCGCCGGTCCGTCCTTGGCGGTGGCGGTGCCCACCTTTTTGCTAGGCGTGTTTGCGGTGGTCGTGTTCTCGCTGGTGCTGGTGTTTTTCCGGGCCACTTATCTGGAGCTGTGGGGCGTCGGGTTTTGTGTGTTTTTGCTGTCCATCTCGGGGCTTTTTTACATCATCGCCGGGCAGTTTTTGTTTTCCAAAATGCTCAAACTGGTGCCGATTTCAGGTTTTTCGGACGGTGGCGACTTTGTAGTTTTCCTGGTATTGCCCGTATTCATTGGCATTGTGTCGCGCCTTGGGGGCGAGGCCTTGTTTTACCGCACCATGTTTTTAGAGGAAATTGGCAAAGACTATGTGCGCACCGCCCGCTCCAAGGGTTTGACTGAAACCATGGTGTTGTTTCGCCACGTGCTGGGCAATGCGCTGCTGCCGATTCTGACCAGCACCGTGGCCGTGTTGCCGCTACTGTTTTTGGGCGCTTTGATTATGGAGTCCTTTTTCGGTATTCCGGGCCTTGGCAGCTTCACCATTGACGCCATTGCCGGGCAAGACTTTGCTGGCGTGCGCGCCATGGTGTTCTTGGGCTCCTTGCTCTACATCCTGGGTCTGGTGCTCACCGATATCTCTTACACGCTGGCCGACCCGCGTGTGCGTTTGGGCTAAAGGACGCACGCTATGCCTAAATTTGTATTTCTGGCGACTGACCTGGCTTTGTACTTGCAGTTGCTGGTGCTCGCACTCTATGTTGCGCATGCCCTGCGCACGCCCTTGCTACGCCAGACCTGGCGCTATGTGCAGCGCGATGCCACCGCCATGGCGTGCAGCGTGATCCTGGGGCTGTTCATGTTGGTAGCGGTTCTTGATTCTGTGCACTTCAGGCCGTTACTGCCCAACGCGCCCGACGCAGCAGCGGGCACTGCGCCGGCGTATTCCATGCAAACGTTCTCGGTGCTGGACGCGTTGCTCAGCAGCCCCCGCCAAGCGCGGGAGAAGACCTACTCACGGCCTTTGGCAACCCATCAGTTCGCTAAGGAGTCCTTGCAGCGCGATGGCGTCACGGTGCGCGATTACCCGCGACTCAAATTTGGCGGCAGCCACCTGCAAGACCCGCCAAGCCAATGGGCTAGCGACGTGCTTTCGCGCTCAATGCGCGGCTTAGCTAGTGGGGCATTGGTGGCGCTGCTTGCGGCTGCTGCGCTGGCGCAAGCGCTGGCACGGCGCCACACATTGACTTTGGGACAGACCGCGTCGGCGGCTTGGCATGGTCAGCTTGGCGTTCCGTGGCGTGCCATCGCGCTGACGGTGACCGCACTGATGCTTATCAGCGCCTGGGTGGCGGCCTTGTGGCCCTACTACCATGTCCTGGGCACCGACCAAACCGGCAACGACGTGCTGTTTGTATGCCTCAAGTCCATACGTACCGCCGTAGTGATTGGCTCGCTGGCCACGATTGCCACCATCCCTTTGGCTCTGGTGTTTGGCATATTGGCAGGCTATTTCAAGGGCTGGGTGGACGATGCCATTCAGTATTTTTACACCGTGCTCTCGTCTATCCCTTCGGTGCTGCTGATTTCAGCTTTTGTGCTGATGATCCAGGTCTTTATTGACAAAAATCCGCAGCTTTTTGAGACCGGCCTGGAGCGCGCTGACATCCGCTTGTTCCTGCTGGCCATGATTTTGGGCATCACCGGCTGGGCCCAGTTGGCGCGCTTGCTACGCGCCGAGACGCTCAAGCTCAGCGAGCTGGACTATGTGCAGGCCGCGCGAGCCTTTGGGGTCTCGGACACCGGCATCATGCGCAGGCATATCTTGCCCAACTTGACGCACATCGTGGTCATCGTGGCGGTGCTCGATTTTTCGGGCTTGGTGCTCTACGAGGCGGTTCTGTCCTATGTGGGCGTGGGTGTGGACCCCAACACCAACAGCTTTGGCACCATGATCAACACCGCGCGCAACGAAATGTCGCGCGATCCCTTGGTTTGGTGGAATCTGTTTTCCGCCTTTGGTTTTATGGTCGTGCTGGTCTTGTCCATGACCTTGTTTGCCGGCGCGGTGCGCGAGGCTTTTGATCCGCGTGCGCGCGCCTTTCGGGTGCGCAGCAGCGCGCAAAGGGTAGCGACCGTCAAGGAGGCTGCATGATCGCCATTGAACAACTGAGCACCGAGCTGGCCTCGGACAGCGGTATGGTGCGCGCAGTGGACGCCTTGTCGCTCACTATTGAAAGCGGACAAACTTTTGCCCTGGTCGGTGAATCGGGCTGCGGCAAGTCCATGACGGCCCTGTCATTGCTGCGTTTGTTGCCGGACAGCGGCCGCGTCACCGCTGGCACCGTGACCCTGGACGGCACCGAGCTCATGGGCCTGCCCGAGCGCAGCATGCGCAATATCCGTGGTCGGCGCATCAGCATCATCTTTCAGGAGCCGGCCACCAGCCTGAACCCGGTGATGACGGTGGGCCAGCAAATTGTCGAAGTCATTGAGCGCCACACCGCGCTCTCGGGCGCCGCCGCCAAAGCCAAAGCCGTGCAGTGGCTTGAGCGCGTGGGTATTGCCGATGCGGCGCAGCGCATTGACAGCTACCCTTTTCAGATGTCGGGCGGGCAAAAGCAGCGCGTCATGGTGGCTATTGCGCTGGCCGCTGAGCCCGATGTGGTGATCGCTGACGAGCCTACTACCGCGCTGGATGTGACCATCCAGGCGCAGATTTTGGATCTGCTGCGCGCCCTGCAAAAGTCCCAAAAGATGGCCATGCTGCTGATCACCCACGACCTGGCGGTGGTGGCTCAGATGGCGCACCGCGTGGCGCTCATGTACGCCGGCCAAATTGTCGAGGTGGCCAGTGCATCAGCGTTTTTTGCCAAGCCCCGCCATCCCTACGCCGTCAATTTGCTCGACGCCTTGCCCGATG
>Ga0304729_1001209_pt1 | contig 17490 bp, 14 predicted proteins | sample C_131016_MF_Meta_FD_190475 | JGI IMG/M metagenome (GOLD analysis project Ga0304729, IMG submission 190475) | Freshwater microbial communities from Lake Croche, Canada to study carbon cycling - C_131016_MF_MetaG (v2) (version 2) | ecosystem: Environmental > Aquatic > Freshwater > Lake | place... | reverse complement strand
CCAATTCACCCTCTAAACCGCGCTGGTAATTGACTTGCTCTACAAACTGACTGGTACCCATTTTCTGGTTCTCCAGCAGCTCAAAACCGACATTACCTGCCTTTGGTAAACCCTGGCCGGCTAAGCGCAAACGGGTTTCGTAGACGGTATTTTCAGGCACCAAAATAGCAGCGCCACCCTCGGTAAATTTGTAAGGAACGTTCATTTGCTGCAAGGCAGCCACAATGGCTGCGCCATCGCGTTCATTGACACTTGAAAACAACACGCGATAGTCGTCTTTGCTCTTACCAGAAGCCCCAACAAAGATAATTGCCGCTAAAAATAAGAGTCCTGCAGCGCTAACAATGAGCTTTTGCTGGAGTGATAAGGCCTGCAATCGGTGCTTGATTTCGCCAAATTTAGTGGGAACTTTAACCGGCACCGCTCTATGGATGCCTGCATTGGGGGCCAAATTTGCTCCAGAGCCAATATTGACTACTGTTGCATCTTTATCGCCGCCCTGTAATCCGTTTATTGCCTCGTCAGCCAATGATGTAGTCCACTAGATTACGGTTTAGTAAAAATTAATAAAAATCATAATATCACTAAATATAGAACTTTTTGCCGATAAAATCCTATATATTGATATCCTACATGCAAATTAGCCAAAAAGCAGGAAAATTTTGCCGCCCAATCCATCTGCCAATTCACCCCAACTTGCCTCTACAGTGACAGATTTGTCAGCATCAGGCAAGAGTGGGCCAAGCTCTCAAGATTTAGAGTCGGCATTTGCGCTGTTCTGGGCTGAATCCCAAAAGCTAGAGGCTCAGCAGACTACCTTGCAGGAGAAGATCAATCTCCTTAGTAATGAGCTCCAGCAATCCAATCAGCGCTTAGCAATACTGCTCAATGCTATCCCCGCCGGCGTAGTCCTTTTAGAGAAAAATATTGTTTTATTGCATAACCCTGCAATCTTGCAATTTCTTCCCAGTTTGGCAATTGGGCAGGCATTTGATACCCCAAAAGCTTGGGCTCCATCGATTGCACCCAATGAATTCGTCATTGAATCTACCGATAAAGAAGTGAGCAATAAGCGCCAAACAATTCAACTGATTCGGATTGATGAGGGCGAGCGCAGTTTTATTCAAATTCAGGATATCACTGCCAATATCGCACTTCACCAAAAAAGCCAGCAAGAAAATCGCTTAGCTGCGATGGGAAAAATGGCGGCAGGCATCGCTCATCAATTTCGCACTCCACTAGCCACAGCGCTCCTCTACTCTTCACATCTTTGTGATGAAAATTTAGACCCTAAGCTCTTGCCAGAGTTTGCCCGGCGCATACGTAAGCAATTACTCGATCTTGAAAAACTCTCGCAAGAGATGCTGCGATTTATTTCTAACAAAACTAGTAAAACGACTTTAGTGCCTGCAGCGCAAATTATCCATGAAGCAGAGACTGCAATACGCCCGCTCTTTGATGAGAAAAAAGTTGTACTACAACTACATCTGGAAATTGCACAAGATCTGATGATTAACGCAGACCAAAAATCACTTACCAATGCCCTCATTGCAATCTTAGAAAATGCCTTGCAAATCTCCATAGAAAAACAAACGGTAAATTTGGATGCCAAGCGTGAAGGCAAGAATCTACTAATTAATATCGCCGACCAAGGCCCTGGGATTGCAGCAGAAATGCTTGCCTCTCTGTTTGAACCCTTCGCTAGTACCCATGCCAATGGAACTGGCCTTGGCTTATCGATTGCCAAGAACGCGATTGAGTCCCACCGCGGAAGCATTGCCGCCAATAGCTCCAAGACTGGCGCTAGTTTTGTGATAACGCTTCCTTGTATTAGCTCTCAATGACTAGATCTCAATAAAGTAAATAAAAATGGATAACTCTGTAGATCAAAACAAACCCTTCCCAGTGATTCTGGTTGAAGATGATGATGATTTGCGCGAAGCAATAGGAATTACTTTGCGCATGAAGAAAATTGATTTTGTAACGCATCAAAAAGCAGAAACCGTTTTGCCGTTGCTGCAACCAGGCATGCGGACTATTTTGATTTCTGACTATCGTTTGCCGGGTATGACTGGTTTGGATTTATTAAAAGCAGCTCAAAAATTAGCGCCTGATTTACCAGTGGTGATCATGACTGCTTTTGCTGATACCAAACTTGCAGTAGAGGCATTGAAGGCTGGTGCAAGAGATTTTTTGATCAAGCCTTTTGTACCAGACCAGCTGATTGAAATTATTACCCGTCATCAGGCCAGTGGTGATGAACTAGTACCTACAATTGAAACTAGCAAAATTGAGGCCAAACATTCCTCCATCATTGCTGTTGACCCAGCGATGCTGGCAACCCTGACACGTTGTGATCGCGTGGCCACGACCGATACCAGCATTTTGATTACCGGTGAGTCTGGTGTTGGTAAAGAGGTGATTGCTAGAAGAATCCATGAGTCTTCCAAAAGATCGGATGGTCCCTATGTAGCCTTAAACTGCGCGGCCATTCCTGAGAGCCTTTTGGAATCGATTCTCTTTGGTCACGAAAAAGGTTCCTTTACTGGCGCCACCAAGGTGCAAACCGGTAAGTTTGAGCAGGCTAATGGCGGCACTTTATTTCTCGATGAAATCGGTGAAATGCCAGCACCCTTGCAAGCCAAGTTACTGCGGGTTTTGCAAGACAAGATGGTTGAGCGCCTAGGGTCTGCTGAGCCAGTCAAGGCGGATGTGCGCATCATTGCCGCCACAAACCTCAACTTGCAAGACCAGGTCAAAAAGGGCAAATTTAGGGAGGATTTGTACTTCCGCTTGGCAGTTTTCCCAATTCTGGTTCCAGAACTGCGAAACCGACCCGGTGATATTTTGCCTTTGGCTGAGTTCTTCCTAAAACGCTATCGCTTTAACTTGGGCCGCGAGTCTATCAAATTGGGTCCAGATGCCAAAAATTGTCTGCAAAGCTATAGTTGGCCGGGCAATGTTCGGGAGCTGGAAAACGTCATTCAACGCTCTGTTTTACTTTGTGACACGGATATTATTGGGGTGGCTGACCTCGAATTAGATGAAAACAATACCTTTAGCCAAGTCATTGTCCAGAATGAAGAAATAAAGCCATTAGAGACACCCCAGATACCTCAAAATGGCACAGTAATTGCATCTATACCTAGTAATAGCGGTAAGGATATTGAAACAGTTGAGCGTGAGCATATTTTGAAGATTTTGGCAGAAGTAAACGGTAATCGCAGTAAAGCCGTACAAATCTTAGGCATCTCCGATAGGGCGCTACGCTACAAGCTCAAATCCTACCGTGATGCGGGCTACTTTAATGATTGATTGTGTTAGATAATATGAGCATGGATGCAGGAAACGTAGATTCGATGGTCGCAAGAATGCAAGCACTCGCCGCAGCAGCGAGTGGTAATGTTGCGCCCTCGAATTCTCAGCCAACTGCAGGAGGCGTGGATTTCCAAAGCATCCTTAAAAATGCCATTGAGAACGTCAACAGCGCTCAGAACAACGCTCAAGCAAAGGCGCAGTCCTTTTCTTCGGGCAGCTCAGATACCTCTCTTGAAGAAGTAATTGTGTCCCTCCAAAAAGCCAACCTATCCCTACAAGGCATGATTGCGGTTCGCAATCGGCTAGTAGACGCTTACAAAGAAGTGACTAATCTCCAGGTTTAAGGCCTTACTCCAGTCAGCAGTTCACCTTGCTTATTAAAACTGGGATTATATTTGGTGCGCCGCCTTCATTGCTCGCCATCTCTGGTGAGTAAAATTCTGAGATGATTGATTCCATTATTCTTCAGGCTGAAAAAGCTTACAGCATTACCCTCCTGGGGATGCTATCAATGGAATATCCAAAGCTTAATATCATTCTGGTTAATGATCTATCTGAGCTCATTGCCATTCCCTTTTCAACCCTAAAGAGATCCAGGCTCATTTCCTTTTCAAGCTCAAATATTGTCCCCGCCAAAGTACTTGCCTTATTAGGTTATGGCGCCTATAACTTTCACCCAGGACCTCCATCAAGACCAGGGTGGGGCGCAATCGAAAAAGCTATTTACGACCAAGATAAAGCTTTCGGAACCACGCTGCATTTTATGAATGAGTATGTAGACGCTGGCCCTATCATTGCCATTAATTTATTCCCAATTCCAGCAAACTGTAATCGACAAACCCTAAGCGATCTTGCTTTTCAGAATTTACTCAATCTATTCACTCAGCACTTAAAAGAACTCATTGAAAGTGAATATGAATTAATTGAGTTGCCCATCGAATGGGGGCATAAGAAATTTACCAGAAGAGATTACTCCGCCTACTGCATCATTACCGAAGATATTGATCAGTCAGAACTTGAGCTCAGAATCAGAGCATTCCAAGCGCCTTTTAGACCCGCTATACGCTTTCAAAAAGACGATACGGTGTATGTTTTAGCCAATCAAGAAGAAAAATATAGCCCCACCCTGAAATCCCATAATCTACATGGCTACTCTTTTATTGAGTCTTAAATGATATCTGCTCAGAGCAGGCAAACATAGATAACCACCAAGATTCAATATTACGTCGTCTGTTTATTGGTATATAGCCTAATGTATAGCGAATAAGTATTTCTTAAGGTAATGCTTAATTTAGCAAGTTCCAACTAAAGTAGCCTATTTAAAAATCTCAGATTAGCTAGAAAAATCGTGTTGCTGTGAATTCTTGATCAAGAGTAGGTCGGCGTTTACCCTTTCTAGTACCTCATCCCAATCGCCCCATTTTTCCTGTCTATACACTCTAACCGAAGGGTACCAAGGGCTGTCGTTTCGATTTAACATCCAGCGCCAACAAGTATCAAATCTATTTAATAGCCAAACCGGTTTCCCCATAGCTGCCGCTAAATGTGCTGTCGATGTATCAACGCTAATTATTAAATCCAAGTTAGCAATAAGCGCCGCTGTATCTGAGAAATCATTGAGTTCACCGGTAAAATTGTAAAAATTTCCCTTTTTCCAATGCTTATTGCAACTCTCTAGTAGCTCGGATTCTGCCGGCTCACCCTTTTGCAAACTATAAAAGTTGATACTAGATAAATTAATCTTTGATATTTTTTCAAGTGGAATATTCCTTCTTTTATTTACACCCCACAATTCCGACTGATTTGGACGAAATCCCCCACTCCAAACCAACCCAACCCTGAGACCTTCTTTAGCGCCGAGTTTTATTTTCCAACGCTCAATTTTGGCTAATGGCGGTTGTATGTAAGGTATTTTGTTAGGGATGCTATCAATTTGAGTATTAAATGCCAATGGGAGACTCATCAAAGGGCATCGATAGTCAAACGCAGGAGGTGGCTCCCCCTGAATAACTATTTGACTAACACCTTCAAAGCTTTTGAATAACCTAGCCAAAGGAGGTTGAACCTCTAAAACCACTTTAGCCCCAAGCTCGGCTACCAATGAAACGTATCGACAAAACTGTATTGTGTCACCCAAACCTTGTTCAGCATACAACAAGATGGTTTTATCTTTGATGGATTCTGCTCCAAGCCAGAGAGGCTCAGAAAATTTCCTTACCTCATTAGGCTTATGAATTTTTTCATTTTTCCAGCGCCATTCATATCCTTGCAAGCCATCATTAAAATTACCTGCTAATAAATTACATAATGCTAAATTCCAATGGGCCTCAGCGTAATCTGGTTTGATTCTAATTGCGTGATCGTAGCTGACTAACGCCTCCTCTAAACGCTTAACTTCTTGTAAAGCAATGCCACGATTTGAGAAGGCTTCAGCGTAATCTGGCTTGATGCTAATGGCCAGATCGTAACTGAGAAGCGCTTCTTCCATGCGCCCCAGTGCCTGCAAAGCAATGCCACGATTCGAGAAGGCTTCAGCGTAATCTGGCTTGATGCTAATGGCCAGATCGTAACTGAGAAGCGCTTCTTCCATGCGCCCCAGTGCCTGCAACACATTAGCTTTATTAGAATAAAATTCTGGATAATCTGGTTTAAGTCCAATAGCCTGATCATAACTGACAAGCGCCTCCTCTTTACGGCCCAGTGCCTGCAACACATTACCTCTATTGGAGTAAGCCTCTATGTAATTTGGATTGAGGCTGATCGCTTGATTGTAATGTTCAAGCGCCTCTTCGACACGCCCCAGTCCTTGCAATGTAACGCTGAGGTTATAGTGACCTTCTGCATAATTTGGATTAATACTGATCGCTTGATTGTAATGTTCAAGCGCCTCTTCGATACACCCCATCGCCTTTAAGACATTGCCAAGATTGGAGTGACACACACCATGATCTGGATTAACTTGCAATGCTTTAGACAAAAAATCAGCAGCCTTTATCCATTGATTATTTTGGGCTAGTAATAAGCCCAATAGATACAGTCCATCAAAATTATTAGGCTGTATCTTCAAGACTTGTTCATAAATGACTTTAGCTCCTTCGAATTGTCCTTGTTGATGGAGGGCCATGCCTTGTTGAATCAAAGTAGTCAATTTAGAGTTCACTTACTAATAAAAAATAAGGGGCTGCGAAGTTAGAGAATTGCTTTTTTATAACTCTCATTTAATTAAGGTGGCTAATTGATGATTTTGAGTGATAAATATTAGAATCACTGATTAATTCTATATGACCCTTATTGATTTTCTAAAAACCATTAAATTACCAAACTCAATGCCCTGCTTATGACTCATAAAGTTTTTGCTAAAGATCAAACGCTAATTATTGAGGGCTCCACAGGCAAACCCATATTTTTATTGAGGTTGCAGTGGATAATATGTGGAGATTACATATACACCAAGTGGCGTGCAATGGAAATCAACCTAACACTCTCTCCTTTAGTTGTTGATTTTGTTGGTCGCCCAGGCTGCACTCAAGCCTGTAACCAAATGATTATGAGGCCTTAGTTTTTGCTTTTCCCAATTGCTGGCGCAATGAAGACATGATATCTAGTCGTTTTTTAAAAAATGTGTCTAATCCACCAACTGTGGAGCCCGATCTCGAGGGATAAGGATTCTTATCTGCTTGAATTGAGTCTGAACTTCTTTCTATAATAGTGAGAACGCCTCTAGAGTCAGAATTCTTTAGTTTTTTTATTACCGTTTTACCAATGGTCGGCATAAAACGCTCTTTCGATTTTTAAGCTGTTATGTATCACCAATACCCCCCTAAATCCAGGTAGGCTATAAGGTATTAACGGCATAAAATCAATAGGCGTTTAGGGTCTCTGCCGCTTGTGGCTATTTAAGGGATTGCTTGACACTCAGCTATTAGGCGCAGAATCAGCAGAAAGTTCAGATGGTAATTTACGTGGCTCAATTTTGCCATCGATCTCATAGGCCCAAGCCAGCACTTCTGCTACTGCGGCATAAAGCTTTGGCGGCACCAAATCATTGAGTTTGAGTTGCATTAAAAATTCTACTAACTCAGGTTCAGTTCTGGTTGGTATGCCCATCTCTTGAGCTTTAGCCAAAATCGCTTCTGCAACAAAACCTTCACCCTGGCCAGTTACTCTGGGGGCAGCACCGTTGACTTCATACTTTAGCGCCACAGCCTTGAGTGTTTTTTTGGTTTCTATATTCACCATAATTTATGGACTCTATGCCGTATCTGATTTTATCAAACTTACATTGGCTTGCGCATCTATTTGATCGCGCATTTGCTGAAGCAAAACATCAAATTTCGGCAACAAAATTTGATTGCTAGCATCGCTAGCTTTCACTTGAATATTGAGCTGATCGCCAAATTGAACGCCAACTACTTCTATTTTTCCAAGATTAGGTAGATTCACTTCCATCGTGAGGCGACTACCCTTAAGTAGTTGTGATGAATTTTGTGGATCAGTTTCCCAGGCATCAGTGCGATATATCTTTGCCTGCACGTTCGGCGTTAATTGGCCCTGCCAAACCAAATCCCCCCGAAGGAGTAATTTCACAGCGTCTTTCATGGCCGGATTATCCGTGGCCAATTGCTGAACCAACCCACCAACCTGTTGCTGGGTTGACTCTAATGCCTCTAAATGTTGCTCATCCATCGATCCTGCAGGCATAAGCAATTTTTTTAATTGATCAGCCGCAAAGATTCCAGAATTTTGTAGATTTTGATAAAGCGTATTCATGGCAGCCTTAGGATCTGTAGCTAAGGCATTTGCATTGCTATTTAGACTCCCAGGCCAATTAACTTGGGCGCTTTGATTGCCTGTATTGGCAGTTTCATTAAGCAAACTATCAGATAGTAACTGGCCTAAAGCCAAACTACCTAGCGAATCCATTTTACTAAGGCTCTGTGCGAGCACGGGATCTAGCACTGTTTCTTGCTGAGCCTGAGTTCCAGATAACTCCAGCAACACTGCGTTGTTCGGCTGACTTGCCAAGAGTGCATCTCTGAGCGCGGCACTATCAGGTGAGCTGGCTACAGGAATTGGCATATTGAGTGCTACGCGGGGATCAATTGCCTGCACATTCTCGATAACAGCTGGAGCGGTTGGAGGTGTTACCAAATCGTTTCGACGAAAATCCATTGCAGGATTTACTGGTGAACCCGAAGGAATTGGTATGGTCATACAATGCCTCCTTTAACTACTCCGCTAACTCGATGCTGATAAAGTTGAGGCTAAAATTCACCCCTTATGCATTGACAACATTTAATCTAGCTGGCATCTGACTTTGGGGCTGAAAACTTTCAGCTGAAGAATTATGCAATGGCTCTTTAGTTGACAAACTTATCCATGCCTCATAAAGAGGTGTTAGAACATCAATCACAGATGCAATTCTCTGTGGTGATTTATCGAGGCGACCTTTAACAATCTCACGTAAAGACCATTCGTATATAGCCCCTAAATTCAGAGAAACTTCTCCACCGTTATCATGATCCAAGCAAGCTAATAACCCTTTTTGAATCAAATCATTTGCCTTGGTAAATTGCTCAATACCGTAGTCACCATCCTCTAGCATTTTCTTGCCCACTTTTAAGTGATCTAAAATCCGCTCGTAGACTAAAACCACCAACTCACTCGGTTCGGAAGAGATTACGCCACTATGATTTTCATTACTGGCATAGGCGCGGGCAGCTTTACTTGTCATACTTTTTCCTAAAATTAATTATTTACCAGCGTTAATATTGGTTACTGCGGCTAAAGAACTGGCCAAAGAGGTGCTCGTTGAATTTAGCTGAAACAATAAAGCATTCAATGCAGAGTATTGTGTAATGTAATTATTTTGTACAGTATTTAAGTGGTCCTGAAGATCAGCCTGCTTCGCCTGCATTTGGTTTACGGAGTCTTGCTGAGTAGATATCTCCGCAGCTAAAACCCCTGAACTAGCGCTTATTTGAGAGGTTAAAAATGTATCTAAGTTGCTAGTTGCGCTAGCGTATCCCATTTTTAAACCTTCAGATAGTTTGGTAAAAAGTCCATTAGTTACTGCAGTTTGGTAGCTGGCAGTATTAAATTGTAAGGTTCCGTCTAACTGCAAATCCAAACCCATTCCCGACAGACTGGTTGTTGTTCGTGATATGGAGTTAGATAAGCCAGAAAAATCGACTACATTATTTCCGGATGTCGCTGAATTGGTAACGATAATTGAAGTATTATCAGTGTTCATTTTTGCTGTCACTCCTGCATCAAGACCATTGATCCAAGTGATCAATTGCGACGATGTTGGCGTGACGGTACCAATTGACGAAAGTGCATAGTGCACACCACCCACTGACATATAACCTGTTGCGGCATTATTCGAATCCGCTTCTAAAGTGATGCTTCCTGCTCCTGTAATTGTCGCTACCGAGGCTTGAGTTGCCCCATAGGCAAACATGCCTTTGATGTTATTAACAAATGAGAGCATTGCTGGATCATTAGCAAAGTCCCCCGGTGTCGATGATGTTACTGCGTTTGCTGTATACGTATTGTATTGAGTAACAACTGCGTTATATGCGGTCATCAATGTGTTTAGCATTGCACTAGAATTGTCTGCTCCTGCAATAACATTGACAGAAGCTGCTTGGCTTGACTCACCAGTTAAATTAAAGGTCATCCCAGTGATTACATCGCTGATGGCATTTGTTGACCGATTAACCGTCAATCCACCTATAGTGGCTACTGCATCTTGCGCAGTTGTAGTTACTTGAGCAGCGCTAGTGGTCGTTCCACCTGTTGTAATAGATGGTATTCCGGCCCCGCCGATGCTGATTGCATTGGATGCCCCAGTGCTTGTTCCGTTTATCTGAAGGACCCAATTAGTGCTTCCTGTAGTCTGCACTACTGTCGCACTCGCACTGATACCCAAACCATTGACCCAGTTCTTTAAATCTACCAGGGTTACCGCAGCTACGCCACCTGTTACGGTTCCCGTGCCCGTAATAGGGTGTGATGTACTTGCAGTTGTGTAAGTCGTACCGGACGAGCTATCCGTTATAGTAAATGGGTAGCTACTCGTTGCACCGGAGACCACGCTTGTACTAGCAGTTGCACTAGAAAAATCCGTGTAATTCGTCCCATCCGTAGCAGCATGAAGCACAATACTTGAGGCATGAGCCAATTGACTAACAGTGATATTGACTGATGATCCTACTACTGCAGCGCTTGATGCAGTTGCGGTTACAACACTCGAGTTACTGGAGCTGGCGGTAGGATTGTTATAAGTAGATGGATCTTCAAAAGTTGATAAAGCGCTTTGCAACGTAGCTATTTTGCTTTTCATAACACCCAAATCGCTAATGACTGTCTGACTTGCGGTAATTTTTGCCTTTAAGGCATTTAACGGCTGATTTTCAACCGTCATTAGCTGGGAAACAACTGTCGCTACGTCAATACTATTGGTAGAAACTGCACTCGCTGCAGCTGAGGCAGTTGATGTTGTAGGGGCTGTAGAGGTTATGACCCCAGAAGTGCTAGATGTGCTCATTTTTAAGCTTTAACCAATCTTTTAATATCAATTTTTTCATGACAGATGGTTATTAATAAGCAAAATGCATGCCAACCGTGGGGTTGACATGCATTTAACTAGGCTTTTTGATTCACTAAACCGCTATTAGTCTGCTCCATGCTCTGAGCAATTTTTAATAACTCCTCAGAAGGGAGTTGACGAACAACTTCACCCGTCTCCGGATTGGTTACCCTAACCACATGGTAACCGGTAGTGCTATCTACTGAAAAACTCAGGTCTCGCCCCATTGATTGAACAAAAGTTTCAATTTGTTGCGCTGTTTTGGCAATCACATCCTTGGTAGGCTGAGATGACTCTTTCACTGTAGATTCTTTTATTTCCGTACTAGCAACCTTCGCAACCACTTCAGCATCAGACTGCACTGCTTGCTGAACTACTTGCTCCGGAACTTGGCCAGTAGTCGGCAAAACACTCGCAGCAACATTAGCTGTTGCTGGTTGTGAATTTAATGACGTAACTGAACTCATTACTATGCTCCTTAACAAATAGTCAGAGTGAATACTATTCACTCTGACTGATTACATAATTACTTCAACAATGACAAGATCACGTTAGGCATTTGATTAGCTTGTGCCAACATTGCCGTTGCGGCCTGCTGCATGATCTGACCCTTCGTCAAGTTTGCAGTTTCTGACGCAAAGTTCGTGTCAATAATTGCAGAACGAGACTGAGACAAGTTAGTGCTTTGTGTCTGCAAGTTCGTTGATACATAACTTAGGCGATTCATCTGTGAACCATATGTTGCACGTTGGGTCGAGATGTAATCAATTGCGTTATCTGCAGCAGCAGCAGCATTTTGGAAGGCCGTCTGCCAGGTGCTGATTGTGTCATTCGAACTCAATGCACCCAAGTTACCCGTTGATGTTCCAGTAATCCTATTTCCCAAGGTTGTCATCTGGGTTGCAGTGCCTGCATATGCGCCTGATGTACCGGTTTGGACGTTAAGAGTATAGATATCGACAAAGGCATTTGATGTCGGTCCGCTTTGGAACTGCAGATCACTATTGGCGCCTGAAGACACAACAACCTGGCCTGTAGTCGAAGGGGTGCCTGGGTTAAGGGATGGAATCAACGATGCCAGACCTGTTGCACCAGTAGCCGTCAAGTTTGATCCATAGGCTTTAACATCCATTTGCACGCCAAATGAACTAAAATTAAGAGTGCTTGTTGTATTCGCAGTTACCGTTGACAGTGTTAGGGTTTGAGTCGTTGTAATGCCATTAATAGTTCCAGACATTGTCAATGTGCCGGCAACAGTGCTACCAGTAATGGTATACGAGCCAGGACCAGTACCTTGCAAGCGCACATCTGAGATGGTGCCAATACTACCATTAAAGGCTAAAGTAGACATCGTATTAAAAGCTGAGGCAATAGTGGTGCCAGTGATAGTTGATATAGCGCTATCTGCTGTTGCTAATGCAATCGACACACCAAAGCTACTAAAGCTAAGTGTCTGGTATGTGATATTGTTTGTTGCACTTGCTGTCGGCAAGGCATCTGTAACTGTAACGGTTTGTGATGTTGCTAAGCCGTTAATGGTACCTGTAAGGGTCACAGTATTACCACTAGAGCTAAAGGAGTAGGTGTTACCAGCCAAACTATCAATTGAAGAGTTGCTCAAGGAGACGGTATAAGTACCTGCACTAGATCCTAAAGTGCCTGTTTGCGCCATGCCGTTGCTTGAATAACTAAATGCTGTAGCAGTAATATCTTCACCAGCTTTAATATCGCTGTTTTGTGCATCGATTGTTGAACCTGATGCTAGCAATTGAATACCGTTAAATTGTGTGCGACTTGCAGTTGCATTAATCTCAGTATTAAGGTCTTTCATCTGCTGAACGATATCTAGCTTTTGGCTAGCATTCAAAGAGCCATCGTAACCTTGTGTAGCCAGTTGCTTTAGTTTCAAGAGCATATCTTGAATGGTAGACAAGGAGCTGTCTGCTGTTTGCAGTAGGTTGGTCGCATCATTTAAATTTTGCACAGATTGATTTGTGCCATTAATTTGAGACTGCATGTTTTGCGCAATGGCTAAACCAGCAGCATCATCTTTTGCGCTATTAATACGTAAGCCTGATGACAAGCGCTGAACTGATGTGGCTAAGCTGTTTTGCGCGCCAGACAAACTATTCTGGGCAAATAATGATGCTAGGTTGGTATTAATAACTGTTGGCATTTCACTCTCCTGTTAAATTCATTGGGTAACGCTAAAAAATAGCTGTTGCCCCCGTAGAACAAGTAACGGTATGTTTTTGATAAGTGTTTAGGTATATTTGCCTTTCCTCTTACTTCTAAGTCTCTGATATCTATAAGCCATTGAATTAATTGAATATTTTATTTTTTATTGAAATACTCAAGCACATTAATATCGAGCGCATTGAATAATCATCTGCCAAAATAGCCCTATTTGACCAGTTATGATGGGCATTCTTAAAAAATCACTCTCTCCAGAAACCATGCCAAATACGCCTCTAGATACCGTCAGCCCTAAAGAACTTCAGCCGTCCCTCATTCGGGCGCTCGAATTGCACCAAAAGGGGGATTTTGAACAAGCTCTAGCAATTCTTGAGGGCTTCCTGACTTTACAGCCGAACCATTTTGATTGCCTCTCGTTTTTGGGCGCAATCAATACCCATATAAATCGCCCAAGCAGGGCTGCAGAATTTCACAAAAGAGCATTACAGATTCAACCCGCTAATGCGCAAATCTACTTTAATCTTTCAGTCAATTGTGAGCAACAAGGTAATTTAGACGAAGCGAGCCAATACTTATTAGAAGCCATTCGTCTAAAGCAGGATTATCCCGAGGCTCTTTTTAATCTTGGCCTAATCCAAACTCGACTTGGACTTACGCAACAAGCAATTACCTCTTTAAATGCCGCGCTTGAAATAAATCCAAATATTTCCCAGGCCTATGGCGCTCTAGGAAATATCTATAAAGACTCTGCCAACTTTCCCGATGCAATCAAAAGCTACACTCAGGCACTGGACATAAATCCTAACCTTTATGAGGCGGCTTTTAACCTTGGGCAAATTTACCTTAGTCAAAAATTACCTAAACTAGCAATGGATACTTTTGAGCGGGCACTTCAAATCAATTCAGGTCGAACAGAAGCCAAAGAAAGTTGCATTAAAGCATTTTTAGCTGCTTATGAAGAAGTGATGTCAAAACAGCTATTTTCAGAAGCCATCCTTTTGGCAAAAAATATGGTCAGACTAGACCCCACCAATGCTCTTGCTCATCACAACTTGGGCATGGCGCTTGAAGCAAAAAACGACCTATTCGAGGCTTTATCAGCCTACGATGAAGCGCTGAAATTTAAACCAGATTCAGCCGAGACCTATAGCAATAAAGGTAATACCCTCCAAAAACTAGGCAGATTCCAAGAGTCGGTAGATAGTCTTCAAAAAGCCGTTGAGATTAGGCCAAATTATGCAGTGGCATTTAGTAATCTAGGGTTGTCTTACAGTCTTTTCCGAAAATTTGATCTTGCACAATCTTGTCTTAAAAAAGCCATTGAATTAGATCCTAACTTTTTAGCTGGCCACCTCAATCTCGCTCTGGCACTTCTTACAGTCGGTGATTACGAAAACGGCTTTAAAGAATATGAGTTTCGTAAAACGCTACCCCAACTCACTAGAACATCAGTGCCCAAGACAAACTGGCAAGGCTCAGAATCACTTAGAGGTAAGACTATTTTTCTTTATCATGAGCAAGGTATGGGGGACAGCCTTCAATTTTCCCGCTACATCCCTCTTATTAAAGAGCTTGGAGCAAATATTATTCTTGAGGTCCCCCAAGGGCTCGTAACCCTCTTTAAGTCTCTTCACGAAATTGATAAAGTCATAGCCCTTGGAGATTTGATTCCTGACTACGATTTTAGCTGTTCACTCATGAGTCTTCCACTTGCATTTAATACCAATCTTTCGACAATACCCAGCAAATTTCCTTACCTGAATGTGGATACTGAAAAATATGAATACTGGCATCAAAAGTTAAAAGCAGTAACCCAAAAGAAGATTGGACTTGTTTGGAGTGGTGGATTTCGCCCCAATCAACCGGAATTATGGGCTGTCAATGAAAGACGTAATATTCCCTTAGAGTTGATTTCCAAATTAAATATCCCTGATATATTTTTTGTTAGCCTACAAAAGGGAGAGCCAGCGGAGACTGAGTTAAAGCTAGCAAAAACCCAGATCTGGCCGGAAGACAATCTCTATTTAGCAGCCCCAGAATTAAATGACTTCTCAGATACCGCTGGTCTAATCAAAAATTTAGATCTGATTATTAGTGTTGATACCTCCACCGCACATTTAGCTGGTGCACTAGGGAAACCAGTTTGGCTTTTGAATCGATTTGATAGCTGCTGGCGATGGCTGGAAAATACTACCTACAGCCCTTGGTATCCAAGCTTCACCCTTTTTAACCAAACTGAAGTTGGGGCTTGGGACGAGGTCATTCAAAGGGTTAAAAGTAGTCTGGAAAAAGAATTTACTACCTAAGTATTGTAAAAATTAAATCTGAAAACCCTCTCTTTCAAGAACATTTGTAAGAAGACCTTCCAGATCAGTAGTATATTGCAACGTATCGTACAAGGGGCTATGGGTAATGTTGTGGGCTAAGGTCGACTGAAGTTTATGCAACTTTGGACGATTTATGGCCAAATCAATTGCCATAGCTTCATAGGTTTCGATGCTCTGGGCGATTAACTCTGGAAGACCAACAGCATTTAAAAGGCTTGCAGCAACCCTGCTGACAAAAGTCTCACCAGCATAAGTGAGAACTGGTAGGCCAGCCCATAAAGCATCGCTTGCTGTAGTGTGCGCATTACAAGGATAAGTATCAATAAAAAGATCGGCCTGTCGATGTCTTGCCAGATGTTCTGCTAATGGCAATCGCTTGGCAAATACCAACCTCTCCACATCAAGGTTTCTAGCTGCTGCCTCCTTCATCAAGTTTTTTCTAGCCGTAGCATTATCTTCTAGCAACCAGAGAACACTGTTGGGAACCTGCTGCAATATTCTTACCCATACATCAAACATTTCCGGCAAAATTTTATAGTTGTTATTAAAGCAACAAAATACAAAAGCATCTTCAGGTAATCCTAACTCCGCGCGACTCAAATTTTTATCTGATATTTTTCTCAAGCTATCATTTACCTGATAACTATGAGGCATATAAAGAATTTTTTCACAATACAGATCCTCCTTCCCAACTGGGATTAAGGTCTGATCGGCAATTAAATAATCCATATAGGGGGCGCCCATCGTTCCCGGATAACCTAAATAATTGATTTGAACTGGAGCGGCTCGGTATGAAAATATACCCGTCCTGCCATGCTGTGTATAGCCCTTCAAATCCATTGCAATGTGAATTCCATGACTCCTGGCCAATTGAGCAACCTCTAAGTCTGACATATCACGAACATCCAAAAAATGATCGAAGGCCTTTACTAATCGAGCCCGCATTTGATCTTTAATATCTGGTCCAAATGAAAATGCAAATAACTCAAATTTTTCTTTGTCATGCAGCTCAAAAAGCTGAGCCATCAAATAAGAAGTAGCGTGATTATGAAAATCTGCAGAAAAATATCCAAGCTTTATTTTTTTACCAGAGTAAGAAAATTTTGGGGGGGGCAGAGCATTTTCTTGAGGGTGTTTATCTTGAGTCCATAAAAGGGCTGCTTTTTTTTGCAACCCCCCAGAATCTAACAGGGGAAATATTTGAAAGGGGGGGGATGCTTTTTTTCCCTCTTCAATTTGCCCTATTAATCCTTTTCGTAGATCTTCCAATTGAGACCAGTTACAAAGATGTAACTTATTACCGATCAGAGCGCCTAGGACGTATTCGTACTCTGGCTTGAGTTTTAATGCCATCTCAAAATTCGGAAGAGACTCGTCAAAGCGCTGAAGCTCTGTTAGTAGGTTGCCTCTATTGTGATAAGGTTCGGCATAATTTTGGTCTAATTCTATTGCCTTGTTATACCTAAGAAGAGCATCCTCATACCTTTTCAAATCATGATATGAATTTCCAAGATTGGAAAATGCCTCAGCATAGTCACTTCTGATGCTAATGGCCTGCTGAAAATCATTTACTGCCTTAAGTGGTTCTTTTCTAAGGTTGTATATATTTCCGCGATTATTAAAGGGCTCTGGAAAATTTGGATTGAGTCTGATGGCATTGTCAAATCTTTTGAGCTTTTGTAATGCATTACCGCGATTATTATGGGCTTTAAAATTTAGCGGGTTTTTCTTAACCACCGCATCGTAGAGCTCAATCGCCTCTCTTAGCATACCGATAGCAGCCGTAATCACTGCCTTGTTGTAGAGAGCTTCCTCATTATCTTTTTTTAACTCTAATGATTTGTTAAGACAAACCAAGGCCTCATCATTTTTTCCTAAATCATGCAAAGTTAAACCCAAATTACTATAAACCGCTGCGTCATTAGGTTTAACAGTAATTGCCCTACTAAAATACTCAATTGAACTAGCATGATCTTTATTTTGACCCGCAACCAACCCTAACAAATGCAGGGCATCAAAATTATCAGGGTCTAGCTTTAGCACTTCAAAATAAAT
>Ga0304729_1001207_pt1 | contig 17500 bp, 15 predicted proteins | sample C_131016_MF_Meta_FD_190475 | JGI IMG/M metagenome (GOLD analysis project Ga0304729, IMG submission 190475) | Freshwater microbial communities from Lake Croche, Canada to study carbon cycling - C_131016_MF_MetaG (v2) (version 2) | ecosystem: Environmental > Aquatic > Freshwater > Lake | place... | reverse complement strand
TGAGGCAGTTTGGACAACAGTTATTGGCTGGCCTTGAGATGAGGCTGAGAGAAGTGTCTTTGTATATGTTGCCATTGTTATCCCCTATCCGAAGATTTGAGTTGGAAGAATTGCTTGGTCTGTGTCGTAAACAGCTGGGCCTGTGTTACCAGTAGAGCCAGTTTGCCCTGTGTTGCCCGTGTTACCAGTATTACCAGTATTACCAGTATTACCTGTTAAACCTTGTGGACCAGTTGGGCCAGTTGGCCCTGTCGGACCAGCAACCGTGCTATCAGCACCCGTGTTACCAGTTGCACCAGTATTACCAACAGCACCAGTTGGACCTGTAGGGCCAGCACCAGTATTACCTGTTGAACCAGTCTGTCCTGTGTTACCAGTATTACCTGTGGCTCCAGTGTTTCCAATGGCTCCTGTAGGCCCTGTAGGGCCAGCAACGGTGCTTGCAGCGCCAGTGTTACCTGTGTTGCCAGTCGCTCCTGTATTGCCAATAGCACCCGTAGGACCAGTAGGTCCTGTTACTCCAGTTGACCCTGTGGGTCCAGTAGCCCCTGTAATTCCAGTAGAACCTGTTGGGCCAGTAGAGCCTGTGGTGCCTGTCGCTCCAGTGTTACCAGTGGATCCTGTATTACCTTGGCTTCCAGTAGGTCCAGTTTGGCCTGTGCTTCCAGTAGTACCCGTTGCACCTGTTGCTCCAATTGCACCTGTAGCGCCAATGGCTCCAGTATTGCCTGTTGCACCTGTGTTTCCATTTGCTCCTGTGTTTCCTGTAATGCTACTTCCAGTTGCGCCTGTAGAGCCTGTAGCTCCAGTAGGTCCTGCGACGGTTGAATTGGCACCTGTATTACCTGTGCTTCCTATTGCTCCTGTTGGTCCTGTTGAACCAGTTGGTCCTACAACGGTGCTGTTAGCACCAGTATTACCTTGTGCGCCAGTAGGGCCTGTAATGCCTTGTGCGCCTGTTGGGCCAGCTACTGTGCTATTAGCACCTGTGGCTCCTGTTGGACCTGTAAAACCTATGTTGCCTTGTAATCCTGTATTTCCTATTGGGCCTTGTGGACCGATAGGGCCTAGTTCTAAAGTTATAAGTTGAGTTGTGGAAACATCATAGACATTAGTTGTAATTGGAATTTCTACAACAGAGATGCTATCTGGGGTAACTGTCATTAGTATGTTACCGCCGCAACCACCGTAAAGTTACCAGACAAAATAGCGTAGGTAACGTTGGCGTTGTTGTCTGTAATGTTAAGTTGATACTGATAAGTGCCAGCGGCTAAAGCTGCTGTCTCACTTGCTGAAAGATGTAGGTTAATCCGACCATAGGCAGAGTCAATTGTAATCTTGCCATTGGCTGTAGATAGTTCAACAATAACTGCTGTATCTGTAGCATAGCGCACTTGCATAATTGCGCTGTAGTTGCTTAGGACTACGGCTACCCCGCCAATTTTCCAGACTGGCTTAAGGTCAAAAGTAGTGCCTTGAATTACTGAGATATTGTATCTACCTGGATTCATGCCACTCCCTTAAACAGTTGTAATGTTTGCGCCGTAACCGCCGTTGATAAGAATAGTTCTCTCAGCATTGGTTATAAAATATTGATGTCCACCTAGATAGCAGTAATCTGCCGCTATCGTCTCATCTACGCCAGGTGTACGTTCGCTGTAGATGGTTGTGCCGTATACTAAAATTGTGTTAGCACGTGCAATTCTGTAACGCCAGAACAGGCGAGTAAATCCTGCTGGTCCTTCTTCCACCGTAGGTGGCTTAAACAGATATGCCATGCTTCTCCTTGTTTTATGTAATAGCCCCACCCGAAGATGGGGCTACCACGATTACTTAATTGTTACGCTGTGTGAATTGAAGAAGTTGATTCAATACGAACCAAAGACGCATCACGGTAGCGCTTCCAGCCAAGTACGCCGTACCATCCGATTGGACGGAAACGCATTAACTTGTCAACAATTGGTCCGAAGATAACGTGTGGTTCTTCGGCAACTGCTTCTGCAAGTGCTTGCTTTCCAGCAACGAGTGTACGGAATACACGTACGCCGCCAGTAGCGTTAACATAAGATGAAGTACCGAAAGTACCTGATGCTGAACCAGCACCTGTACCGTCAGCAGCGTTGAATAAACGAGGTGATTCAACGAACATTGCGCCTTCATAAGTTCCGATGGTGCCAGGCCAGAATTCGGCTGCTCCAGTTTCGGAATACTTATGGTCATCACGCCATCCACCAGCACCAGTCTCAGCACGAAGATCGTGTGAAACTTCTGGGTGAATACCGCACCAGTAGTACTCGCCTTGACGAGGTACTGCTTTGTTAGCGCGTAGCTTCGCAACAGCCAAACGGATGTCACGTGACTTGATTACGTCAGTTGAAAGGATTGACTTGTTTGTTGTACCGTTGGTGTATGTACCAGCATAAGTTGAAACGGCAGAACCGTTAACTTCTGCGATAGCGTTTACGCCACCGTCAAGCTCAGCAAGTGCAACCTGGTCAAGTGAGTCAGCCATGTTGAAGGCGATGATGTCTGCAATAGCAGGATCAACGTCTGAGAGTGAGAACAACTCCAACTTGCGAGTAGCAAGTGAAGCGTTACCATATTCGTTCAAAGCAACTGAAACAGTTGTGGTGTTGCCAAGGGCTACAGCATCTGGATCAACTGACTCTGAAAGTGTGGATGTAGCTGCTGCTAGATCTGTGTAGATCTGGAACGCTACTGATGAACCAGGCATAGCCTGTTGTACTGGACGCTTATCTGCGACATCGCGGATAAGAGGAACAGCACGAAGTGCAAACTCTACGTAGCGGTCATAGGCTGTCTGTACTAAGGAAGTACCGAGGGAGCCAGATGTGCTATCTGTATATGCGTTTGCCATGTTGTCACCTTCTTTCTAAAGGTTTGTGCGGATGGGGGGATTTTCTATCTGCGTCGTTGAGTTGGCGCACCCGTGATTGCATTTAACTCATCTATAGTTTTTGCCCCAGCGAGTTTTGACATTAAGTCAGCATCTCTTGTTGGGGTGCTTGCATTTTGGGTAGCGGCATTGATCCGTTGATAGGATGCCTGATTGCTTTTTTCTTCTTCGCTGATAGGAGCAGCATCGTTGTCTGTCTTACTGAAACCGAAAACATCGGCATTTTCTGTAAGCCATGCATCAATCTGCTCTGGCGTTGTAACGTCGCCAGGAATAAACTTGGCGACTTTATCAGGTACGCCTTTTGTTGCCAATACATCTTTGACGGAGCGACTGCGAAGATCAGATTGAATACTTGCTAATTGCTCAGCTAGTTCTTTCTTTTCCTTCTCTGCACGCTTTAAGGCTTTACGGAGATTTGCAGGACCATCAGATTGTGTCTGATCGTCTGTGTATACATCATCTTCGTCATCTTCATATTGGTTTGCCATTTGGCACTCCCTTTCGTTAGTTGAGTCGCAGGCCGCAAGTCATCCCAGGGGAAGGATGTTTGGCTCCCACTTCTAGTCTTGGTTACGCACGCAGGATGCTAGTCGGTCCGCGTGGATTCTATTTACTGTACGCCTTGTTGCGTACCTATGCCGAGAGATTGACCTTGTTGGCTAGCACCAGCACTACCACCAAACGATGATAGTTCCTGTGTGGTTAACGCTTGACGTAACTTAGCTGCTTGTACAGCCTCTGGGCCAGATAATGATTCCTGTAATCCTTGTGCAGTATTATAACTACCGCCATAAGCACCACCATAAATATTAGATAATGTTCCAACTTGTTGATTAAGTTGTTGTGCCTGAGCAAAAGCCTGTGCTTGCTTAGCATAATCCAATGTGCCAGCACCCATACCTTGTGCTACCTGAGAATAGCCAGCAATGTCTGTAACTCCAGCACTAGCCGCAGCAGCAGCAGCAGTACCCTTTTGAGTAATTGCTTCAAGAATTGGTTGGGCTTTTGTTGGATCCATAAGTGCAGCAGTTACGCCACCTAATCCAATGCCATAATATGTTTGCAAAGCATTGGTTATAGCAGGATCTGTTTGCTTTGCTACATCTTGATAAGCCTTAACAATATCGCCAACTTCGGCAGCAGATTTATCAAGAGCAATAAATTTTTGAAAGTCAGATGGTTGATCGTAAAATCCTACTGGCAATCCCATATTACGAAGGGTGTCAGAAATATTCATTTCTGATTTTAGAATTTCACCCTCAGTAAGCATAGGCAAACCATTTTTTTGACGCATGGCATTTGTATCACCAAAACGTGCTTTATATTCAGGGGTTTGCAATAATGCTTGGTAATACTCAGTAGAAGTTGTTGGAGCATTTGGAGATAAAGATAAAGTAAGTAAACTATCGGCCAAACTGCCTAATCCTATTGCTTGAAATTGTGCGCGAAATTGATTAAATGCACTTGCCGAAGCTGATGTTGTTAAAAATGGATTAGGTCCTGTTGCTCCAGTTACTGCACCAGTTAATCCACTACCAGTATTACCGCCAGTAACATTTGCTCCAGCGCCAGTGCTAGTAGGGCCTTGTACAACATTTACACCTTTAATAATTTGATATTGCTGAGTCTTTGGATTCCATTGAAGTTGATCGCCACGTGCTTGACCTGCAACGCTTATTTCAGGTTTTGATGCGGCGGCTTGTGCAGCTTGATCCTTAGCAGTATTGGTAGATCTAATTTGTTCTGCAATTTGGGTTCCACTCATACCGCTATAATTAGGAGTAGTTGTTGGTACAGTAATATTGCTAAATGCTACTTGTTTATCGTTTACTGTTGGTGTATCAACTACAGGTTCATTATATTTAGCCATTACGCATTAACCCCAAACTTTGTAAGAATTTGTGATGCTATATCTGAAAAATGCGCTTTAGCATTTTGAGTAAATTGCCATGATGGGTCATTTTTAATCACTGAATCTAATTCGGCAGGTGACATAAAACTCTTGCCATCTCCCTTAAGATACTTTTGAACATAAGGATCATTAACGGTAATTGTTTCTGGATTCTTTTCAAGAAGTGCAGCAACACGACTAATTGCTGGTTGAGCAAAACCTTTAAGTGTCGCAGCGCCTGATTGAAGTCCTTGATGAGCAGATGTTGCAACAGAAGGAATTGCAAGGTTTGCCCAATCTTGTTTAACCTGAGCAAGTGTTTTAGTACCAGCCTCTAATTGACCAAGATCTATTCTTGCCCCTGGCGTTAATTGTCTTGTATTTTGATCATAAATATTTTGACCATATTCAGCACCAAGTTGTGCATATTGTTGTTCCATTTGCACTTCTGGTGAAACTTGTCCACTAGCAATAGATTTTGCGTAATACTTATTCATGGTTGTTTCTAGCCAAGTATGTGCATCTGTTGCTGGTTTAGTTGTAATATCTTTTACATTGCCTTTGGCATCAAGTGTATAACTTGTGCTTTCCTGAAAATCAGGATTGTTGGAAACTTGTTGTAGCGCTTGCGCCCAAGTCAATTGTTGACCAGTTTTAGGATCAACCATAGGTTGACCAGTTTTAGGATCAGGTATGTTTGTTGGGGTATTAAGTTCTAAATCCGTTGGTATGCGACCAAATATTTTTGCATATGCAGCACGGGCTAAAGCATTAGCCTCAGTATCATTATAACCTGTTTTGCGGACAGTACTTGGTAGCCCTGGTGCTACAGGAATTCCAGTAGCCCTAACGCGTTGTAAAATCTGCATAGGTGATAGTGGTTTGCCTTGCTGAACAGAGGCTTGTGAAGCTGCTACAAGATCATTCCAAACAGTTTGTGCCTTACCTGCAGGTTGACCAATACTTGCAGCATAATTAATAATTAATTTTTTCTGATCTGCTGGCAAAAGTAACCATTGTTTTTTAAGGTCAGTGGTTGGAACGTTTTTTATTCCATCAAAAGCCAAAGCTGTTGTACCTTTTCCAGTACTACTTGCTTTTGGAGTAATATTAAATACTGGGGCCGCAGGTGCACCACCAGTAGGGGTTGGTGAAGGAGCAGGTGAAGGCTTTATTGAAGGTGTTTTCTTACCAGCCATTGTTAGTTAGTCTCCTTCATGCTGTCATTTACAAAGTATCTATCAATAATTTGTTGTAGTTGTGGATTCCAAGATCCAGCAGTATCTTCTTGCAAATAAGTTTGCCATGCACTTTGTACGGCGCTTTTACTACCCTTTGGAGCATCTTTGTATGCCTTAATAGCAATATCGCGATACTTTACAAAAGTTGATACTTGTTTCCAGAAATCATTACTTCCGCTTTTTTGCATAAACTTAGGATCGGAAACAATATCTTTTAATGCTTGAGCATAAGTAATAGATTTATCTCCACCAGCACTTTGCTTATATTCCAAGCCCCAGTCCTTATTGTAAGCACCTAATTGGGTCACATAAGAATTCCATTGATCTGCTAATCCTGGAACATCTGCCACACGTTTGTAGCCAGATTTGCGAACCTCATCTAAAAGTTTTTGTTTAACATCGCGATAGGTATTCCAAACGCGGTTTACTTGTAATTGAGTTTCATAAGCATCAACAGTTTTAGCCGCAGTATTAAGCGGTGTACCACCAGGCAAAGTTATATTTTTCTTTAACAAAAATGATTGTACTTGCTGGTTAGCAGGATCACCACTTAAATCTGCACTAAGAAGTCCTACAGTAACAGGGTCATTTTTTGCTAACTTTGTCACCAATTCTGGGTTATCTTTTATAACACGATCATAACCTTTAAGAGTGGGTGATACATAAGTAGACTTAGTGTTGCCACGATATAAATAACGATCTGCCGAAAATGAAGGACCAAGTATTTGAAGCATTTCTGCTTGTGCTTTATTAAAATCACCATTGTATTTTTTCAAGGTAATTGTTGCAAGATCTTGCCACATTTGCCCAGGCTTATCAATTTGCGGGGCAATACCAAAAGGTGAACCAAATTGCCAGCCAGCCTTTTGCCTATAATATGATTTTGTCATATCCATTTCCTGTTTCCAGGTTGGGGCTTTGGCTAGTTTCATTTCAGATAAAGTCATTAAATAATTATGAACCATTTTATGAGTAGCCAAAAAGTCTGCATTGGAATCAGTACCTATAAGACCTTTTTTAAGATTACTTACCCATGAAGGAATAAACGACGAAGTTCCAGCAGTGTTAGATGTTGGAAACATAGAGTCATAATTCATGCCTGGAATATGCCCAATGGTATCATCAACTATACGCTTAATAAATTGTTCATTATCTGGCTTTTGATTCAGAATATTTTGAACAGCAAAAGTAGAAAGAAATGATGGACCTGGAGCGTTTACTAAAAATCCAAAAGATTTTGTACTTAAACGAATTCCTTTATCGGCGAATAATCCCATTTCTTTGGTTCCAGGAACAACAATGTACGCTGCCTTGGTAGGATCATCTACTGGATTGCCGTCTTTATCTACAGCAAACGTGTCATATAAACTATAATAGTTACGCATAAATCCAGCAGTACGGCCTGGGTATTTAGCAGCTAAACGACCAAAACGATATAAAGCAGATGCAGATGCTGTAGGAAATGCTGCCACAGTACGTGCTGCATATAGCGCACGATTTTGACGGCGAATGGTATAAAATACTTTTCCAGCTTCTGTTAACGCTTCCCGTGCAGCGGCTTGCCGTGTGGCATTTGCTTGTTCTGCTGTAATTGGTACACCTTGCTCATGTAACACATTAAGTTTTTGTTCAATTACTTGACCAAATTTTTTGTCTGCCCACAGCCAACGATATGGATTTTCTGCTGCCATTAAATAACGAAAAGAACTATCAAAAGCGGCTTTTACATTTTGAGCAAATACAGCAGGTTTGCCAAGAGACGCAGCGCTACCATAATCAATATCATTAGAACTAATGGGCATAAGAATATCTTGTTTATTTGCCAATATTTTTTGCAGTCCTATTGAGTTTACGTCACCTTGTGTAGCATAAGCCCGTGCTGCTGGATCTGGAAGATAGCGATTAACAAAATCAATTTTATCTTGAACAATTGATTTAACATCACTTGGAACTTCTTTACCAAATTGGCGAAGGTAACGTTGACCTTCCATTGTATTAGACCATTCCATAATATCGCCAGTTGATGTACCATTAAGAACCTGATCAACTAATGGGTCACCACGCATAGCACGATTTACAACATAGGCAAGTTCTTCATAATACAAAGGAGAAGTTGACTGCACTACACCTGTATGGCTTTTAGAAGCTAACATCTTTTGTTTTGCGCCAATTCGGCTTTCGCTCAAGAAATTTTGAGTTACTGTATCTTCGTTAGAAAATTCATTTTTAATTGCTTCTGCAAATTTGCCAGAAGTTAGTTGATCTACATTTAAAGTTTGATTTCCAACCTTAACAGTTAAAGGATCACGTGAACCATAATAGCGTTTAGTATATTTTTCAATACGTCCGATTATGGCTGCTTGTTCTTTTTCGGCTAGACCCTTTTCGGCTACTACTTTATCTAATAATTTCCAAGCAGACTCAATGGTTTTATTGTGCTCAATAAGATTTGGAGTTAAAGTTGTAATATTTCCAAGGGCTTTTTGAAGTGACAATTCTGCTGTACGAATTTCGGAAGCATATCTTGTAGCCTTTTCAGCATATGGGCCTTCGGACGCACCTTGAGATTTAAGAAAGTCAATACGGCGACGTAGATTATATGCCGATGGCACTGTTTCAGACATTCCATAATTTTTAGAAGATACGCGAATATCTGCTTCTAAACGCTCTATAAGGCGTTGAGTTGAATTAAGGTCTGCTCTTACGCTTTCAATATGTTGAGCTTTAGTAGCAGGAGAAATATTTTTACCATTCATAACTTCTTCATAAGAAGCATATTGAGTATCAAGAATATGCAATGCTTGATAAACACTATCTTGAAGATCTGTTACTTTTTTGTTAACAGCCGCAAGATCAGAACGAGATGTTGTTTTGGTAATGGCTTTAAGAAGGCGATTCTTGTTATTTTCAACGCCATTTTTAATAGCGCTAATTACGCTATCTTCTGCATAGACATGACCCATTGAAAGAAATGATGTAATTAAAGGTTCAGCTATAGAGTTTTTGGGAATGTAAGAAGGCTTACCTAAAACAGCAGCAGCAAAAGTTTTATTTAATCCTTCAAAAACTGCATGAAGCGCAGCTGGAGTAGTTTCAGTTCCAAAACCAATTATTCCACCTTTTGCAGCAGCGCGAATATCACGTTCAATTTTCCCATGTGGAAGCATCGCACGACTATCGGCTAATTGACGCTGGGTAACTGGATCTACAATAATACGTTGATTTGCTGCATCAAAAGCAAATCCATCTTGAGCTAATTTATTATGAAAACCGCTAAGAATTCCTTGAGCATTTTGTGCAAAAGATTCAATTTGATCTGTGTCATAAATACCATTGGTAAAGGCTATATGTTTTACTAGGTCTTTATCTAGTTGTGCAATAACAGCATCTTTTTCTGTAGAGGTAGATGCATTCATAAAATCATTAATAGCCTTTGTGCGATATTCAGCAGCAGATATTGTTTGTGGATTTATCTTGCCGTTAATTTCATCAAAACCAGTAGTGATTGGATTTTTGCCATTGTTAAAAGCACGAACGTCATCAAATATAGCATTAAGTTCATCAACCCCATCCCAAGGACGAAGGCCTTGATAGGTTACATAACCACGTGGTTTTGATGTTCCAACAAATTTAGTAAGTACGGTTATTGGGCGATTTAGTCCGCCACCAAGTACGGTCTCAGATATACCACCAAGGTTTTCATAATTACGAGTACCAACTGATGCACCTATTTCAGATAAACGGGTACGAGCAGCACCAATGGTGCCACCAAATATAGGTGGATCAATAGGCTTATAACTTGTACCTTGAACTATCTGTGAACCAGATCCATCATGGAAAGCTTCATAAATTTGCTGGTGAGATGGAACATCTGATATTGATTGATCATAGGCAGCATGTACATTTTTTAATGCTTCGCCTTTGTAAGTTGGCAAAATACCAGTTGCTGTAACGTTGCCTTTTACAAAAGAGTTATAATCTCCAAGTTGCCATAAATCAGCAGGATTGTTGCTAAGCAAACGATCTAATGCTGGCTGATAACCCTTATCTGCAAGAAGTAAATCTTTTATAATTGAAGGATTATTAGTTTTTTGAATAAGTGTAGGAAGTTGATCGTTATTGCTGTAATCCCTAACCTTTTTAACAATTAAATTCATATCTTGCGTTTCGGCAAGTTGTTGTACATCTGCGCCAAAAACTGTCTGATTAGTTCCATTAATGTGGCTAGTGGCTAAATTATCTAAATTTTGAAGGTCGTTAACATTGTCAATGTTTGTGGTTAAATTTGTTGCTTTAGATGCGTAACTTCCAGCCTTGCCTAATACGCTTACTGCTTTTGCGCCAGCAACGTTGCTTACTATAAAATCGCCAGTACCGCTAAATATTTTACCAATAGTATTATCAACATAATTTTTCTTTATGTCTTTATCATCCCAAAGGTTAACATTTTTAACATCAATATTTCCTTGTTTTAAGACACTATCTGTTAAATGTCCAAAAACTGAATCTTGAAAAAGTGATGATTTGGTTAATGCTACAAATGGTGATACTTTAGCTGAACGATCATATGCTTTTTTAGCATCGCTAATAAAACCACTAATTCCACCAGGACCTGTTGCTGAATACAAAGGACTATTTGGGTCTGTAAGCAAACCTGCTGCAGCAACTGGGCGATTTACATACTTAGAAAATACTTCACCTACTGGCTTAGATGCCTGTAGTAAAAGATCAGAAGATGCTTGATTTGGGTTAATACCAGATGGAGTTGTTTTGGCTATTGCTTGTTGTGCAGCATTTTGTAAACCTTGCACAGTTTGTGGTGCAGCAGCACCAGACATCTGAGCAACTTGCGGAGTGGCTAATCCAGCACCAGTTTGAATTGCTGCTGAAGAATAATTAGCACTTACTCCAGTAATATCTGAAGCAATGTTTTTAGCCCAACCAGTAAAAGTATTCCAAAGCGACATTATTTAACCTTCGCTTTCTGGTTGGCTTCTGACAAATGATTAGTTTGAATACCTTGAATTTCAGATTTGTCTGTAAGCATTTGAATAAAATTATTACGGTCTTGAACCGATTGCCAAGGAATCATTGCCAATGGCAAAACAACTCCCGCATTGTCATACCCTAGAGCAGTTGCAAACTTGTCAACATTATCAAATAGGGTACCTTCTACCCATTGATTCATTGGTTATTTGCCTGCGCTTGTCTTGTTAAATAGTTAACAAATTGACGGTATGAGTCTGGCACACCAGACATATTTGTTGCAGATAAAAGATCTGGTAAATAACGATTAATTAAAGCTGCGTTTTCAGCAATACGTGGATCCACTGGAGCAGTTGATTGTACTGGGTGTGGTGTAGTTACATGTTCCCAAGGGCGTTGTGAAGGATCTGTTAATTTAGGAAGTTGAGAAATATCTACTGGTCCAGCTTGTTGTGATTGATCTTGCGGTTGTGTAGTAACTTCTGGGCCAGCTGGAGTTTGTGGGGCAGCTTCCATCGGTGCAGATGCTTGAAGGCTTTGCAATTCTTGTCCATCCCCATAGTTAGGCATACCTGAGATATACCTAGTTGCTTGCTTTGATGCTGGTCCGCCATCGGTTCTGCGACTCATAGAGCCTGGGCCTGATGTCATTGCTGGCTTTTTTGCCTGTGGCATGATTACTCACCCTCTTTTAATGTCTCAATGGTTCGGGCTGCATACTCGTGGAATGACTTTTGGTCATCTACGAAAATTGCTTGTGTGTCAAACATATGTGTTAACACTGTAAAAAAATTTGATATAACTGTAAAGATGTCTGACATAGTGTCAGCGAGCAAGGCGAAAATATCCCAGACGCTTATTGTCCTAGGGCTATTCTCGCCAAACTCGTTTTCATTCAATGTTTACTTAGCTCCTGGGTTTGTACCCTTGGTGCCAGAAGGTTGTACTGTGTAAACCTGTGTTGACTTACCAGTTGCTGCTGGTCCTGATTTTGATTGGATAGCAGTCTTTTGTGTTGTTGCATCAGATGAACCGTGTCCACCTTGCTTTGCTGGAGAAGGTACCTTAGTTGTAAGGCTCGCCTTCATCATTGGTGATACTTTTGCCATGTTTTTTCTCCTATAGGAAGTTGTGAACCGCTGTAGTACTAGACAGCAGTCCTTCTGAGTACACCAGCAGAAAGTTGCGGTGCGCCAGAAGATGAAAGTCCTGCAAGTAATGTTTGCAGTGCTGGTCGTCCACCAGGAGCCATGCCCTGTTGTCCTGGCGCTACGCCAGTTACACGACCAGTTGGATTTAATCCAGCAGGTAGTTGTTCTTGTCCAGGTTGCCCTGGCTGAGTAGGCTCCCCAGTAGGAGACTGTCCTGGGGCTTGTGCCTCACCAGCGCCTGCAACTTCTGGGGAAACTTGAGGTTGTGGTTCAGGCGCAAAAGCAGCAGCAACCACTTCTTCAATAGATTTTCCTTTTTGACGACCATCAATAACAGCAGCCATAGATACAAGAATTTTAGATGGGTCTTGGCCCTGTGCTGCCATAGCAGGAAGCGCTTGTGCGTAACCTGCCATTGCTTGAACTAGCGCATCGCGTAGTTCTTCAATTTCAACTTTTTCTTCTTCCATGCTAACGTTAAGCTCCCAAGGCATTTGACGACGTAGGAAGTCGCGTGAGATTAACTTATCGCCGCGGGCTTGAAGTCCAAACACCAAAGCACGGTTTGGATCTAGTCCAGCCATTAAACCATAGGTAACATCGCACCAATAATCTCCAGCAATTGCTTCTTTTGGCTTATAGGTAATTTCATAAGGCGCACCAGCATTTACGCCGCGCACTTCCTTCTCAATATCACCAAACATCTTTTCGTCCATCATAAAGCAGATACGCATTACGTGACGGAATGTTTCAGCAAGTACTGCTTGTGCTGTTTTAACCTGAGTATCAAAGCCACCCATAAGAGCTTGTACGCCACGACCAGTTACAATAGAACCTGATTGTTGTCCTAGACGACCTTCTGGGTAACGTGAACCTGTACGTAGTTCTTGATCTAGTTGTGCTGTCTCTTGGAATATTCCATTAGGAATATCAAGACCAACGCGACGGATCTTCTCTGGATTGGCAGAACGAATTGTTGCATCTGGGCCAATTTCAAGAACGTTAACATCTGATGGAAGGGCAAATGGAGCCTGTACTGATTTCTGTGCAGCTTCCAATTGCAGTGTAGCAAATCTTGCACGGGCAACTTGTACCCACATGATGTCGTCAAACTGTCCGCGTTGATGCTCGTCAGAGTCAACACCTGGGCGAGTAGCAATAACTACTGGCAATTCACCAAGAGGATTTTTAGCACGATCAAGGATTAGGTTCTTCTTTGAAGGAACAAAAAGAACTAGCTCATCTTTGTCCTGATAGCGGAAGATTTCAACTCTACGCTCTGAGTTGCGATTCTCATATGGTCCGCGAATTTCTGACTCATGCTCTGGAAAATCATTGCACAAATCGCGCACTGTCTTTTCGTAGCGCTTAGTGTAGGAAAGTAGTTTTCCAAATCTATCGTATTCTGGGTATGTTCCAATTGGTGAGTCAATGCGGATCATAGGGCGATTGTTCTCAAAGTCTGGCTCAATAATGAAAGCCAACATACCAAAGGTAATGTAGCGATCTGCACCTGAGTACATAGTTGTCTGTAGGTTACAAGTATCGCGGTATCCTGCAGCAATCATAGAACGAATATCAGCACGTTTACGCGCACGATCTGAGGTGCTGTTAGATGTCATGCAAGAGAAAGTAGGAAGTGGGGCAATAACTTCTGATACGTCGCGGGCAGCTACGTCAATGAAGTTTGCAACCATTGGCTTAGGAAATTCATCTGGGAACATGCCAGGGAATACCTGTTGAATGTTACCCTGACGGATTGCTAGGAGATCAGACCAGCGGGCATCGCGTTGGTGATAATTGTCGCGTAGTTTGCGGACTTTAACCGCTAGTACGTCAATATCTGTTGCCATAGAAGGTTCCCCCGTTAGATGCTAATTTTTCTTGAAGTTGTGCGTATTCTTCCAAATTGACTACCTTGCGACCTGCGATCTGAGCGCGGGTAGCAAACTTGTTCTTAACAAAGGTTTGTCCATAGGCACCAGATTGATTGATGTAATCACGCATTTGTGTCTCTGCAAACCAGAGGGCCATAGGACCGTCTTGCTTATTCTTTGTTCCTGCTGACCAAGTAATCAATTGCTCAATCAGTGCCTTGATATGTTCGTTATCGGCCCGTGGCAAATCCAGAAGATTATTTTTCATATGTTTGCCTTGGTTGTCCAACGAGCCGAATAGCCCCGCCATAGATGCGACACCGAACTCGGCATCCATCTTGTTTGCTCCCGTATAGTGCGAGACTAGGCGAGTTCCTCTTGATGAGAGGTAGCGGTTAATTTCTTCGTCTTGGGTAAGGAATAACTGAAACGCGTTCTTTTCAATTGCCCATACCTTTGGCTGATACTTGTCGGTCCAGCCTTTAATTAAATCTCTAATCATATGTGGGGTAGGTGCTGGCATCCGTGATGCTTCTAGCAGGTACCGCTTGCCTGTGGTTCTATCTCCAGCCATTACGACTGAGAAGGTATCACCTGACATGGCTGGGTCCATCGCAGCTACGATGTACTGATTAGCCAGTGAAGTAGGTTGTCCAGGAGCGCCAGGGATTAGTGGGCCAATTGGGCGCATGCCACTGATTGATCCTCTTACACACTCTGGGCTAAAGATTGCGGATGACTCAACATCTTGTTGCTGATAAACCATTGCCCAAGTCTTAGGGTCAATTAGACCTCTACGACGGCGTAGGTGTTCTCCAGACCAGCGTGGATATAATCCATTCTCATCTGCTAGCGTGTCATCAGCATCCCATGGGCGATCTGACATAGGCCAGAGCGTTTTCCATTTCTTTGGGTCATCATCAAATTCTAATACCGCTGGCATAGCCAAGTAAGTCCAAGGAGACTTGTTGTCTGGGTAGCGCTCAGGGTTACGCATTTCGCGGTAGAGATCCATTGGATCTACGCGAGTACCTACAACTAAAATCTTTCCTGTGGGTCCAACACGCGTAAGAACTTCTTGTTGGATCCAGCGGATTTGCTTTTCAAACTCACTAGCGTTTGCCAATGTAACGCAGTCATCTAGGATGATTAGGTCGGCACGTGCGCCGTAAATCTGACCGCCGATACCTAAAGCCTGGACTGTTGGGTCTTTTTCACCTGAGTCGCGTTCTAGATAGATGCTGTCTGAGGTCCACTTATCGGCAGTAGCCTTGAACCCTTCTACTGGTGCGTACCTTCTCTGCAACTCTGACCATTGGGTCGATGTCAGTCGTTGCTTAATTGCGTACAAAAATTCCTTCGCCATAGCCTGCGTCTTAGAGACAAGCTTGATACGAACATTGGGATTGGTCACAATCCGATAAACCACATAGTCAATACTGACCGTCATAGACTTGGCGTGTTCTGGCGGCATGTTGACTAGGACGTAATTCTTGAAGCCCTTTTCATAGGTCATGTTGCCATGAAGCCAGGCAGGCTCACCTTCTTCTAGAAGGCTGGTAATATTACGTTGATGGTCAAAGGTCATTGAGTTGAGATACTTAGTCCGAAAGTCCTCAAAGGTGATATTGGCATCGTCATCGGAGATAATACCCTTGCGCTTTTGAATAACGCGAGATAGGTCTATCGCTTCCTTAAATTGCGGATCGGAAGCTCTATAATATTCGTAAGACTTTACAGACTTGCCGACTGCGCGGCAAGCATCCTCTACGGTTACTCCGTCTTGGATAAGCGCGACCAAGCGCTTCTTCGCCTCTGGGGCGGAAAGGCTAGCCTCTGGGGCTAGCTTGTAAGAGTTGCTAGATGGTTTTGCCATTGGGGTAATCTTTCCTTTGGGGAAACTACTACCTATGGGTAGTCTTTGGGTTATTTATAGGGGCGCTTTCAAAGCGCTGGTTTCCCGTTAGGGGCTATCACAGTAGCCGCCCCAACCCCATTAACTTCGTCAGCCCTTGAGGCTGACTACGATACGAGACCGTTCGTCTCATCGGCTTACCGTTCGCTTGAGGCTCACTCTGCCGTGAGCCGAACGGATAGGGCTGTGTTATTTTAACCCCTATATATACTAAGGCGGGATAAGTGTCGTTTATCCCGCATTGTACCCTGTGATGTTAGTCACATTGTCTATTGTCAGTATTTTATACTAGCTTCACGCTTAAAATAGTTTAGCTGCTGGGCGGTATCCGTCTCATTATACGAGACGATGGCCTATATTTATAAAAAATATTTGGGTGGATAGTAGCGATAGCGTAGGCGCGCGATTAAAACCCTTGGGGTTGCGTCCGTGCGGGCAAGGCTAGCGGGGCGGATGAAACTAGATCGGATGACGTGTAACCCGTGCGAATAGTGGCTATAAAATACCGATATATAAAAGCCCTATAGGGGCCGATATATTGTTAAATAACTAGCGTTAAGCGGGCTTAAGTAGGGCTAACTAGGTGAACGGGCAAGGTTATTAGGCGCTTGTGATGGTACTATCCACCAGGCCACTAGGCCACTATCCGCTAGCCCTAACCAGCACACTATCCACCTAATCGGCCTAATCGCCTAGCCATAATCCGCCACTAATCCACCAGCTACCCTAACCAGCGGCCCTATCCTGGCCCGATATCCTGGCCCGATATCCTGGCCCGACACGCTAAAAAATAATTTCACCAGGCTATTGACTTATTACCAGCACGCGTGTATTTTTTACCTATCGCGCCACAATGGCCGATATTAGATTAGGAGCTAATAATGCTTAAAGATAAGCAATATATAGGGGCAGTAATTTTAACGCTTGCCGCCGATTATTGGACAACACCTACAATGCTGCTAGAGCAGCTAGCCGATAACGGGCCAGAATATAAAGCTGCAATCGTGGCTTACGCCAATGGTGAAATAGAATACTTAGAGCTAACCGATAAGATAAGCGAAATACTATAATGCTTAAACTAATCGGCTACGGCCTAGAGATCATCATAATACTAGGCGGCGCGGGCCTTATGGTGGCCCTATTCCGCGAGATATGGAAGGATAGCTACTTATAGGCTATTGACTTATGCGCCAGGGTGAGAGTATCCTGGCGTATAGGCCGCTAACCTATAGCGGAATTTAACTTACCGATTAGGGGCAAATAAATGACTAAAGTAATTGTATGCCGTCAATGTAATTTCACCGTGCTAGCTAAAGATGAGGATAACGCGGTGAAAGCACGGGCTAAGCACGAATTAGAAACTAACGATTATATTATTCTAATTAGAGATGTCCAAAACGTTATTTCTAATGAAAGAGTGAGCGCTTAAATAGCCGCGTACTATCCGACACGGGCCGCGTGTCCGTGTCGGGTAGTCTGCCGCTAAATTAGCAGCAGAATTGACCTATGGAAGGGTTTA
>Ga0304729_1001205_pt1 | contig 17515 bp, 7 predicted proteins | sample C_131016_MF_Meta_FD_190475 | JGI IMG/M metagenome (GOLD analysis project Ga0304729, IMG submission 190475) | Freshwater microbial communities from Lake Croche, Canada to study carbon cycling - C_131016_MF_MetaG (v2) (version 2) | ecosystem: Environmental > Aquatic > Freshwater > Lake | place... | reverse complement strand
AACCATTATGTCATTGACTATGAAACATTAGTTGATTGTACTACCTTAGTAGCAGAACACTATACAGGAACAGAACAAAAGATTTTTGTTATAGGTCATCTAAAAAATGAAATAAAAGAACTTATTGACTTTCTTGTAAGCAACAGTGTAAATGGAGAATGGCACATATCCTTTAATGGCTTAGCTTTTGACTCTCAAATTTCAGAGTATATAATAAGAAATAAAAAGTCATTAGTAAACCTAGATGGGCCAACTATAGCTGGTATGGTCTATAAGAAAGCCCAGGATATCATTGAAAGACAAAATATGAAAGAGTTCTCAGAATTTAGTGAGAAAGACTTATCTATTAGACAGATTGATGTATTCAAGCTTAACCATTGGGATAATCCAGCAAAAAGATCCAGCTTAAAATGGATACAATACTCTATGGACTGGCACAATCTATTAGATATGCCTATTCATCATAGTACAAGTATCACAACACAAGAACAACTTGATACAATTATAAGCTATTGTATAAATGATGTTAACTCTACTAAGCAAATCATGAACCTCAGCAAGGAACAGATTAATCTTAGAAAAACTTTAACTCAAGAATACAATCTTCCTTTGTTTAGTGCATCAGAACCAAGGATATCCAAAGAGTTATTCTTGACATTCTTAAGTGAAGAAATGAATGTAAGTAAGTATAATCTTAGAAATTTAAGAACTAGTAGAGATAACATAAGAATAAAGGATATCATCCTGCCTTACACAAGCTTTACTACAGACACTTTTAAAGATTTACTATATAACTTCAATGATTTAATAATAAATGCAAGAGACACCAAAGGAGGCTTTAAATACAGCTTTAAATATAAAGGTGTAAAGACAGACTTTGGCTTAGGTGGAGTTCATGGTTGTATAAGAAGTGGAGTTTATGAAGCAAAAGATGATATGATTATAATGTCATCTGATGTAACTAGTTTTTATCCAAATCTGGCCATTAGGAATAAGTGGTCACCGGCACATCTAGATAGAGATATATTTTGTAACAAATATGAGTGGTTTTTTGAGGAAAGAAAAAAGCTTCCTAAAACTGATCCTAAAAATTATGTATACAAGATTATTCTTAATTCAACTTATGGCTTAAGTAATGATGCAAACAGTTTTCTATATGATCCTGAATTCACAATGAGAATTACAATCAATGGTCAACTGTCTCTAATGATGTTATATGAGATGTTAGCTGAAGCTATACCAGACTGTCAACCATTAATGCAAAATACAGATGGTCTTGAAATGATAATCCCTGCAAGTTATAAAGATAAATATCTAGAAATTTGCAAGAAATGGGAGGATATTACTCAATTACAACTTGAGCATGATCAATACAGTAAAATGGTAATAGGTGATGTAAATAATTACATTGCAGTTAATATGGCTGGCAAATCTAAATGTAAAGGTAGATTTGAGTATAGCAATCTTGCTCTTCATAAAAACAAGAGTAACTTAATTATACCTAAAGCAATCTATGCATTCTTTATTGAAAACAAATTACCTGAACAATTTTTACAAGACAATAGAAACATATTTGACTATTGCTCTGGTGTAAAAATCAAAGGAGATTGGGAGTTCCAACAAATTTGTGTAGACAAAGAAGGCATACATAAAAAACCTTTACAAAAAACTTTAAGATATTATATCTCTACAGGAGGCTGTAAAATCTATAAAGTAAACAAACATGATAAAAGAGAGATACAAGTTGAAGCTGGGAAGTGGATGCAAGAGCTCTTTAATACTTATGAAGAAAAACCTTGGGAAGATTATAACATTGATGACTCTTATTATATAGATAAAATATATAAGGAAATTGATAATATATTACCCAAAATAACACAATTAAATTTATTTGACTAATGGCAGATAACACCACAGAAAACTTATTTAGTGCACAAGAGAATGAGCATAATAAGGTTACAGGTATAAAACCTACAGAAGTACAATTCAAAGTAGGAGCCCAACTTGATCTTGAAGATTTAATCAAGATAATAGAAAAGGAAGAAGCTCAAGAAAAACAAAAAAAATAAAAAAAATATATGAAAACACTTAATGAACAAACAAGTGAACAAACATTTGATGATTTTACAGCAGTAGGAATTGCTGAAGGCTTTCTTGAGTGTGACTCTCAAGAAGACATGCTAAAAGCTTGGCAACACTTAGTTGATACAGGCCTAGCATGGAAATTACAAGGCTGGTTTGGAAGAACAGCTACAGATTTAATTAATGAAGGTTTAATCAAAGCTAAAACTATAAACTAATGATTTTGGCTATTTCAGGCCGCATTGGCTCAGGAAAAGACACTGTAGGTTTGATTATACAGTATCTTGATTGGTTTAAAGCTGCAAATAGTCAAGGTTTATCTACTAATATGTCTTTTGAGGAATGGGTAAACTTAAAAACTGCAGGTTATCCATTTAACCACAAGCATTGGGAAATAAAAAAATATGCAGGCAAACTCAAAGAGATTGCTTGTATATTAACTGGATGTACTTTAGAACAACTTGAAGATCAAGAGTTTAAAAAGTTACAGATAGGACTTGATTGGGGAATGACTTATAGAGAACTACTTCAAAAACTTGGTACAGAAGCTATGAGAAATGGATTACATGAAAATGTATGGGTCAATGCTTTATATGCTGATTATAAAGCAAAATGGGTTCCTACAGGAGACAGTGTTGCAGAAGAAGATGTTTCTCTTGAAAAAGAATATCCTAACTGGATAATCACAGACATGAGATTCCCTAATGAGTTTGATGCTGTAAATGTTAGAGGTGGTATTACTATTAGAGTCAATAGACCTACTAAAGATCTGTTTGGTAATAATGTAAATGCTCAATTACCTCTAACTATTATGACCCAACATCCTAGTGAAACAGCTCTTGACAATCATAATTTTGATTATGTGATAGACAACAATAGTAGTGTATTAGATTTGATAGTCAAAGTAAGAGAAATATTAACCCAAAATCAAATAATATAATATGCAAGAACAGTTAAGCAAGGTGGCTAAATTCCACAGAGTATTCAAACAAAAAGATGGTACTGAACCTCAGTTATTACCAGAAAATGATTTCTTATTAAGACATACACTTATGGCTGAAGAGAATGAAGAGTATTTAGAAGCTTGTAAACAAAAAGATATGATAGAAATAGCTGATGCTTTAGGGGATCAGTTATATATCCTTTGTGGTACAATACTGAAGCATGGTATGCAAAACATAATTGAAGATGTATTTAATGAAATACAAGAATCTAATATGTCCAAACTTGATGAAAATGGTCAACCATTATTCAGAGAAGATGGAAAAATCATGAAAAGTAAATTGTACTTCCCACCTAATATTAGTAAAATACTAAAAAAATAAAATACAGGCTATCCTTCGGGGTAGCCTATTTTTTTTTTATCCTTGACCTACATTAGGTTTTTTGTAGTTCTTACTGTTCTTGTTCTTAGAAGTTTTGCTTTTTGCTACTACTCCTTTTCTTGTAATCTTTGGCTTAGCTGCCATTGTCATTGATACTTGTACTTTTGCCATTTTTATATAAGTTTATTTTTTTAATGTACCTTCAAATGATTCAACTGCCTCTCCTGGTTTAATGTTATATCCAGAGTAACCAATCATCTTTAAAAAGTAAGCCCATGACTTATTATCACCCTTATCCCATACTCCAGATTTTCTTTTAAAGTCTAACTCATCTGGATCCCAAGTTAAGAAAAACTGATTAGTAAATTTAATAACTCTTTCTAGAGTACTAGTCATTGCTGTTGGAGATCTAACAACTCTATAGGCATCAGGAAGCCATATATATGAAGCTGTTTCACTTTTCATCCTTACCATTTCATACAATGCAAAATTGTAGGCATAATTATTTTTTAGTTCATCATCATCATCATCAGGTAATGATTTAAGTATAGATATTAGAGCAGTACTTGTTACTATAATTGAAAGTTCAGCTATAACTCTTTTCATTTGAGCTTTTTGAAAAGGAGTATATGTAGACCATCCTTCAATCATGTTCCATTTAAAAGTTAATAAATCTTTGGCAAATAAAGTCCAAAAAGTTCTATAATAACCTTCAGTAAATGTACCAAGTTCTTGATCCATTGCTAGGTCATTAAATCTTCTACGGTAACCTGGTACTAAATGCTTTCTATACATTATAGCTAATCTACTTACAGAATATTTTTGAGATGTACCTTTATCAAACTCATTATAGACACCATGCATTCTTTTATTTAAAGCATGTAAAGTATTTTGAAAGTTTTGTCTTTTTTTCTCAGAGAAGTTAGTATTTTCTGCAACACCATATGCTCCATAGAGAACATGAGCTTGTAAAAGACTTATTACTTCTCCTGTATTTTTATCAGTAACCATTGTAGCATCCATTAAAGCACACATACCTGATACTTGAATTTCATGTTCAGCAAAAGATTGGTTAAAGAATATAGTATCTATACTCATTAATCTTAAAGCTGCAGTTCCTGTTACTTTCTTACCATACTGATCAATAAACTCTCCTTGTATAGCATCATAAAATTCAGCAAGTTGTCCTAATAAACTAGTAGGAGTTGGTTGACCAAAGTCAGCAAGCATAGAAGGTACAGAGCTCCAATAAAAACCTTTACCATTAGCTAAATTAGACTTAGCAAAAAACTGTCCAGAGTTAGCTTCAATAATCATTTGGATATTACCTTGTAAGTTATTGGCCATACCCTTTAATGCATCTAATGAAAGAGATGTTACTGCAGATATACCACTAGCTGTATTTGTAACTTTACTCATAGATATACCAAACAACTCTTCAGCTGCTTGTGTTTCTCCATATACAATCATGTCAATAAAGTCATCAACATGTTTTTGAGAATAACTTTCTCCATTTTTTCTAAGAAATCTTACTATGTTTTGCTTATTAGCAATTTGATTCATTATAGGTTCTCCCTTACTGTTAGTTTCAGCAACAGTTCTGGCATTTGCTCCAACAACTGTTTTAAACAAAGATATCTCAGCATTTACTTCATTTAATGCATGAAATCTATTAGCCATTGCACTAAATAATAACATAGATCTGCCTAAATCAAGACTTATATCTTCAGGAGCTAAACTTTTTTGGGTATAGTGAACAGGTATAAACTTAACACCTAAGTTTGATGTAGTAGCTACACCATATTGTTGTGAATCTTGAGCTCTAATTTGTGTAGCATCTTTAAAGTTCTCAGTAATTGTGTCAATAAGGCCATTAGATAAAATTCTTTCATAATCCTCTTTAGGAATATCAGGTAATCTGTATCCTAATTTTTGTGAATCAGGAAGAAGTTCTTGAGATTCAAAGTAAGTTTTTAAATAAAACTGATGTAACTTTCCTTTTTCTCCAATAGGTTTACCATTTATATCATAAAGAGCTGACCATTTTGGATTAAGATACTTTTCTGATGGCTGAGTCATTTCCCACCTATATTGAATAGTACCATTCTTAGTTTTAAAAACTCTAGAACTATACCAGTCATCATATTCTTTTTGACTAATTAAGTTTTTTTCTAGTTCTTTTTTCTTACTAGCAATAATAGCTTCTATCTCTTCAATAGGTTTAGATTGTTTATTTTCAGAATACCATTTACCAAGGCCTTCATTATACTTATCAAGTTTCTTTTGCTCATATTCTGTAGGATTTGTACTTAAAACAGGAGCTAAACCTCTTCTTTTTTGTTCAGCTTTTGCTGCTTTATTATAAGCAGTCATGTCATACTTTTGTACATAATGAGGAATTCTTTTAGTAACAATTTCTCCTGTTACACTATCTGTATAAGTCTCTTCTACATACTCATAAATACCATCATTAAATTCTGCTACATTATTTCTACTTATTGAGGTAGAATCTGCATAATCTAAAAAGTATTTAGCCCATTTATTTTTAGTTTCAATATTTTTTACATTAGCATAAGCAAGCTGGCTTTTTATAGCTTTAGCAAATAAACCTAAAGCAGCATCTTTAGAACTAATTAAAGGATCAATTAAATAAGAAAATACACTCTCATCAGAACTAGCTTCTTTTAAAAGCTCTATCATTGAGTCTTTATCAAGAACAAAAGATTGAAACTTATCAAGTCTTTCTTGTAAAGGTTCTATAGTTTTAAGTTTTTGAGCCTCATCTTTAGAACTATCATTTTTAATAGCTTTAATTTGTTCTTGAAGTTTAGTTACTTCAGGCATTATGTCTTCTGCAATATTTTCTGATTTATAATCTAATAAAAACTCAGTTATTAAAGGTCTACCAATTTCAACAAATTGTTGATTTATATTATTTTTTATTTCAATAGCTCTTGTAAGTTTTTGAGCAGGAGTAAGTAGTGCTTCTGGAATAGAAGGATCTACCTTTTCACTAAAGAAATCAAAAATATCTTGTTTATTAATCTCATCAAGAATAGAATAACCATTAGCAAATTCATTAATAGCAGATAACTCTTGCATTAATTCTCTACTTGTTAAGTTTTTTTCATTAGCAATAACCTTAGCAAATCTATCTTTAGCAAGTTGAGATTTTCTATAAGCATCATCAATAAACATTGTTATAGACTCAACTCCTTCAAGAGCTGCAAAGTCATCAATAACCTTTTGTAATCTAGCTTGCTTTTCAGGTTGATCAGCAATCTTCTTTTTAGTTAAGATAGTGTATTGTGTAGTAAGATATACTTTAATATCATCTATTAATTTAGAAAACTTATCAGGTTTTACTTCAGGCTCTAAAGGTTCTGTTGGCCCAGGTCTTTCTGTTTCAAAAGTTTCTCCATCAACTTCTAAGTTAAACTCATCTTTTGAACCAAAACCATCAGGTTTTCTCCATTCTATAAGTGCAGCATCTCTATCACCATTAGCATCAGCTAATGTCTTTTTCCACTCATCACTTGATTCAATTGGGCAGGCTAGCATATCAGTTTTAATAATTTGTTAATAATCTTATTTAATTCTTCTTGGGTTGTTGCAGCCTCTAAATTACTAATAATATCATTTGCATCATAACCTTTTTCAGCTAAAATTTCATCAAGTCTATATTTTTCTATACTATTGTTTACAGAATCTATTGTCTCAGCTTGTTCAGCAACATTGATAGGTGTAACTATAACATCTCCTTCTTCCATATAACCTGTTTTAAGGTTTACATCTCTTAAGTATATTTCTTTAGTGTCTTTATCTACTAAATTATATAGATTTTTCTTATTAAGTTTCCAATTATGAACATCATTTATACCTGTAAAAAACTCAGATGGTAATATATTATTGTTCATCATAACAGCATTATTAAACTTATCAGTTTCTGCTTTAGGAACAAGAGGCTCACTATCTTTACCAGGAATTGCTATTCCAAAGTTTTTAATAACTTTTTTAGTAATATAATCATTTATTTCCTCATCTATCTCTTGAATATTCTCATTAGGTACAAACCTGTTATAATCCCATATGTCTTTATATCTTGCAAATTTTAACTTAGCAGCAAAGATATCTTTCCAATTAGCTAATTTAATAGAAACTTTATCAGAAGTAACAAAATCAAAAGCTTCATTCTTATTTGATTTTTGGTAATCTTCATAGCTAAAAAAGTCAATAACTTTACCAGTTACACCATTTTCCTTTTCAACCATTTTATTCTTAACCTCATCAAACTCTAAAGCATAAGTACCTACAGTTTGATCACTTTTTTTATCTACAACACTATAAGAATCTATAACAATTTTATCACCATATTTTTTGGCCTTATAATCTTTAATTTCATAACCTTCTGGAGCTATTAAATAACTATCAGTAGTATATCCTTCTTTTACATCTTGAATGTCTCTTACAAAAATAGCATCAGGGTATACTTCTTTAAAAATTTTATCTGTTTCTTCTCTAGAGAAAGGACTTACCCAATCAATATCATGTAAAGGGTTTTCATTTGGTCTTAATATAGTACCTTGTTCAGATAAAGCTGTAGATCCTGTAAGAATAAAACCTTTTTGTGAAAGTTTATATATAATTTTTTTACCAAACTCATCTTTTAACAAAGCTTGTTTAATGGATACAGGTTTAGTAATCTTACCTTCAGCTCCTGGTTTATATATACTTGCTGTAATAAAGTTTTTATTTTGCTTAACTACATTGTCTACAATAATACCAATGTTTTTATTAATAGTAGTAACATCAGATTTCTTAAATAACCCAAAGAACTTACTAATAATCTTCTTGATTTTACTTACTAATGACTTATCATTTGAAATATCATATCTACCTTGTAGTTCATTAGCAATTAGAATACCTATTCTTTTAAAGTAGTCTTGATCTTTTAATAAATCACTATAGTTATTAGTAGTAACATAATCACCTCTATCTAAAAAGTCTTCTAAGTTTTGACTATCAGTACTTAAATTTTCAAACTCATTCTCAATATAGTTATTAACTTCAAAAACATTTTTATTCTTAGATACTCTATTTACATACAACTCATTATATAACTCTTCATCAATATCATAAGGATTAGTATCTCTTTCAGATATACCTTTTATTATATTAGGTATATTTGCTGCACTAGGAACAAAGAATTTCTTATAAGTTAAACCTAAGTTTTTAATTTTAGCCTCATTTAAAGGACTTAATATAATTTTAGTATCACTTACTTCATTTATTAACTTTACAAGCTCTTTACCAACATCTTCACTTTTATTAAGCTCCATAGATGCATCCTTAGTATTCATATCTAAACCTGTTATATTCTTAACAGCTTTAAATAGTAAATCATCCATATCAACAAACTTGTTAGGATTTTTTTTAGCCAAAACACTTTTACCTAAACCTGATGCTACATAGTATATAGCACTCTTTTTTATCTTTAGTTTAGCATCATTCTTTGCAAAGTCTAATATAATGTCTTTTACAAGACCATTATGTTTCATCATGTAAGCAATGAATTCACCAGCTATTTCTGGCAAGTTTTTCCTGTCTTTAACAAAGGCAATCTTAGATAGAATATCAGCATAACCTACTTCATCAATATTTAACTTATCTTTTACCTCATTGATATCTTTTACAGTGATACCAAATTGAGCAAGGTAGTTTTCAAATATTTTAGATACATCATTGCCAGCATTTTTAATAAGAGCTTTATCATAAGAAGCCTCAGCTTTATTTACAGGTTCACCTTCAGACTGTTTATCAAACTCAATCTCAGCTAATAAAGGATTTTTAACTTTTTTAAGTAAAATCTTAAATAAAGAATCATTAGGATTTACACAGCTCATATTAGTAACATTCTTTTAGTTTATTAATTATAGTAACAGGGTTCTTAGTTTTATCATTCAAAGCTTCATTAATATAAGCATAAGCTTCTTTTTCAGTTACTTTATGCTTGGATGCTAAGTTAGTTAAAATTTCTCTCTTTCTATCTAAAGTAAAGTCAGGTATAGTTTTAAAGTCTAATACTTCAGTAGATGGTTGAGTAGTTTTACTATCCCATACGCCTATTACTTGTCCGTCAACAGTTTGCTCACTATAATTAGCAACTGTTTTTAAATATTCTGATAGTTTCTTTTCTCCTATATTATAATCAGAACTTTCAACATAGGTTGCATTATCAGTAAGTATGGTAGCTCCAGCATTTAATGCCTTCTTCACTTCAGAAACAGTAGCTTTAAGATTATTAGGAGTTAGTTTTCCTCTCCCATTTATTGATACAAAGACTATATCATCTTTAGTATAAGTTCCAATATTTGCATATTGAGTTCCAATCTCATTTCTATATCTACCTGTACTACCTTCACCATATCCAATATATTTAGTAGAAACACTTGCTTTAGCAGGTGCTTTTAGCATATCTGGCTGTCTAATAGGTTTTACTGTAAATAAGTTTTTCTTACCAAAGTTTTTAACACTAGTAGATGGTTGAGTAGCATCAATCTTTTTCATTAAAGGAGTAAGTAGTTTATCATACTTAAGATAAATCTCTTTTCTCTTTTCTTGATCTGATGGATTAGCTAGAGCAGCATACTCTGCTTTTTCTTTTGCTCTAAGTCTATCAACTTCTTTTTCATCAGCAGATTGTTGAGTAGTTATAGATTTACTATCCTTTAATTTTAGTATAGCTTTTCTATCACCATTATTATCAGCCCATTTCATTTTAGTATTACTTTTTAATGAGATAATAGTATCTTTTGGAGTTACTAAGTAATCTGTATCCTTATAAGTAACTTTAATAGCTTTGTTAATACCAGCTATCAAATTAGCTTCAGAAAAAGATTTTTTAGAGTTAACTCCTTCAGCATTAGGATTATAAACTTGCCATGTACCATTATTATTTTTTTGAGTAACAATATAGGTTATGTTATTATTAAAAACAAATCTACCAACTTCAATAGGCATATCTGTAATTTTTTCAGTTACTATACCCTTACTGATAGGAGTAGAACTCATATTAATATTATTACTGTAGAAGTTCTTAGGAGAATTTCCAAAGCCTTCAGCAAATATTACTACATCATTACCTTGACTTAATATTCTGTCAATAGCAATATCAATATTTTGTTGAGCAGCTTTAATTTCTTCAGGAGTTAACTCATTAGTAGATTTGTGTAAATCAGCTGGAGAAAGTAAGAATATAACATTAGGGTTTGCTTTTATTAATTTTTCAACCCTATCCTTAGTAACTGGATACTCTCTACCATTCTGAACATAAGTACTAGTTATATTAAATATTCCTGTAGGAATTTCAGTATCTCCTGTTACTGGCTTAATGAATGGTTGTTCATATATATTATTTTCAGCATCAGGTAAGTTAGAAATATCAACTTTTAAATTAGCTCCTCTGTTTCTTAATTTTCCTTGAGATGCACTATTCTCCATTTCAAACAGTTTCTTTAAACCACCAAAAATTGTATCAGGATCAGTTGTTTCAATCTTTTTAAGAAACTTCTCAGAAGCTTTTTCCATTATTTCTTGATACTTTTCATAAGGCATCATACTAGATAAAGAGAACTTACTTGAATCCATACCTGATTGTAAGAAAGCATAGATAGGAAGATTCTCAAAAAACTTACTTATGTAAGCATTAGCTTTACCATCACTGTATTTTTTACTAGTTAATTTAGGTTCACCAACATTAGATAAATTATTCCATTGGGTATAATATTCACTAATTAAACCTTCATCAAGATTCTCATAATTTTTTAATTGGAAGTTTAACACATCTCTATAAGCAGCTATGTTAGGTATACCTTGAGGCATAAACTGTTTTAACATAGAGTATTTAGTAAGATCACTCATCTCAGGATAGTTTGTAATGATATCCATCAACTCTCTAGCTATAGTATTGTCTCCAGATCTAAATAACTGCCATATGTTGTAAGTGTTAGTTAAAGCTTTATTAGCTAACATATCTTCATAGGTAAGATTATTTAATCTATTAACATATTCTTCATTAGTTTCTTCATCTGTTTGTTTATACTCTAAAGAACCTGAATCTTTTAATCTTTTTCTTCTGGTAAGAAACTCATTTGTATCAATAACATCAGCAAGAGTAGTTCTCTTTCTTAAGTATTCTCTCTCTAACCCAAACTCAATAAAATCAGTTCTTAGTTTTTCATTAGGTACAAAATACATTTGTTGATCTTTCCCCATTTTTACTAATCTTGGAAATGCTTTACCATTAATAGGAGTTAAACCTCTATTCTTATAAGAGTTTTCATCAGTACTAGTAGCTAAGTATAAACCAGCATCAAAATCCTGATTAAGTTGTTCTAAAAACTTAGGATTAATAACTTCATTTTTATATTCAGTATCTCCAGATTTATAAACTCTTAACTCATTAGCAAAAATGTACTGAGAAATAAAGTTTTTAAACTTAGTAATATAAGTTTCACTGTCATATCCTGTAGCTTTTTTTGCTTGAGACATAGCAGTTCTATTTTTAAAAGTTTTAATAAGAAAGTTATTTAACTGAGCATCATCTCTTAACTTAAATAATCTACTAAACAATCTTCTAGCAAAATCTTGTATAAAATATGGAGATATAATACTATCTGTAGATAGTTTTTGTATTGGACCAGGATCTAAAGTTGGTGTATTTGCAAGACCAGCAACTTCTTCAATTTTTGCTTGAGCTGAGTATTGATCACCACTAGGTTTAGTATCAGGATTCATTGCTTTTTTCATTGCATCATAATCCTCAATAATTTTTTCTACATACAAGTACTCTAAGAATGCAGCTATTTGATTAGGGTCTTTATAGTTTAACTTTGATTTTACTAATCCTTCAAGAGTTTCTTTAGTGAAAGTTTCAGGTTTCTTAAAATAGTTTAAAGCTGTTGTAATATTATAAATACTATCTTTTGGTAAGTCCTTATAACCATTTTTAGAGAGAATTTCAGCTTCAGCTTCTGGTAAATATTCTGAAATAGTCTTTAACATATTAGGAGCTACATCATACTGAGTACCAAAATTAAACAACTTTGATAAAGTAGCTTTAGCCTTAGCTTTGTCTTTAACATACTGTCTAGTCATTGGATTAGATACAAAGTATGCTATAGTTTCAATAGGAACACCAGCCTCTAATAAGAATAAGAACTTAGGTACAACTTCAGGATTACCTTGTAAGTAAGCAACCCAAGCATCTTTACCAGCATCCACAAAACCATTCATCATCTGATTGATAATATCAGCAATAGAATTCTTACCTTCTTTATCCATGATGTGAGATAAGGATATAGCACCATCAAGTTTGTTATGAGCAAGATTTAAATCTAAAGGAATTTCTACAACTTGATTAGACCATACAGTTTTTGTATCCCATTTATTTGTTTTTTTATTGAAAGATCTTTTAGTTTCAGCTACTTTTGCTGTAACATTTACAGATTTTTGCATCTTAGCTCCTGCCATATTAAGCAAGTTATTGATGTAGTTATCTACAGCAGCAATACCTAATGAGTCTTTACTACTAAAGTTTTCTTGATGTTTTTTAATGTTATAAGTTTCAGTATAAATTTTTGTAGGACTAATTCCTTTCTTGTACATTTTCTTACCAGTCATTAGAGATTTGGTAAAGTCAGTCTCATTATCAGCTTCTTGTATATAACCTTTTATCTTATCAGCATAAGGCTTAACTAAGTTAGTATCATTTGGAGACATTAATGAAGCAGCTAGTTCAGGTAATTCAAGAATATTAACCATATCTTGAATTAGTTTATTTTGAAGACCACCTCCTAAGTTATTTTCATTATCATTAAGATCAGAAAGTTCAGTATATACTTTACTAAGTTCAGATTTATTTTTATATAATGATCTTAAAGCTCCATCAACAGCATCAATATCTTCTAAAGTAATTCCTTTTATTGAGTAGTTGTAAATAAGACTAGCTTTAGGAAAGAATTCTTTTACAAGATTTTCTACATTTGGATCACTCATAATTTTTATGATCTCTTTACTTTTAGAACTTGTAAGTGAATTTAATAAATCAGCATCAATATTTAAACCTCTAGCTCTTATGCTAACAGCTTTTCTAAAGTCATTAAGTTTAAGATTAATATCTAACCATTGAGCTTGTTTTTTATTTTTAAGTATTTCAATAGCTCCTTTAGTAATTTTTAAATCTTCAAACTTTTGTTCTAACTCTTTTCTTTCTGCTTCAATTCCTTCTTTATCATACTTCCTCATTAACTTACCACTTCTAGTAAGAAATGGCATGTAGGTAGTCATCTTATCAACGTCAAAGTCAGTACCTGATTTAGCTACAATCTCAGCAGGAATAATGATAATTGGTCCAGCCTCTGGTCTTAAGAACTCAGCTACTTCACCAAACTCCATAGAGTTATGACCTTGTACTGGAATCCTTACACCTGTAAGTCTTAACTTTTTATTATTCTCATCATTAGCTCTCCAGGCATCAACTCTAAGCATTTCATTTAATCTAATGAAACTAGCATCAAAGTCAAGTTCTTCTTGATCTTCATCTTTATATATAGCAATAGGCTGTCCTGAATTTACATATTCACCAGCTTCATTAAGAATAAAGTAATCAGTTTGAAATAAATTTTCATCCATCTTACCTAAGGCTCTTTTGAACATAAAGCCTATACTGTTATTTATACCATCAACAGCATAAGGTTTTAAACCATTAGTTGCAAAATCATCTTTATATTTAGCTTTTTCTTCTGCAGTAGCATTTCTAAGTTTAGTATTTTGCATGAAAGCTGATGATACCTCAACTAAAGGTTCACCTTTTAACTTGGTCTTAACTAATCTGTTATTAACCATAGCCATAATCATTCTTTCAAATCTAGCTGCTAAAGGACTAACACTTAAGTCTAACTTGTCAATATTAGATGATGATTCTAATAATTCTCTTTCATGTGCACTAAAGCCTTGTCTTTTAAATTCTTTATTTAAAACTACAAGCATTGATTTAATTTTTGCATCATCTACTTTTTCAGCATATAAATCATCTTCTGTCCAGCCTAGTTCTTCAAGTAATTCTTCTTTCTTAAACTTTACATAATCATCAATACTCTCCTTGAATTCTTCACTATAATCATGAAATTTACTTTCAAGTCTTTTGTATTTAACTTTATCCCAAGCTGTTTGTGCCTCTTCAGGACTGTTAAAGTTATTAGCTTTAATATAATCTGTTGGTACACCATAAGCATACAATAAACTAGTTATTAACTTACGTAACTGAGTAGAGAATGTAGATTGTTGTTTAAAGTAAGTATTAACTGAGGTTTGGTTTTTTAAGTAAGCAATATAAATAGTATTAGGTGTAAAAGTAAAGTCAGCTTTAAGATTACTTGTATCTCCTTCATATATAGAATCTCCCTTACTTTCAGGACTAGACTTAATAGATGATCTTTTAGAACCAGATGTAAATGTAATATAGTCAATGTTTTGAGAAATCATTGCTTTATGTACATCATTAGCAGGGAAGTCTTTAATAACACTTGGTATTAATGGGAATAATGAATACTTATGAAAAGCTTGTATAGGAAATCTACCAACTTCTGTAGCAAGTGGTCCATCGTATTGTAATTTATATACAGGAAACATGTTAGTTAACTCAGTAGCAGTAATTGTTTCTCCATTTATAACTTTAAAGTACAAAGCTTCTTGTTCATTTGACCAATTACCTTCAGCTTGTCTAAGTATTCTATAAGTATCAAAAGTAATTAAAGCTTGACCATCCGCATCTTGAATGTTAATAAAGGCTTTCATTTTACCTCCTTTAAATACATTACTGTAATTACCTTCTGCATCAACTTCAGCATTACCTATCTCACCTGTGTCAGGATCTACACCATATAAAGCTGCATTAATTTCATCTTCATCAGTTAATCCTTTATCTATATAGTCTCTTTTAAATAAATCTCTGTACATATTAAAGTAAACTGAAGTAACTTCACTTTCTTGTATAATTGCTGAATTAAGAGTAGGCCCATAAGTTCTTACTTCTTTTTCTGCAATAATCTTATCAGCTATAAGTTTTTGTTCATAAGGTCTTCCTACTTTAGCATCAATAAAGATCTTAGTCAATAGATCAACAGGAAATATAGTACCACCAGATTGAGAACCAGGACCTCTCTTAGTCATATCATCTTTAGTATGATCAAATTGGAAGCCATCTCCTTGTAATAATAAAGTAGTTTCAGTCTTATGTATAAAGTTATTAAACATATAAGACTTTATAGCTGCTTTTTTAATATTTAAATCTACATCTTCAGGAGTAGCCCCATAAATATTATTTTTTTCTTTAGTATTATTAACTAAGTCTTTTAATATAAGTTCTTTTAATATTGCAGGTAAAGGTTGATCAACTCCAAAAATTGGATCAAATAAATCTTTATTATAACTCTCTTCTAGTTTATCAAAGAATTTAATAATATTATCATTAAGTTGTTTTTTTAATGCAGGATTATCATTTAATACAATATATAAATCACCTACTTTATTTAAACTTTCAAATAGTTCTTCAGACTTTAAAGCCTCTTTAAGACCAGGAGAACCATCAAGTATCTCATCAAAAATATCAAATTCAGTACCTCTTTCAAATCCTGTAATATTGTTATAGTATTCAGGATCAGCTTTAACCATTGCAATTCTTCTTATCTCACCCTCTAATTTAGGATACAACATATCTAATATTTTTTGCATTGGGTTATATCCCATTATAGATCTACCTGAAGCATCTTTCATAAAAGCTACAGTGTCTACATATAAACCTTTGTTTATTTTTTCATCATAGGTATCAATAACATTAAGCTTAACTCCAAAGTTTGAACTTTTATCACCAGCTTGAATTCCATCCATGTAACCTCCACCAAGAGTAGAAATAAATACAGATAACACTTTATCTAAAAAGCCCATCTTAGCACTTGTAACACCATCACTAGCATAAGTTTCATCTATGTAACTAATACCACTAAGATCACGGTAGTTAATATCATTATCTTTAATCTTAATACCAGTAACACTAGAAAATAAAGATTTTAGTATGATTGAACCTTTTGTCAAAGGATTACTTCTAGGATTAAGAAAGTTCATGTGAACAAGTTCAGGATTATCTGAATATAAATCTCCTTGTTTATTAGCTTTCTTAAGACCATTTATTTTTTGAGTATCAGTACTATTAAGTGCAAATAAAGACTTTAACTTTTTAGCAGCATTAAATCTCATAGAGTTTGCATATTCAGTAGAATAAGAAGCTTCTGTTTCAGCTAACTTGTTTACAGCAAAAGCATTTGCAGGAAGTTTTGTACCATTGCTTAATGTTCTAGCTTTACCTAAATAAACAATAATGTTATCAATATTTACTTTATCCTTGTCTTTTGTAGCTAAATCATTACTATCTTGAGTTTGTCCAATAGCATCTGCAATAAAATCTATATCATTAGGTACAAGACTATCTTTAATTTCTGACATGTCAGATAAGAATAAGCCAATACTATTTAAGAAAGGAATATAGTTTTCTTTTGAAACACTGTAAACATTTTTATTTTCATTGTTTACACCTTTAATAAGATATCTATTAACTACAGCTTCTAAATCTATATAGTTAAGTTGATCTTTTTTATATGTAAAACTATCAATTTCTTTTTGTTGAAAAGCTAAAGGCCAATCAGTATTTACAATTCCTAAATAATCTGCAGTTGTTTTACCAACTCTTATATCAGTTGGTTTATTAGAATATTCTTGAACAACAGTAGAAACTATATCAACTTTATGTAAGTTTGTAGACTGTACAAACTTCATCCACAAAGCTCCAATGTCACTACCTTCTTTAAACATTTTGGTTAATGAGTCAGATGGAGAAAGTAATTCACCTTCTTCTGTTTGTTGCGAGTATATCTTACCTAACAATTGTGTAAACAAAGGAGATACTTTTGATGCATTTTTAAGGTTGTTATATAAACCTAATGGTGAAGTTTCACCAGAAGCTTTATCCATTAAAACTCTCCAGAAAGGTAAAA
>Ga0304729_1001204_pt1 | contig 17523 bp, 18 predicted proteins | sample C_131016_MF_Meta_FD_190475 | JGI IMG/M metagenome (GOLD analysis project Ga0304729, IMG submission 190475) | Freshwater microbial communities from Lake Croche, Canada to study carbon cycling - C_131016_MF_MetaG (v2) (version 2) | ecosystem: Environmental > Aquatic > Freshwater > Lake | place... | reverse complement strand
TACCAACTATGTAATTTACTAAATCTTAAAAAGTCTTCTCTTAACAGTTTAATATCATCTGACATACCTATTTTTTATTGTTATTTGTTATATTATTTCATTTCTAAATGATTATATAATTTATTTCACAGCCTTTTCACAAAAGGCCGTACCCCAAAACAGACCAAAACGGCGTTTTTAATACCCTTAAAATTACCCTTATTATAATAAAAATATATTATAAATATGTCAGACCAAAACGGCTGTTTTTACTCTTAAACTAGTTTAAAAATATCAACAAATAACAGTATTAAAAAATAGTGATAGCCGGTGGAAAATTTAGAAAAATGGTATGGGTTTAAAGACTTTAATCCTTATAATGTTGTTATTGGAGATATGTTTTACCCACTTGTAGGTCTTATTATTGCTTATCGAATACATTCTCATTTTTTTAGTGATGTAAAAGATCCTGTTATAAAGTTTATATTGTTATTTGTAATATTTTGGATAGTACAAATGACAGGTGATTTACTTTTTTATCAAATCGTAAAAAGAATAAACACAGAAAATCATTGGATAAACTTTTTTCAAAACTATGGAAAATCAGCGAAACTTAATGCTGTTTTTGGAGATAGTATATACATATTAGTATGGGCAATAACAGCCTATCTAATAAAAGATCTTCCTAACGATGTTCTTTTAGCTATTTCTTTGTTATTTATTTTTATTATTAGTATTTTATCAGAATCTAAAAAAAGCACAATTTAATAGAGTCTAACATGTGAATATTTATACGATTGATTTTTAACTACGTAAAATTCTGTAATTTAACTTCCATCTTTGCGTCTGATTCTAACGCAATCATTTTTTCATCTCCATATTTATCATTAATTTTGTGTATGTAATCAGGACGAGAAAAACGATATTTACTCAACGAAATAATAGGACATGTATAAATGGTATTTGACACAATTTTTACTTTAATTACATCTAATACATTCAAGACAATCACAAATCCACGACCACGGTGAATATTTGCCATGTCATTTGAACTTGCTTCAATACGGAAAAAAAAGGTGGTTTGTTCATCTTTGTTTAATAAACACATTTTTGGAAATCTTGTTTGTTTAGATTTATAATGGCTATAAGCACCTTCTGAAAATAATCCATCATTACTAATATTCAAAATAGATTGATCATTTACAAACGTTGAATCATCATAATATAATTGCATTACTAAAAAACAATTTTCAGGTAAAATTTTATCAGATGTAATAGTACATTTAAAACGATTGTGACTATAACCACTAGCATGTCTAAAAATAAATTTGTTAATATTTTTATTGAAATAAGACCATTCGTGAGTGTTTTTTAATGGTTTAACATGATCTACACAAATAGAACTTTTTAATGTTAAAAAGTCACTCATTTTCTTTTTAATGTTTTTGCATTAAAAATAATTCAATTTTACAACTTAACTTAGTCGTATCCAATGAGGTTCATAAATATCATCATATAATTGAGGACCAGTAGGTCCAAACCATTTTCTAGGTGCAATAACCCTTGTAGCATTAGATAACCATGTTGTCCACCAAATAAATGTTGAATTGGACATAATCACATTATTAAATTGCTGTAATAAAGTAAATACATAAATATCAGATTCTTCTTCTAAAATGTAATGTTCATTCTGATAAATATTAAGTTTAATTTCTTGCCAAAAAGAATTATCATCACTTGTTAGTAAAAAAATAGGTTTTTCTATATATTTTATCATTTGTTCAACTGCTTTATGATAATAACTTCCTTCTAATGGACCGTGAAATGCAGCTGCAACCAAATAATCAGTTCGTCGTGCATGAACAACAATAACTCTTTCTTTGTTTTCAATTAGATACTTATATTTATTTTGTACAAAAGACAAAAAATTTTGATCAGGACGAAATAGATTCCTGATTTCTTCTTTAATGCTATCGTTGTAAAAGTATTTGGAACTCTGAAAATATCCATTCAAATATTTTCCTTTAGATGATAATGAACTAATTTCTTTATAGTGTGTAGCCATTAACTCATACCATTGTTCTAATGTTAGAGGAATAGAGTGTACAAAATAAGGTTCAACTTTTTTAAGCAACGTATTCCAGTAAACAGGTCGTTTTCCATTTTCTGTAATTTTCATAATTTGTAAAATACCATTTTCTTTTTTAGCATAAGCATATGCTGATGCAATTTGAAAAAGCTGATTACCTAGACCACCCATTATATTAACTGATACAACTGACATTATAACGATTATTTAATTTAGACTAATTTTTTAAATATAAAATAGTCATAATCTCTAAATTTTTATTAACATAAATCCTTCTTCTTCTTCTTTTGGCTCTTCAAATTTTTTTCGATATACATTATACACAATATTAGGAACTTTTTTATCATCTCCTCGATGCATATTTCGACGTTTTGATTCTTCATATGAACATGTCATGTACACACATCGAACATTGTAATCATGTTTTTTTGCAAATGCTATATACTCTGCTCGTTTTTCAATAGTTGGATTAGTTGCATCAAAAATAAACGAAGGTTTAGGATCACTTAACATTTTGTTAGCTGTACGAATCATGTTAGAACTTGTTTTGCAAATATCGCCAGAGATATACTTGTAATTTGAATGCTCTTCAACTAATTTTAAAGCTACACTAGTTTTACCAGATCCAGGATAACCAACCATAATAATTACTTCTGGATGTTCACACGGACTAATATTATGATAAATAATAGGTGGGTTGTTTAGTATTAGTGTATCAAAAAACATCTCTGGTTCAACATACGGAATTCTAAGTGTTTGTGCAAACACTTTGTCGCAATCTGAAAAATCATTTTTACGACCAAGAGCATCTCCTACAAACAAAGATGATTGTATATCAATATATTCGGTTCCAAACCAAGCAAGTAGCCCAAGCATAGCTGTACTTGGTTTATGTACACTTTTTTCCATACTTATACATACATCTATTTTTACACCTTTAATAGTAGATAAAGCGTTTTCGATTTGGGTGCATTTCCACGGCTTGCTTTGATTAGTACAAATCACAATTTTATATCCATCATTATACTTTTTTTTAATCATAATTGGAACACTTGGAAACAGCCATTGCCAATCATCTACATCTTTGGGAAATGGCCGACCTTCTTTGGGAATAACAAGGGTTTGATCGTAATCAAGAAAGAGAACTGGTGGTTTTTCCAGTGTTTTTACAGGCTCAATATCTTTATTAATTTCAATATGGACAAGATGGTTCATAGTCACTTACTTAATTAATTACTTGGTTTGATTATATTTGTGTATTTTTTCTTTTTTGTTTTCAATTTTATAATAAATTAAAAAAAATAGGAAGATTATCGCGAATAAATGTTGCAACTCCTTCTTTATTCCATTCAACCACCATTGTAATAATTTCAACACCAGCATCCATAGCATCTTTTACAGCTTGTCTATACTCTTCATCAATCACTGACGGTGTAAAACGATTCACATCGTTTCGTTGAATGACATAACACATTATACAACGAGTAGTTGACTCTTTTTTGATAATGGTTAATTCTCTTATATGCTTAAGAGCTCGCGGACTTACTGGATCGCTTTTTTTCTTTCGATAACCATCTGGAAAATAAGCAACTTTGGTATTAAATTCTCGATCACTAAAGTCCATTTTTTTACGTTCTTTTTCAGACAAATCTTCGTAATCGGCTAACGGTACATTTTTTACTTCCATAATAAAAGGGATACCATCACTATCAACTCCTGAAAAATCAAATCGTGAATCAACTTTTTCTTCAATAAATACAGGGGTTTCACGTTTATATGATTTTACATTTTGTAAAGTTGAAAGAAAGTTGTTTTTTAATGCTTTTTCAGTTAGTTCTTCCGCAAGTTTTGGATAGATTCCTACAATCACTTCATTTTTACCAAGAATTTTAGAAAGATAAATACTATATTGACATTTATTAGTTTTGTTTTTCATAGGAATCATCAAGACGGTTGCTTCTTTATCTGCTAAACCGCAACATCCAAGACATGCACTATGAGCTAATACTAATTCTTCATTTTCATTTTTTTGATTGATTAAAACATCCGCAACATACGGACTTTTAATTTGTTTAGACGGCCGTTTAATAACGGTGCCTTCAACGATGTCAAGTAATTTATGAAGCATGCGAAGCAATTCGAAGCAATTCGAAGCAATTCGAAGCAATTCGAAGCAATTCGAAGCAATTCGAAGAGCCACCTACGTAAATTTACGATTTTAGTAAAATAGTAAATTTTTTTCAATTTTATACATAAATTTTTTGTACTTTACTGCGTGTAAAATAATGGTATTTTTTATCAATATGTTCTTCTAAACGCTGGTTAATATAGTCTAACTCATCATGAAAAAAATTTAATTTATAATTCAGCAGTTTCATATTGTTTTGAAGTATGAAGAATAAACTTATCTGATAAATAGTGAAGAAAATCATAGCGGCGATAAGTTCTATCATTTGTTTTTTATTTATTTTTGTTGAATAAAATATAAAATCAATTTTATATTACACCAACTTTACTTATTTGATGTATTCTACTAACTTTTTACTACGTGTTTTTCCCATACCCGCCACATTATCAAAAGCTTTGATTCCTTGTTCGCTAATTCCTTTTAATAAATCTGAAAAACATGGATATACTTTTGCAATATCTTCCGCAATCTTTACAGAAATTCCAGGTAATTGTGATAATTGCATTATATAAACCAACTCTGGTGTCAAGTTATCTATTTTTTTTGTTTTTACTTTTAAAGACTGTTTATAATCACTATTTTCATTATCTGTTATCAAAGTTGTTTTTTCACCTATTCGATCACGAATTTGTGTAATATACCACATTGTTTCAATCATGTTTAATGTGTGTATAACTTGAAATCCATCGCGATAACGTGACGACACGAGGGCACTTGTTACAGCTTTTACAGGCATCCCATGGATGGTTTGTTTCGTATATAAATCTTTGGTATTTCCTTCGATAATATAGGTAATTCGGTGAAATGGATAGGCGCTTTTTAAACGCTGCTTTTGTTCACGATACCGACCATCTTTGATACTTGCCACCAAATCTGCTAACGTTTTTCGTTCAAACACTAACGTTTCTAATAAAATATCACCAACATTTAAGGATTGAGTTTCATGAGCAATATTTTGTTGTAAACAATACTCAATCATGTCATGTTCTCGTGTATCGATAATTAATTTTGTATTTACTTCAATTTTACTTTCAAGACTACTACTTTCAATATGACTTTCAATATGACTTTCAATATGACTTTCAATATGACTTTCACTCGTCATTCTTATTTATACTTATACTTATTTTTATTCTTATATAAAGATCATTTCTTTAAGATGTAAAATTGATTTTTTAAACAAGAAAGAAAGGAGAAAAAAGACAAAATAAAATGATAAATTCCGTGATAAAAAGCTTTCAGTCATGGTTCCATTCTATACCACCACTTTTTATATGTTTGGTAGTATTTGCCAATCGTTTTATGTGGTCTTTTAGTTTTGCAATTAGTTTTGTGTTTATCGTTATAATTGAAGAGATATGGTTACGTTATTTTTCAACCACATTTCATTTACAAAAAAAGTATAAAGCATACATAACTACATACGTGAGTTTAGCTCTTATTTTAATATGTTCTTATTTCTTTGTTACAGGAGGTGAATATTTTACAATGTGTATTAGTATTGGATGTATGTATTCTTTGTATAATCGCAAGTATTCACCATTTGAAATCATGTTTTATCGTTTTATGATTGCAAAAATACTAACCATTATATTTTAATGAGAAATGAGAAATGATATATGAGAAACCTCAAAACAGACAGATGGGTCTGTTTTGAACTAAAATTGAAAAATAAAAAAAGTAAAATGAAAAGACAAATAAGTGCTCCTCGAGACCATGCTTAAAAAAGTAAAACATTATGATTTTTTATCTATTATTTCAAAAGGTGCTACATCACTTGTTTATAAAGCACATGATACCATAAAAAATATAGATGTTGCAATTAAAGAAGTAAATCACTATGACTTTTATAAAAAAGAGGTAAGTATTATTAATATTATTAATGAGAACACAAATAAAAATACACATAATATCATTGAATACTATGAAACATTTATATTTGAAGAACATGGCTATATTGTGATGGAACTTCTTTCTGGTAATTTATTGGATCTGTGTAAAGATGAATTATGTGATAGAAATCTTAAAAAAATTATTATAAATATTCTTTATGCATTAGTCTATTTAGATACAGTACGAATTGTACATTTTGATATTAAACCTGAAAATATCGGTTTTATCCTTAAAGATGGGGAAATTATCATTAAATTATTTGATTTTGGTCTGTCAGAAACAATAGAAACAATCCATGGATCACATTTTCAATCTTGTATAAAAAACAACAGCATGGTAAAACAAACCTATTTTTATAGAGCATTTCATGATATTAATCATTATATAGGTCCGTTATCAGACATATGGAGTATTGGTTGTATTGTATTTGAACTTTTTACAAAAACACTATTATTCCCTGAAGTTAATGATGACAAATCTTTGTCAGAAAATATACAACACGTAAACGAACGAATGGATATATTATTTAATGTCCCGTTGGAAAGTATAACGATTGATACTGATCTTTTTTGTTTTATATGTGATGTATTAATTACTAGACCATGTGCATATTATTTACTTTCTCATCCTTATTTACAGTTAAAGTAAATGGTAAGTAGTATTTATAATAATTTTTATTATAAATAAAGCTGTTGGTTAAAATTGATAATTATATTGTAAATTTATTCTAAACTCATTCTAAACTCATTCTAAACTTAAACATGTTTCAAAAGACTTTTCGACTAAAAGGACAAACTGCTCCAGAACAATGGTGGCAAACTAAAAATCGTCTAAAAAAAGAAGAGAAAATTAAACGAAAAATAATAAAAATAGAAAATCAGTACAAAGACGAAATTAATCAATTATTATTATGTGCATTAAATCAACGATCCTAGACTAAGTATTATTACGATGCAATAAAGTTCCTAATTCATTTATAAACTCACTAATCATGTAAATCTATTTATTTGGTTTCACTATTGTATCAACATAATCATTGTATTCTTTTAATTTTTCAAAATTCATAATATAATAATCTTTTATACACAATATATCTATTAATTTTTTAATTTGATCAATAATAGTTTCTAATAAAACTCCTTCAATAATTTCATGCCCATTTGGATTTATTTCTTTTTCATATATCATTTTTATACTTTTTTCAATCATTGTAACATCTTTAATAAATAATAAAAATCTTACTTTTAACAATGGCCATAATGTCCTATGACTTTTAAGACGGTCATCAATAGTATTCATTTGATCTGTTCCAGCTATACCAAATTTATATTGATTTTTACGTTCAATACAATCACAGTCTATACCGGAATCAATAATATAAAAACAAGGATCACTTTTTTTGAATTTAATATATCGATGATTTTTTAAAGATGAATTATGTTTAGTAAGAAGATTTTGATATTCTTCAGTAAGAGTATTAATTTTTTCTTTGTATAGTAATTCTAGTTCTATGTCATCTTTAGATACTTTTGTATTTAACTCAACTTTACCTGTAATAAAAAGTTCATCTAAAATATTAGATACTTGTACTGCAAATTCAGGTGATAACCATTGTGCTAAATGATAGCCAACTTTACGATGAACCCATGTACCATTATGTTTTCCACCTATATTAACGTTTAATAATTCCAATACCGGAATTCCGGTATTGATTTTTAATGCTTCTAAATACTCTTTAGTATTTTTGTTTTCAATATAATGATTTAATTTTTTATTAGCAGCTTTACATAAAGCAGTTGCATTAATCATACCATCTGCCCTAATAGGAACCACAAAATCACTATTACCAAATTTATATTCTTTTATTTCATTATAAATGTTATCAATATTTTCTAATATTATTTTTTTATAGTTATTTTCTTTAATATTTTCATCATTATTTTCCTGAATATTTTCTTTATTGTTATTTTCAATATCATCATTGTGTTTATTTTCAATATCATAATTAGTTCTATTATTAAGTGCTAAATTAATTAATATATTTTCAAATTTTAATATTTTATTTTTCATATCTTTTTGTTCTTCTAACATACGTTCATTTTTTAAATTAAGTAGTATATTTTCTTTATAATAGTCTAAACGACACTTTTCTTTTTGTTCTAGTTTTTGATAATATTCTAACTCTTTTTGCTCTATTTTTTTATCATATTCTAATTCATTTTCTTTTAGTTTTTGATTGTATTCTAACTCTTTTTGCTCTATTTTTTTATCATATTCTAATTCATTTTCTTTTAGTTTTTGATTGTATTCTAATTCTTTTTCTTTTTTAATAATAAGTTGTAAATAGTTTTTACATGCATCTTGATGAACAGAAAGATGACTCATACTAATATACATATTTTTACATCCATCACAAATAAATTCTGTTTTTAAACTCATTCCTCTCAATGCTAAACATTTTTTATTTGTATTTAAATGTGTTTTTAACACTATTTTATTTGTAAATGTTGAATTACAATATTCACAAACTTCTCTTTGTTCTGTCATTTATTTATAAATATATTTTTTTAAATAATAATATAATAAAAATTCTAATATTTTTATTATTATTTATTTAACTTAACAGCACCAGAAGAATCAAATCAGAAACGATTACCAAGTCCGTCTAAAAACTCCTCGTTGGTCAGTCTATAATTTTCTCCAAATTTATTTTTAAATAATATCAGCATAATATCATCCATCAAAAACGTATTTTGATGATCTAATTTACACACTTCACCTGTTTTGATATTGATCAACCTATATTCTGAATGATAATTTTGTTGTTTTTGACACATCCATGCATATACAATCAATTGTAAATAGTGATCCAATACTAATGAATCAACACACTTGATTTCATATACAATTTTTTGTTTATTTACTTGTCTAATTGCATCCATGCGACCTGAAATGACAATACTGCCATATTCTTGATAACTTGTACATTCGTAAATAATTGGCACTTCATATCGAACATTTACATTGTTTTTTACACCTTCTTGTAACTCTTCATGTAATAATTTATGACAATCGTCAATCATTTGATCATCCAACCACGATAAATCATTGATTTGTGCCAAATTATTAATCACACCGCTACTAAACGACATGTAAAGCATCGTATAATACAAATAATTCTCCAAACTTGAATTGTCTTCACTTATTGTATTTTTATAATAATCTTTCAAATATTTGTTTTTAGTGGTAGAAATATGATCATCAACATACGAAATAATTGTACATAATCCTCGTGTTTCACTTTCATAAATACAAGGAATAACCAGTCCATTAATTTCGCAAACGCTTTCATGTTTATCGGTTTCTCTATTACTAATTTTATCTGGAATTTGTACTTTATAACGAGCTGGTTTAATGATAGTAAACAGTTTTTCTACCAATGGTTTTAACGAAAACGCATAATAATCTTTAACAAATTTGAGGAGATTTGTCACATCCGTCGTATGTTTTAGATTTTCTTCACCAATTGCATCTTTGGTACACCGACCATCATAAAAAATCTCATGAAAATCAATAAAGTCTGGTATCGATGCTGTAATCTTTTCTAAAAATGGCAGTGGTTCACTTGTAAAACTTTCAATCACAATCAACTGTTCCGAAGCCCTTGTAAGGGCGACATACAACGTATTTGGACAAACTTCCGGATTAAAATCTCGTGCGTAAAACGTAAAATAACTCATATCAAAGTTATAAACCACGACACATTTTCGTTCACGACCTTTACTTTGATGAAACGTGCAAAAAACGATTTTGCCTTTAATAATGTCGTCATCGAGTTTACTGTCATCGCTGGTAGGATAAAAGCATTGGATACCTTCTTTGACAAGTATATTTTCAAGCCGTTTGGTATGTTTTCCTTTTAAAGACGGGCATAAAATAAAGATTTCTTCAGGTTCATAGATATCTAGTTTGGTAAGCAAAAAATGGCAATGACTAACGTGAAAAGGATCACAACGGACATAACAAACCGGTGGACCATCTTTTATGGTATGAATACGATTTTCGTTAATCACACAATCATTGATAAATGCTGAGATTTGATTTGTAAGGCGATACGAAGTGGTTAGACCTTGTATTTCAAAATAACGATCACCCCAAATACGATGTGCAAAAGTCAAAAAACGAATATCGGTACCTTTAAAATCGTAAATGGATTGATAACGATCGCCTAATATCACCATTTGAAGTGATGTATAAGAGGGTGATACTTTATTTGTGTTTGGATTCTCATAAAAAGAGATGATGTAATACATGAATTGATAATACAATTTAGACATGTCTTGGCATTCATCAATACAGAGAATATCAAATGTGATTGGTCTTTTTGGGATCTTTTTATGAACTAAAATTTCGTTAATCATATGATCATCATAACCGCTTACTTCAAAAAAATACAACGCAAGACTATGATAAGTGTGAATAAGGATATTTTCAAGATTTTTAGATTTTTCACGAACTTCATCTTTAAGTGACTTGTTATAGGTTACTTGAAGAATTTTTTTATGAGGCAATTCTTTTGCAATGGCTAATACAAGGGCTGTTTTACCGGCTCCGGGGCAACTATCGATAATGACATTTTTTCCGTCTTGAACAGACTTGAGAATGGAAAGTTGCTCTGTTGAAAGCTGTTTAAACATTAAATATATTTCTTATATTTAATGTTTATTCTTTAAAACCGCTTTTCAAAAAATCGATACCAAAAATAAAAAATTTTACATGCTATGCTTTCAATATTTGTGTGCGTAATTGTTAAAATTATAAAAAGTTTATTAATTTCAAAGCTTTTGCTACCTTTATGTTACAAGTTTTGGTGTATCTAAAATATATAGTCATGATGAAAAATGAATAGTTATTTTTACACCTTTTATTTTGAAAAATATTTATTTTTTAATAATACATCTCCACCATAATCATAAATTAATTCAAAACCATCAAATAAATTTAATATTTCTTGTAAATTTAATTGTCCTTCGTATAATTCTTGATTACAATATTCAGTATATACATAATGAGTATTTTTTAGAGTGTTTTTGGCACAAGAAAATACCATGTCTTCTGCGCCTTGAACATCAACCCACATGAAATCAATTTTAGTATTTTTGAGAGGTTCAAAATCGTCTAAACGAGTACAATTTACTTTTACCTTGTCTGAAAATGTTATCCATTTATGAACTATTAAATGTCCAGTCGGTTTTTTAAGAGAAGAAGAACAGGACCAATCGTTATTTGTTAAAAGAGGATCATTTAAGAGACCAGTTGCATTACCAGATGACAAATAAAAATCCATAGGCTCGTTTGTATTTGATATAGCCAATTCATATAATTCGCATATTTTATCATTTCCGAGTTTTTTAATCATTTCTATATTACGAGGATCTGGTTCAAAACATACAATTCGTGCATTCGGTTTTAGTTGTCTAAATTCATTCGTATCGGTTCCAAAATGCATACCTATTTCAACAAACGTTTCTATATCCAAATTTAAAATAAATTGTTTAATATCCATTTTAATAAATACACCTATTTAATCTATAATTAAATGTTTAAATTAATATTTATCATAAAAGAATAAGAAGAAGATGTGTTGAAACCGCTTTAGTACCAAAAATAAAAAATTTAATTACTATTTAAAAAAATAATCTATAATAAAAAGCTGTATTTATTTTTAAAAATGGCAGAAAATGTAAAAAAGTGTCATAATTGCAAAAAGACATTAAACGAATCATTTTTTATGAGTGATAAAGGTAAAATTTTAAGTAAATGTAATAACTGTCGAGTAAAATTAATTAAAGCAGAAAACACATGTGAAATTTGCGGTTGTTTACGAGCAATGTATAATATCGAAGGACAACAAAATGGTATTAGATGTAATACACACAAAGAGGTCAACATGATTAATATTAAACGTAAAACAAAAACATGTGAATTTCAAAATTGTAAAAAAGTCCCAACTTTTAATTTTGAAGGTGAAATAAGTCGTAGATTTTGTAATGAACATAAAGAGCCTAACATGATTGATATCAAGAACAAAAAATGTAATTTTCAAAATTGCAAAAAACAACCGACTTTTAATTTTAAAAATGAAACAAAAGGTCTTTTTTGTGGTGAGCATAAACAAGCTGATATGACTAATGTTATTACTAAAAAATGTAATTTTAAAGAATGTGAAAAGTATCCAAATTATAATTTTGAAGATAAAAAAACAGGTATTTTTTGCTTAGAACATAAAGAAATAAATATGGTTAATGTAAAGCATAAAAAATGTAATTTTCAAGGATGTAAAACTACACCAAGTTATAATTTTGAAGGTAAATCAACACCTATCTTTTGTAATGAACACAAAGAACTTGGTATGATTAATGTTACTAGTAAGATATGTAATTTTCAAGGATGTAAAACACGAGCTAGTTACAATTTTGAGAATCAAATTAAACCTAAATTTTGTTCTAATCATAAAGAAGCTAATATGGTTGATATAACACATAAGATGTGTAATTTTGAAGGATGTAAAACGATGCCTGTTTTTAATTTTGAAGGTGAATTAATACCTATATTTTGCTTTAATCATAAAGATACTAATATGATTGATATTAAAAATCTTAAATGTACTTTTCAAAATTGTAAAAAATTACCAATTTATAATACTAAAAATCAAACAAAAGGTAAATTCTGTTTTGAACATAAAGAAATAGATATGATTAATGTTACTGGTAAAATATGTAGTTTTAAAAATTGTAAAACACGAGCTAGATATAATCTTCCTGGTGTTTCACCTGAATTTTGTACTACTCACAAAAAAGAAGGAATGATTTTAAAACCTACGAAACAATGTACATCAAAAGATTGTAATGAAACTGCTACTCATGGTATCAAAGAACAACTTTTTTGTGAAACTCATGCACCTAACGATTATTACAACCTTTGTGAGCGAAAATGTACAAATAAAGAATGCCCTGAACCCAATAGATTAGATATTTTAAACAAAGAAGGTATTTGTGTTACTTTTTGTTCCCTTATCAAACAAGATCAAATGATGAAAAAACATATTAAAAAGAAAGAAGAATTTATTGGAAGGCTTCTTGAAGAAGAAGTAAAGCAAGAACTCTCCCATCGTGACGAAATAATTGAAAGTAGTTGTAGTCACAATCGTCCTGATTTTGTTTATGATTGTGGTACTCATTTTGTTATTATTGAAGTAGATGAACATCAACACAAAAGTTACAAAAATTGTGCTACTACCAAAGAAGAACGCCAAAAAGTTGAAAATAAACGTATGTTTATGATCTTTCAAAGTTTTGGTGGTCCTAAAACTATTTTTATTCGATATAATCCTGACATATTTCGTGTGAATGAAAAAGTAGTAACAGTAGGGGATAAAAAACGACATGAATGCTTACTTCGATGGGTAAAACATTACATCAAAAATGGAACTGAACATCCATTAGAAGTTAAATATCTTTTTTATGATGAATATGATGAGGGTGATCGTACAAAAATTATTATTGAAGAAAAAGATGTGTTATAAAAATCAGTGAATTAATTTAATAATTAAAAATTATTAAATGTATTGACTTGAGTGAGATTCGAACTCACGCGTCTTGCGACAACAGTGCTTAAAACTGGCCCCTTAACCGGCTCGGGCATCAAGTCTTACAAATATAAGAAATACGTTTTTAAATAACAATAAAACGTTTTTAAAGACAATCAAAACATTATCTATTTTTCAAAAAGCGCTTTTGTAATACTATTAGAAGGCATACAAAATGTTTGAATAAATGCAGACATTTGTTTTATTTCGAGCATACTTTTTACCAATTGTTTATCAAATTTTGATTGTAATTCACAAAGTTTATCTTCAAGCTCGATGATTTGTGAACGATATGTTATACATTGTATTTCCAACTCACTACAGTATTTACAGAATTGTTGTGTATCACTTTGTTCTTCACTTTGTTCGTCTTCTTGTTGTTCTTCACTTTGTTCGTCTTCTTGTTGTTCATCACTTTGTTCGTTTTCTTGTTGTTCTTCACTTTGATCGTTTTCTTGTTGTTCTTCATGTCGTTCGTTTTCTTGTTGTTCGTGTTCTTGTTGTTTGTCTTCTTTTTGTAGTTTTATTTGTAGATCGAGACATGCTTTATTTTTTTTCTGATGGTATTGTAATGTTTTTTGAGATGCAAATGTATTATTACAAAATTTGCATAGTTGTCTAGACATAATTTATAATATTATTTTATAATATAATATTATTACCTTTAAAGAGATATTGTTTATGCGATTTGTAATTCATATGTAAGATTAAAATGGTGGTTAAAATCATGTATAGAATTAATATGTTGATAGATTATTTGTTTCTTTGTATAATCTATTAATTCTTTGATTAGCTTTTTGATTTGTCTAACACTAACAAGATTTTTTTCTAAAAACTTTTCTCCTGACATTGGCTGTACGTCTTGATACCAATTATGATCTAACTGATGCTGCAAGTGATAATCATATGAATAGTCTAAATTAGTTTTAGTTTCACTTGTACTTGTAATATTGTAAATGGCTAAAAATGTCCAATTATTCTCAAGATTACAATAGATATTAATAATGTTTGATGTAATCCCAATTTTTGTCGAGCCTAGTATATACAAAATCATATAAATAATTTGCATAATATTTATTTTAATTAAATATGTCTATAAAAATAGTTAAATCAATTTTATAAAAAGTGTTGGATTAATTGTAAATATGTAATCTAAAAATCATTTCATTTAGTTCTTCATCATTTTCAATAGCAATAAGAATATGTTTACTATTTATAGTACTAAATCTAGAGGCACTCGTAGCCAAGTCTAACATTTCTGCTGCTAAGTATTCTAAAACAGCTGTTAATGAAAGGCAAGCATCTTTTGCTATGTGTGTGTTTGCATTTGTAAATGATTTTAGTAAGGGTTCAACCGAGTTACTTGATAAAATTAATTTATTTTCATCACTTATTGCTCTTGTAGCTTCACTTACAGCATGTTTTGCTAACTCACCTGGTAAAACGACACGTACTGCGTACATCAATGTACGAGATGATAATTTAGTTATTTCTATCATTTCATTTGCTTTTTTAACAATTGCTTGGGCAACTACATTTAAAATCATATTTATTTTTTCTGTTGCATTTAATGTAATAGATACCTTTGGAAACATAAATTTCAAGATATTTTTAATTTCAAAATCAACTATTTGTTTCATTGAAATGGTTTCTAACAATTTTTTATCACACATTTGTCTGTTTGCAGCTTGCAAATCTTTTGATAAAAGTGTACTACGTTTGCCATTATGCATATTGTAGATGGCATTTTTTATGACAGATACCAAATAGTGTTCTTCATTCATTTGAAGTAAAATAAGAGCATTATCTGAATATATAAGTTTCATATCTAAATCATATGTAAGTTCTCTAACCAAGTTTTGGAATAATTTTTTTGCAAAATAAAAACAATAGTCTTCATCTTCTTCATATGATTTGGTTAGACTAGTTGGGATATCATAAAGACATGGATAAACGTGTTTTGTCATGATAGTTTTTTGTTGATTTTCTTGTGTAAAAAGAACAACAACACGTAATATATCTTGTAAATGATTTTTTAACATTCCACGAATCTCTTCATAAATAAGCCCATTTATACGAAGAAGAGTTTCACTTTTAGGATTAACACTGTGAATTAATCTATATATTGAACCTTTTGTAATTTTATATAATGAATCTTTAAGCTTGCTCATACTTTCTTTATTAATTATTTTTTTAATATTTTTTGTGTAATTTTTCGTATGTACGCGCAATCTACCTAAATTTGATTTTTAAAGATAAATAATAATACAAAAGAAAAAATGGCAATGACAACGCCAACTCCATCGTTCATATTGTTAACGATCGAAGGTAATATTGGGTCTGGTAAATCTACTACATTGGAAGAACTCAAAAACCACTATAAAGGAAATAAAAATGTTGTATTTGCCCCCGAACCAGTTTCTGAATGGGAAAAAATTAAAGACAAAAATGATGTAACAATGTTGGAAAAGTTTTATAGTAATCAATTAAAATATGCATTTGGATTTCAGATGATGGCTTATATTTCTAGACTTAAAATTTTACGTACTATTTTACGAGAAAATTCTACAAAAGATAATGAACCTATTATCATTATTACAGAACGTAGTTTGTATACAGACAAATATATTTTTGCAAAAATGTTGTATGATCAAGGTAAAATTGAAGATGTTGATTACCAAATTTATTTGAATTGGTTTGACGAATTTGCACAAGATTTTCCAATTCATTATTGTATCTATATTAAAGCTAATCCAGAAATTTGTCATCAACGTATTCAAAAACGCGGTCGTGTTGGTGAAGATGTTATCCCTTTAGAATATCTAACTTCATGCCATGAGTACCATGAAGAATATATTAAACAATTTTCAAAGTTGTTAACATTGAATGGAAACGAAGATGTTTATAAAGATCCTTTGATTTTGGAGCAATGGATGAATGAAATTGATTGCATCCTTACCGCTTTTTAAAAAGCGGTACCAAAACATTATTATAATAATATTATAATAACTCTCTTAAAATTGATTTTTTTAGTCTATAAATACTCACAGATTAACACTTAAAAGTAAGGAATGTCAAAGACTAACAATGAGTCTAATAAAGAGTCTAATAAAGACTCTAATAAAGGTCCGCAAACAAAAAAAGTAAAAGTAGATAACAACGTTATGGTTATGGATATCAAACCACTCTACACGGAAGAAGACGAAGTTTCTCATTACATTCCATCATCTCAAGCATTTCGAAGTACATCATTACAAGAATATCAATACGCTAGTCAATTAGTTGATTATAATATGCAATCTGCTCAAGCATATTCTGAAGCTAATAATGTATCTATTGAAGATGCGTTACATAGTGTTATTCCTGATTATGAAGATGTCATGTGGCAAAATGTATTATTAGAAAAAACAGATTCAAAAGTTGGTGATATTATTACGTCAAAAAAAATCAGTATCTGTTGTAATAGTATGGTTGTTGAAAACGTATATAATGATAGCATTGTTCTTTCAAAAGATGGAAAAGTAGCAACATTTTTGGAAAAACATTGTAATGTCATTACCCATTCAGGTGATAAATATACAGAATATGGGCTAAAGCATACCATTACGTTTACTCCAGAACACGATAAAGAACAGTATTTTTACGTAATTACAGCTCCGTGGAAAAATAGTCAAGCTAGCCCAATTGAAACCTTACAAGTTACACAACCAATTTTAGAAATTCGAA
>Ga0304729_1001201_pt1 | contig 17548 bp, 13 predicted proteins | sample C_131016_MF_Meta_FD_190475 | JGI IMG/M metagenome (GOLD analysis project Ga0304729, IMG submission 190475) | Freshwater microbial communities from Lake Croche, Canada to study carbon cycling - C_131016_MF_MetaG (v2) (version 2) | ecosystem: Environmental > Aquatic > Freshwater > Lake | place... | reverse complement strand
ACGTGTTTCGCCATCTTCTTGCTCCTTTCTTTCTCGAGAGAGATCTTTCTTGACTATGAAACTTTGTTAAATGAAAAAACCCTCAGATATCTGAGGGCGCGCGTGACATGAAGGCACGCGCTATCGAATCACCACCACTGAAACTGCTGAAGTCTGTGTCGATTGCATGGCGCTATTCTCCATCGCCGCTGGGCTATGAGTCAAGAGATGAGATGAACGTCTCAATTATTGAAACAGTTAGTCGCAGACCGCGCCTTTGGATGCAGATCCGACGAGCTTTGAATACTTATGAAGCACTCCGCGGGAGTACTTGTGGGGCAGCGGCTTCCAGCCAACTTTGCGGGCTTCAAGTACGGAAGGATCGACCAATAAATCGAGAGTGCGGTTTGGAATATCAATACGGACGATATCGCCATCTTTGATAAATGCGATTGGTCCCCCGTCGACAGCTTCCGGTGCAACGTGTCCCACACAGAGGCCAGTTGATCCACCAGAGAATCGACCATCAGTCAGTAGAAGAGTTGTCTTTCCAAGTCCTGCACCCTTAATCGCTCCGGTGATCATCAACATCTCGCGCATACCTGGTCCGCCCTTAGGACCTTCGTAACGAATGACAACTACATCTCCAGCTTGGATTGTTCCATTCTCAAGTGCATCCATCGCTGATTGTTCGCGTTCAAAGACACGAGCAGGTCCCTCAAAAGTTTCAATTCCGATTCCTGCTGTTTTGCAGACTGCACCTTCACTTGCAAGGGTTCCACCAAGAATTGTGATTCCGATATCGGTAGATAAAGGAGTATTGATGGCATGCAAGACGCTGCCATCGGCTAGTGGTGGGTTGATATCAGCTAAATTTTCAGCCATCGTCTTACCAGTAACAGTAAGGCAATCCCCGTGCAGATAACCGGCATCGAGCAAGATACGTAAAACAACTGGAATTCCACCGACGCGATCAACATCGGTCATCACATATTTTCCAAAAGGCTTGAGGTCGCCTAATAGCGGAACCTTCGAACCGATGCGATGGAAATCTTCGAGTGTCAGATCAACTTCTGCCTCATGTGCAATAGCAAGGAGGTGCAGTACAGCATTGGTTGAACCACCGAGAGCCATCAAGATGGTGATGGCATTTTCGAATGCCTTCTTCGTCAAGATATCGCGAGTAGTAATTCCCTTTGCAATTAAGTTAACGACAGCGGCTCCTGCTTGTTCAGCATAAGCATCGCGACGTCGATCAACAGCAGGAGGAGCAGCAGAACCTGGAAGTGAGAGTCCAATTGCTTCGGCGATACTTGCCATGGTGTTTGCCGTGTACATACCGCCGCAGGCACCTTCACCTGGACAGATAGCGCGTTCAATTTGATCGACGCGATCTTGAGTAATTAATCCACGCGCACATGCACCCACTGCTTCAAAGGCATCGATAATCGTGACATCTTTGCCGTCGACTTGGCCCGGCAGAGTAGAACCGGCATAGACAAATACTGATGCGACATCGATGCGAGCTGCTGCCATCATCATGCCTGGTAACGATTTATCGCACCCTGCAAAGGTGACCATTCCATCAAGACGTTCTGCCTGCATCACTGTCTCAACAGAGTCTGCAATAACTTCACGTGAAACTAAAGAGAAGTGCATTCCTTCATGTCCCATAGAGATTCCATCGGAGACTGAGATGGTTCCAAATTGCATCGGGAATCCACCAGCATCGATGACACCTTTTTTAGAAGCTTTTGCTAAGCGATCGAGCGAGAGATTGCACGGGGTGATTTCATTCCATGAAGATGCGATACCGATCTGAGGTTTAACCCAATCTTCATCTCCCATTCCCACAGCGCGCAGCATTCCGCGGGCAGGGGCGCGCTCTAATCCATCTGTGACAAGACCAGAGCGGGGCTTCATCTTCGACATGGGCTAATCGTAAGGCTCAACAGGAGAAGTTGTCTCCACTCAGTTAAGATTCCATTATTCAAGATGGATTCTTGATTCAAATCAGTCAGACTTATCTATAGGAGATTTTTGTGCCAAATCAAGTACGCGATGCCCAAGGCCATGTAAAGGGAACTGCCCCAGACCGTTGGAGAACTCTTCTGGTCGTAGCGATCTCGCAGCTCATGCTCGTTCTCGATAGCTCCATTATGAATATCGCAATCCCACGCGCCAAAGTTGCCCTTCATATCTCTGATGCAAATCAGCAGTGGGTTATCACTTCCTACACCCTGGCATTCGGCTCACTTCTCCTTTTGGGTGGACGTATCGGTGATTATGTAGGCCGTAAGAAGATCTTCATCATCGGCCTTCTTGGATTTGCAGGTGCATCAGCCCTTGGTGGAGTTGCTTCAACACAAGGTCTTCTCTTCGGTGCACGTGCGCTACAAGGCGTCTTCGGTGCGCTCCTTGCTCCAGCAGCTCTCGCAATCATCTCTGAGACATTTACAGTTCCGAAAGAGCGCGCAAAGGCATTCGGTGTCTTTGGTGCAATCTCAGGTGGTGGCGCAGCAATTGGTTTGATCGTCGGCGGAACGTTGACTCAATATGCATCATGGCGTTGGTGCCTCGGAGTAAATACTCCTATTGCCATTATCGCCTCACTTCTTGCCTTTAAATTTGTTCACGAGTCAAAGGCTCCTGGCAATAATAAATACGATATTCCTGGCGTTGTAACCGCGTCTTTAGGTCTCTTCTCACTCACCTACGGTTTCAATGAAGCAGCACGTAAAGGTTGGTCTAATTCAACAACGCTTACTTTCTTCGCAGCCGCTGTTGTCCTTCTCGTCTCATTCATTGCAATTGAACGTCGCGTTGCAAATCCTTTGATGCCACTTCGCGTCTTAACGGATCGCAACCGTGGTGGTTCTTACCTCGGTTCACTCGTTGTAGGTGCAGGTCTCTTCTCGATGTTCCTCTTCCTTGGCCTCTACCTTCAGGTGATCCTCGGATTCAGTCCATTGAAAACTGGTTTTGCATTCCTTCCCTTTACAGCGGGAATCATTACCTTTGCTGGAGTCGCATCTCAGTTGCTCCCTAAGTTTGGTCCGAAGCCATTGATGGTTCCTGGCCTTATTGCAGCAGGTATCGGTCTACTGCTACTTACCCGCATCACACCTGAGACCTCATATCTCACACACGTTGTGCCTTCACTTCTCATCATGTCGAGCGGTATGGCACTTGTCTTTATTCCATTGACATCTACATCTCTCCATGGAATTTCCGGCCATGACACAGGCGTTGCAAGTGCGATGGTCAATACTTCGCAGCAGATTGGTGGCTCTCTAGGAACTGCGCTTCTCAACACAGTTGCTGCAACAGCTACCGCTGCCTATGCAACGAGCCATACTTCACTCGGGAAGATGACCCAGCCTTTCGCTATGACACATGGCTTTACGACTGCATTTAAGTTCAGCGCAGGGTTGCTCTTTGCTGGTGCGATTGTGCTCTTCTTCTTCATCAATATCGGTAAAGAGTCACTCGTTGAAACAGAAGGCGCAGGAATGCACTAACTAATTATTAATTAGTTGCTTGACCAAGGTGGCCAAGGAGAAGCTCGCGCACACGCGCAGCATCTGCTTGGCCCTTTGTCTCTTTCATGACTGCACCGATTAACGCACCAGCTGCAGGTAGGTGTCCCCCACGAACTTTTTCGGCTGTCTCGGCTTGCTCTGCGCAGACTTTCTCAATCGCTGCCATCAGTGCACCATCATCATTAACAACTTTGATCCCGCGCTTTGCCACAACTTCTGAAGGTTTTCCTTCACCAGCAATAACGCCTTCAACTACTTGGCGCGCCAGCTTGTCAGTAAGTTCACCGGCTGCAACAAGTGCCACAAGCTCTGCAACGTCTGCCGGAGTGATTGCCAAATCTGCGACCGCAACGTTCTGATCATTTGCAATACGTGAAATTTCTCCGAGCCACCAGGTGCGCGCCTTCGTTGGATCTGCACCAAGCAGAACAGTTGCCTCAACGATATCCAAGACATCGGCGTTGATCATCGCCTCCATCTCTTTATCAGGAACGTTCCACTCTTCTTTAATGCGTTTGCGACGTACTGATGGACGTTCCGGAAGCGTTGCGCGCAGCTCTTCAATCCAGGAAGCTTGTGGCGTTACCGGCACCAGATCAGGATCTGGGAAGTAGCGGTAATCCTCTGCTTGTTCCTTCGAACGGCCTGATCGAGTCAGACCAGTATCTTCTTGGAAGTGGCGAGTCTCCTGCTTAACTTTCTTGCCATCATTTAATAGCTCAGCGTGACGAATCATTTCACCGCGAATAGCGCGTTCGACAGAGCGCAATGAGTTGACGTTCTTGGTCTCAGAACGTGTACCTAATACATCTGAACCGATTGGCTTAAGAGAAACGTTGGCATCGCAACGAAGTGAACCTTGCTCCATCTTGACGTCAGAGACCTTAAGTCCGCGCAAGATATCGCGCAGTTCGGCAACATAGGCCTTTGCCACTTCTGGTGCGTACTTTCCTGTGCCAGGAACAATCTTGGTAACAATCTCGACAAGCGGAATACCTGCGCGGTTGTAATCGAGCAACGAGTAATCAGCGCCGTGGATACGACCGGTGGCTCCACCAACGTGGAGAGACTTTCCAGTGTCTTCTTCCATATGAACTCGTTCAATCTCGATACGGAATTGTTGTGGACCTTCTTCGGTCTCGATCTCCACATCGACATAGCCATCGAAACAGATGGGTTCGTCGTACTGTGAAATCTGGAAGTTCTTCGGCATATCAGGATAGAAGTAATTCTTTCGAGCAAAGCGACTATAGGGCGCAATCTTGCAGTTAAGTGCGAGGCCAATCAGAATCGTGGATTCAATCGCCCTCTCATTTACAACAGGAAGTGCACCAGGCAGCGCTAAACAGACAGGACATGTCTGTGTATTGGGCGCTCCACCGAATTCGGTTGCACATGAACAGAACATCTTGCTCGCTGTATTAAGTTCGACGTGAACTTCCAGACCTAATACGGGATCCCACTTTGCGATGACTTCGTCATATGTTGGAAGGGCCATTACTTGGCACCTCCTAACGCTGGAGCTTTGGAGAGTATTGGTGCGCCCCACTTAGAAAGAAGCGCTGCTTCAAGAGCTGCGCCTGCTTGGTAGAGACGTTGATCTTGCATCGCAGGCGCCATGATCTGGAAGCCAACCGGCAAATTATCTTCATCAGCCAGACCTGCAGGTAGTGACATTCCACAGATACCAGCGAGGTTTACTGGAATCGTTGCGACATCGCCCAAGTACATAGCCATTGGGTCATCGACCTTCTCGCCGATCTTGTATGCAGTTGTTGGCGCAGTTGGAGATACCAAGACATCTGCCTGAGCAAATGCCTTTGCGTAATCTTGAATAATCAAGGTACGAATCTTTTGGGCGCTGCCGTAGTAAGCATCGTAATAACCAGATGAGAGCGCATATGTTCCGAGAATAATGCGACGCTTTACCTCGCGCCCGAAACCAGCATCACGGGTAGCGCTCATAACTGCTTCAGCAGATGCGCCATCAACATCACCTGTTCGAAGACCATAACGCATCGCATCGAATCGCGCGAGGTTTGAAGAGCATTCAGATGGTGCGATTAAGTAGTAGACAGCAAGAGCATATTCAAAACTAGGGCAATCTACTTCTACGATTTCTGCGCCAAGGCCAGCAAGAATCTGAAGTGATTCATCGAAACGTGTCTGCACGCCCTTCTGGTATCCCTCACCTTGCAACTGCTTGATAACTCCAATTTTCATTCCCTTAACATCGCCGCTCTTGGCAGCGTTTACGACTGCAGGAACTGGCGCGTTAATACTTGTTGCATCGCGGACATCATGGCCTGCAATAACTTCATGCAGTAATGCTGTATCCAACACTGTGCGACCGAAAGGTCCTGCTTGATCAAGGCTCGATGAGTAAGCAATAAGTCCGAAGCGAGAGACAGCGCCATATGTTGGGCGAACACCAACGATTCCGGTTAAGGCAGCAGGTTGGCGAATTGATCCGCCAGTATCTGAACCGATTGCTAGAGGCGCCTCGAATGATGAGACAGCTGCAGATGAGCCTCCAGAAGATCCGCCCGGTGTACGAGTTAAATCCCAGGGATTAAATGTTGGTCCGTAACCAGAATTTTCAGTTGATGAACCCATGGCAAACTCATCCATATTTGTCTTACCCATAATGACAACGCCAGCACTTTTGAGTTTGCTGACAACTGTTGAGTCATATGGCGGGCGCCATCCCTGCAGAATCTTTGAACCTGCAGTAGTTGGAACACCTTTCTGTGCCAAGACATCTTTCAGCGCGAGTGGAACACCAGCTATGGCAGATATTTTTTCGCCTTTGGCACGACGCGCATCAACATCTTTTGCTTGAGCAAGTGCTCCTTCAGCATCAACGTGAAGAAATGCTTTTACCTGGCCATCGACAGCGGTGATGCGATCAAGATGTGCCTGCGTCAGTGCAACAGATGTTGTCTCGCCCTTTGCCAGGGCATCTGCCATCTCGGCAGCTGTTGAGTGAATCATTCAGCTTCACCGAGAATTTGTGGAACACGGAAACGTGACTCTTCCTGCGCTGGTGCACCAGAGAGTGCATCTTCAGGTGAAAGGCTTGGGAGAACAACATCAGGACGTGCAATATTTTCGAGCGGCTGAGGGTGGGATGTGGCTTTGACGCCGGATAGATCCATCTCTTGAACGCGAGCAACAGCGTCGAGAATCATTCCAAATTGTGAAGAGAGTTCTACCAGCTCGGATTCAGTCATCTCGATACGGGCGAGGCCTGCAAGCTTTGCGACATCATCGCGGGAGAGGCTGCTCATGTGGAGAGTGTATAAAAAGAAGAGATTAAGAGCGAATCTGCCCGTTGCCGGTAACAATCCAGGTCGTTGTAGTCATCGCTTCAAGGCCCATTGGTCCACGTGCATGTAGCTTTTGATTTGAGATTCCGATCTCTGCGCCAAAGCCCATCTGTTCGCCATCGGTAAAACGTGTCGATGCATTCACCATCACTGCAGCACAATCGGCAAGTGCGATAAAGCGTGCGGCACTCTCTTTATTCTCAGTGACAATCGCTTCTGTGTGATTGGTGCCGTATTGAGCAATGTGATCTGCTGCTGCATCGACAGAGTCAACCACTGCAACATTCATCTCAAGTACGCCGTATTCGGTTGACCAGTTATCTTCAGTTGCAAGAGTGGAAGCAATCTTAAAAGTCTCTGCAACTTTCTGTGCGGTGGCATCAGCATGCAGAACAACGCCCGCATCGCTAAGAGCTTTGAGCGCCATCGGCAAGAAGGTAGGTGCAATTGATTTATGAACAAGAAGAGTTTCAGCGGCATTGCAGACGCTGGGGCGATGTGTCTTTGAATTAATGAGAATCGGAAGAGCTTTCTCAATATCTGCGAATTCATCGATATAGACATGGCAGACGCCAGCGCCGGTTTCAATCGTCGGAACTGTCGCTTCATCGACCACCATACGAATCAGTGCTGCGCTACCGCGAGGGATAACGAGATCGACCAGGCCGCGTGCTGTGAGCAGAGCTTTCGTAGTTGCACGATCTTCTGATGGAACCAACTGAATCACATCAGGTGAAATCTTGGTCAGCGCCAGCGCATCTCTCATAACGCTGACGAGAATCTCATTGCTATTACGAGCAGAGGATGATCCACGCAGAAGGGCTGCATTACCTGACATCAACAAGATTGCGGCGGCATCAACAGTCACATTGGGGCGAGCTTCATAGACCATACCGATAACTCCGAATGGAACAGAAACCTGCTCAAGTTCAAGGCCATTTGGAAGAGTTGATTTACGAAGTGTTTGACCAAGCGGATCAGGTAAAGCCGCAACTTGTCGCGCTCCCCCAACAATATCTTTGATGCGATCGGCGGTAAGGAGTAAGCGATCCTTCATCTGCGGATGCATATCAGCAGTTCGTGCCGCTGCCATATCTGCTTCATTGGCAGCGAGAATTTCAGCAGAGCGAGATTCAATTGCTTGGGCTATAGCTTCGAGTGCGGCCTTGCGCTCATCACCAGTTGCAGTGGAAAGTGTGCGAGCAGCCTTGCGCGCGCTGAGCGCTAACTCAGAGACAATCGCTTCAGCGGTCATAGGAGTACTAAATCATCTCGATGGACTAGTTCGCGCTCGTATTCAGCGCCCAGTGATGCAGCTAGCTCTTTAGTAGAGCGACCAAGCATCTGTGGAATTTCAGTTGAATCAAATGCCACCAATCCGCGTGCGATTACTTTGCCAGCAAGGGATGAGAGTTCAACGGTCTCGCCTGAAATAAATTCTCCTTCAACCGCTGTCACACCAGCAGGCAGCAGAGAGACTCCACGTTCCAGGATTGCTTTGACTGCGCCATCATCGAGAATCAAGCGTCCGCGTGGAGTAGATGCATGGGCTAGCCATAACAATCGAGAGTTTGATTTTGAGTTATGTGCCTCAAAGAATGTTCCGAGATCTTCACCAGAAACAGCGCGGGCGGATTCGCTAAGAGATGTCAGCAACATCGGAATTCCTGCACTAGTTGCAATACGTGCTGCTTCAACTTTGGTAACCATTCCCCCACTGCCAACGCCTGAGGTACCTGCGCCACCCAGTGCGATTGATTCGATATCTGACATCTGCGCTACATAACGGATTGGCTGTGCACCTGCCTGCGAAGGTGGTGCGTCATAGAGAGCATCGATATCAGATACGAGAACTAATAAATCTGCCTGAATCAGGAGCGCAACTAGCGCTGCTAGGCGATCGTTATCACCAAAGCGAATCTCTTGCGTGCCAACAGTGTCATTCTCATTGATGATGGGAATTACTCCGAGCGAGAGCAGTTTATTGAGGGTCTGCTGTGCATTTGCGTAATGTGAGCGACGCACAACATCCTCGGTTGTAAGCAGGACCTGAGATGAAATAACGCCATGCAACTTAAATTTTTCGCTGTACTGCGCAATGAGTAAACCTTGACCAACAGAAGCTGCTGCCTGTTGGGTAGCTAAATCTTTAGGGCGAATCTTCAAGCCAAGTGGAGCAAGGCCAGCTGCAATCGCTCCAGAAGAAACAACAACAACTTCTGCTCCGCGCTGTTTCAGCGAGAAGGCTAGATCAACGACTTTCTGGACTGCATGGGGATCAAGCTCTGCGCCAGCAGTTCCGGTAAGAGATGATGAGCCAATCTTGATGACAACGCGCTTAGCGCTGGTTATAACCGCGCGGCTCATTCTTCATCGCTCTCTTTGTACTCCTCAATTTCATCGAGGGTCAATTTAATTTCAGGGTTGGTTGGTTCGGCAACGTTGTACTCCCACTGGCGGGCAACTTCTTCATCAGAGAGGCGATCGCGTTCAGTTTCAACGCTCTGCCATGCGCCCTCAAGACGCGAATCTTCACCGCGACGATGTAAAAATCCGGCAAGTTGTTCGGCGCCGGCTTCGATAGTTGGCTCCCATTCGAAGACAACTTCATTATCGCCAGAGCCGATGCGAACTTCAGATCCTGCAGTTGCACCTTTCTTAAAGAGTTCCTTCTCGACGCCAAGTTGTGCCAGACGATCTGCAAGATAACCAATTGCTTCTGCATTCTTAAAGTTTGTCTGGCGAACCCAGCGGACAACTTTCTGTCCGCGGACGCTAAAGGAGCCATCACCATTCTTCTGCACAGTAAAACCTGAATCATCGACCGCTACTGGACGTAAGATGATGCGAGTGCGCTCTTCCTTTGCAGCCTCTGCGCGTTCGCGTTGTACAAGACGTGCCATGGCGTACATGAGTTCTGGAAGACCTTCGCGGCTAGCTGCAGAGACCTTGTAGACCTCATAGCCCTTCTCCTTAAGTTGATCTTCCACCATTTCGGCCATTGCGCTGCCATCAGGTAGATCGATCTTATTAAGAGCGACGATTCGCACGCGATCTTCAAGGCCACCATAGAGAGCGAGTTCGTTTTCAATCGCCTCTAAGTCATCAACTGGATTGCGATCTGTTTCGAGCGTTCCACAATCGAGTACGTGAACAAGTGCTACACAGCGTTCGACGTGTCGAAGGAATTGAAGGCCCAAGCCTTTGCCTTCTGATGCACCTGGAATAAGTCCTGGAACATCTGCAACGGTAAAGCGAGTATCTCCGGCCTGCACAACACCAAGGTTTGGAACAAGAGTTGTAAATGGATAGTCAGCGATTTTTGGACGAGCTGCTGAGATAGCTGCGATCAATGATGATTTTCCAGCGCTGGGAAATCCGACGAGAGCAATATCTGCAACTGATTTAAGTTGAAGAGTAAGTCTGCGTTCTTCACCGGGTTCGCCAAGAAGAGCGAATCCTGGTGCGCGACGCTTTGATGATGAGAGCGCAAGGTTTCCGAGCCCGCCATGTCCACCACGTGCTGCAAGGAATGTTGTTCCGATACCAATCAAATCTGCAATCTGTTCGCCGGATTCGTCATAGATAACAGTTCCATTTGGTACGGGCAGAATTAAATCTTCCCCAGAGACGCCATCTTTGCGATCACCAAAACCTTGATGGCCTGATGTTGCCTTGCGGTGTGGTGAATGGTGGAAATCAAGGAGCGTTGTCACAGATGAATCAACGACGAGAATGATGTCTCCACCACGACCGCCATTGCCGCCATCTGGACCACCAAGAGGCTTAAATTTTTCGCGCTTTACGGAGACGCAGCCATCGCCGCCTTTTCCGGCAGTAGCAAAGAGAGTGACGCTATCGATGAATGTTGTCATTGCTACTCCCCTTTTCTGTAACGCTAGAACTACCGATGAAATAAAAAAGCGGACCGCTATAAATGCGGCCCGCTCCTTTAAGAGAAACCTAAATTAAATTGCAGGGACTACATTCACTACGCGACGACCGCGAGCGCGACCGAATTCAACTGCTCCTGCTGCGAGAGCGAAGAGGGTGTCATCTTTACCGCGTCCTACGTTCTTTCCTGGGTGGAAGTGTGTTCCACGCTGACGAACGAGAATTTCTCCTGCATTTACTTCTTGGCCACCAAAACGCTTAATACCGAGGTACTGTGGATTTGAATCGCGACCGTTACGTGTTGAGGAAACACCCTTTTTACTTGCCATTTGTTTGCTCCCTTAACCCTTACTTAGCACCGCTGATTGCGGTGATCTTTACTCGTGTGTGCTGTGCACGGAAACCTTGGCGACGGCGATGGCCTGTCTTGTTCTTGTAACGAAGGATGTCGATCTTTGGACCCTTTACTTCGTCGATAACTTCGCCAGTTACCTTGATGCTTGAGAGAACCTTTGGATCAGTTGTGACATTTGCGCCATCTACGACGAGAAGAGCTGGGAATGAAACTGATGCGCCAGTGGCAGCGTCAATGCGATCGACGGTGATGGTCTCGCCAACAGTTACCTTCTCCTGGCGTCCGCCAGCTTTAACGATTGCGTACATGCTCATTGCCTCAGTTCTTCGTATTAGTCATTACGCTCGAGCCACGCATGAGGCGTGTTCGGGCAGACGCTAAGGGTACGGATTTCGTACCCTTGGGGTCAAATTGGCCCCTTGATCGTCTAAATCCGGTTGGGGCTATGCGGTTATAACCCCTGAGCTAGCTGCCCTGCGGCGGCGCTTGCCCTTGGGCGCGGCTACTGCAACTTCAGTAATTTCCTCATTCCCAGACTCTGAGTTCTGAGTTTCGTGAAATTCATGATCGGTTGCAGCATCTTCATCAGCATCGAGATGATCTGCGCTCTGTGAATTTACTTGAGGCATTGGAGCTTTCATCTTCACCGGATCCATGTGAACGTGAATTCCACGTCCACCACAGGAATCGCAGGTTGTAGAGAATGCTTCGATGAGTCCTTGTCCGACGCGCTTACGTGTCATCTGTACAAGTCCGAGAGAAGTTACTTCTGCAACTTGGTGCTTGGTGCGATCGCGACCAAGGCTTTCTACTAAACGACGCAAGACTGCATCTCGGTTAGATTCAAGAATCATATCGATGAAGTCGATGACAACGATTCCACCTAAGTCGCGAAGACGTAGTTGGCGCGCAATCTCTTCTGCAGCCTCTAGATTGTTCTTGGTAACAGTCTCTTCCAGGTTTCCACCCTTACCGATGAACTTTCCGGTGTTGACGTCGATAACAACCATCGCTTCGGTGCGGTCGATTACGAGCGAACCACCTGAAGGTAGATAGACCTTGCGATCAAATGCCTTGGCAAGTTGTTCTTCAACGCGGTAATCAGCAAAGAGATCGCCATTACCTGCATATTTTTCAATCTTAGTGACGAGCTCTGGAGCAATCGAACCGAGATATGAACTGATCTCATCCCATGCTTCATTACCTTGAATAATTAACTTACGGAAATCTTCATTGAAGATATCGCGAATAACGCGCACAGCAAGATCTGGCTCAGAAAGTAGGAGCGCTGGTGCATGGAAGTTGGGGTTGACTGACTTCTGATAAATATCTTCCCACTGCGCTTTGAGGCGTTCGACATCTGCAGTCAGCTCTGCTTCTGAGACACCTTCTGCTGCAGTACGAACAATGACGCCCGCATCTTCAGGAATCAGTGTCTTGAGAATTGCCTTAAGGCGTGAACGCTCTGATTCAGGAAGTCGCTTAGAGATACCGCTCATACCGCCGCCAGGAACGAAGACTACGTAACGTCCTGGAAGTGAGATCTGGCTAGTAAGGCGAGCACCTTTCTGGCCAATTGGATCTTTAGTTACTTGAACAAGAACCGGTTGCCCAGTCTTCAATACCATTTCAATTTTACGTGGTTCAGATTCAGAGATACCGGCAGCATCCCAGTTAACTTCACCAGCATAAAGAACCGCATTACGGCCCTTACCGATATCGACGAAGGCTGCTTCCATCGATGGAAGAACGTTCTGAACACGGCCGAGATAGACGTTTCCAACATAGGAAACGTTGGCATTTCGGTTGACGTAGTGCTCGACCATCACATTATCTTCAATAACCGCAATCTGAATGCGATCACCAATCTGGCGGACAACCATCTCGCGATCGACATTTTCGCGGCGTGCTAAGAATTCGCCATCTGTGATGATGGTTCCACGACGGCGATATGGCTCGCGGTATTCGCGTGAATCGCTACGACCACGATCGCGATCGCGACGATTACGAGTTCCGCGCTCTGAACGATCGCGTGCTGGACGTTCGGTCTTTTCCCGAACTTCCCGGACTTTAACAACGGTAACTACGCCATCTTCATCGATGACTTCGCCTGGAGTTGCGCCATCTCCGGTTGCACGGCGACGGCGACGGCGACGATGTGTCGTGCCATCGGCGTTCTCAGAACCATCTTCGGAAGTTTCGTCAGAATCGTTCTCGGAATTTTCTTGTGCATCTGCACCTTCACCATTTGGCTTGCGACGACCGCGGCCACCACGACGACGGCGGCGATTACGATTTCCACGGCCCTCTGCATCATCTGATTCAGCAGCTGGAGTTGAAACTTCTTCTGCATCGGCAGGCTTTACATCTTTCTTCGCCGCTGTCTTGCTTGTGCGCTTTGGCGCAACTGCATCAGCAGGCGCTGCTTGAAAGATTGGAACTGGAATTGCCGCTGCTTTCTTGGCGCCCGATTTAGGAGCACGTGGCGGCGCCTCTGCAGCAGTTTCTGTTGGCTCAGTTGTTACTTCTGAGCTCAGTGATTTCTTACTTGACTTCTTAACCGCGCGCTTACGCGGTGATTTTGGCTCAATAGCCATGGCACCAAATCCTTTAGCGCGTATTCCAATTGTTGGAGCTACGCATTCTCGTGGTTCACGATGAGATCACCGTGAACAAAACTTTTCTTGTAGTCCGCCGCAGGCGCGATAAGGATCGCTGGCCGCGCTGAACTGTTGCCTAATTATGACAGATAAGGCGGTAGAAAACCTATTTTGAGCGCGAATTAGCCGTGATGCCGCGCATGCACATTCTGCAGAAGGCCAAATCCAATGAGGTTGGCAAACATGCTCGAACCGCCATAGGACATAAATGGAAGTGGGACACCTGTCATCGGCATCAGGCCGAGTGTCATTCCGATATTTTCAAATGTTTGGAAGGCGAACCAGGCGATAACTCCAGTACATACCAAAGTCCCGTAAGGGTCATTCGATCGCCGCGCAATTGCAAAGGCGCGCATCAATATTAAGAAGAGGAGGAAGATGATGAGTCCGCTTCCAAGAAATCCAAGCTCTTCGCCTGCAACGGTGAAGATAAAGTCGGTCTGTTGTTCTGGAACAAAACGACCATTTGTCTGCGGTCCATTAAAGAGACCGGTACCAATGAGTCCACCTGAACCCACTGTGATACGTGCCTGTCGAAGTTGATAACCAGCGCCTTGTGAATCTGCATTGGGATCAACAAATGATTGCAAGCGCTTGATTTGATAATCGCTGATCACGCCAGCTTTGGTTGCAACAAAGCCACCAATGACTGCTAGCAGTAGAAGTCCCACGACCCATCGTGTTGGTGCACCTGATACGGCAAGAATGGTGACGACCGATGCACTGATGATGAAGACAGTTCCCATATCCGGCTGGGCCAAGATCAAGACTATCGGAAGGGCTGCTACAGCAAGTGAGCGAAGAACATCTTTATGTGTTGGCGCATCGCTATTGTGAGTTCGTTCTGAGAGCAACATGGAAATACCGATGATGATAGATATCTTTGCAATCTCAGCAGGTTGAATCTGAAATCCTCCAGGTAGAGGGATCCAAGCTTTTGCACCATTGACTGTACTTCCGACTCCGGGCAGCAAGACAAAGATTAATCCCAGAACGCCAAAGCCCCAGATAAATGGCGTGTAGGCGCGCAGCAAGCGGTAATCAATAATTGTGACACCCCATGCAAGTGCCAACCCGATGACGATATTAATTACCTGGCGCTTGAGGTAATACTGTGGATCTAAACCATTGTTGGCATACCACTGGCGCGTTGCTGCATAAACGAGCAGCGTTCCAACAATAAGAAGACCAGCAACGGCACCTGTTAACACTGGATCAAATCCTGATGTAATTGATGCGCGACGCGACCTGCGGTAAGGATTGCGATTGAGGAAAGTACTCATCGTTTACCCGTCGCTTTCGGAGTCGGAGTTGCTCTCACAACTGTGGCTGCGTCGCCAGGATTTAATATAGATGGCTTCGGCTTGGTAGCAGGTGAAATGCGAGGCAGAGTGGTTGGAGGTTTTCCATCGGGGAAGAGTGCAAGTCCTGGCACTACTGTATTTCCTTTAACACCGAACAGTGTTTCATAAATCTTACGAACACCCACTGCTGAGGTGCTGGCACCAAATCCGCCTTGGCTCACCATCATGACAACTGCATACTTTGGATTAGTTGCAGGTGCAAAAGAGGCATACCACGATGTATCTGCCTTGGCAGTTCCGTTGGCATTATTTCCAAATACCTGTGCGGTTCCGGTCTTACCAGCAGTTGCCACTGGGAATCCGGCAAAGACTCCTGCTGATGTTCCTGAAACAGTTACCTCGTGCAGCGCATCATGCAGGAACGCAATTGTTGCTTGATCAACCCCTAACTCCCCATCTTTCTGCGGAGCAAAAGTGCGAATCACAGTTCCATCAGTTTTAATTACTGCTTTGGCGATAGTTGGCTTCCATAAAGTTCCGCCATTGGCAATCGCTGCATACATCTGCGCAAGTTTGATTGGAGTAACAACGGTATCTCCCTGCCCAATCGAAAAGTTAACTGCATCTCCCGCACGAATCTTGTCGCCATCGAGGCAGTTTTCATGAGCTAACAAGACTAAGAAAGCTGTCTGCGCAGATTTCGGTGCACGATCTTTATAGTTGCAGTAGTAATCCTTATTCTGTTTATACCAATTGGTGCGCCATTGGCGGTTGGCTAGCCGCCCAGCTGACTCAGAAGGAAGATCAACTCCAGTCTTTACTCCCATCTGGAACTTTTCGGCTGCCTTAAAGAAGTAATCGTTAGGGTTTGAATGGGGATTTAAACCGCCGTCGCGCACCCATTCGTCATAGGCAATCTTGTACCAAATGGTGTCGCAGGAGACTGCAATAGCCTGCTTGAGAGTAAGCGTTCCCTGCGATTTACTTTCGAAGTTTTGAAATGCACGGTTACCAACCTGCACCTCTTTAGGGCATTGGTAACTTCCTTTGAGGTTATAGCCTGCATCTTTGGCTGCCACCACAGAGACTGCCTTAAAGGTTGATCCTGGTGCATAGAGTCCTTGAAGTGCGCGATTGAGAGCAGGTACGCCGTTGCTCTCGCTATAAAGATCTTTCGCTTGTTTAACAGTTAAGCCCTTTTCAAATGCATTGGGATCGAAGGTTGGATAGGAAGAGAGAGCGAGAACTTGTCCATTACTGACATCCAGCACTACTGCGGCTCCGCCATCTGCGCGATAGCCAGATCCGCGCGCACGTTTTACTGCATCAGCCAGAGCGATATCTGTGGCAGCTTGAAGTCGCGCATCGAGACTTGTCACTAAATGATCGCCCGGCACTGGTTTTGAATTCTTACTTGTTGTTGTCACTGCTTCTTTGCGATCGACGATAAAGGTTTTTATTCCAGGAGTTCCACGCAGGTAACTGTCATACACATACTCGAGTCCATCTTTACCGATTTCTTCAGATCTAAAGTAAGTGCGACCATTTGCTCCTGCAAGATCTGCTTCAGTAAGTGGGCCGACATAACCAAGGACATGTCCACCATTGAGTCCCAATGTTTCGGGATAACTTCGGAAAGCCACTGGTGTTGCTGAGATACCTGGAAATTTATCTGGGCGTTCCACGATACTCAGCGCTAACTTTGGATCTGCCTCGTTTGTAATCGGAATTGGTTGGAAGCGTGAACCAGTCCAACATCCGGTCTTCTGCCCCTTAGGAAGTTCGCCACATAACCTGGTGCGCTGCCAGACATCGGCGAAATTGAGGCTCAGCAGAGTGACGAGATCTTGAATAACTGCTGCGCCTTTATCTGGCAGCAAATCAATCTTGGTGCGATCAACAGTAATTGCCAGCCCCACCTTATTCAGTGCAAGGGGCACGCCTGATGAATCAACGATAAAACCACGGTTTGCTGGAGTTACAACATCACGGCTTTGAATGCTCAGCGCTGCATCTCGATACTTTGGTCCAGCAGCTACTTGCAGATAGAAGAGTCTGCCAAGGAGTGCCAACATTAAAGATGCGATAAATACTTGAATAACAATGAGGCTGAGTCTGGAACGCTGATTCATAACTGCGCGCGACTTCCGAAGATATTTGCATGCAGATAGGAAATTACCTTAATTATCAATGGCGAGATGATGGCGGTCCAAAATGCAGAGCCAGCTAAAAGAAAGATGAGATTTCCGATGCTACCTATCTGCTGTCCCAACATCAGCCCCAAAATGAGGAATGCCACTTGCGATAGAACCACGCCAGCAGTGGTCAAAAGGACGACATTGATTGGATTACCGCGAATGTTGTCATCACCATAACCCAAGAAAGCTACGCCATAACAGATCATGATTAAGACAAGAGTCCAATGCCCCATAGGGCCAGGCGAAGTTTGAGATAGGTCCATGCCGATTCCAGCACCAAAACCTGT
>Ga0304729_1001199_pt1 | contig 17569 bp, 17 predicted proteins | sample C_131016_MF_Meta_FD_190475 | JGI IMG/M metagenome (GOLD analysis project Ga0304729, IMG submission 190475) | Freshwater microbial communities from Lake Croche, Canada to study carbon cycling - C_131016_MF_MetaG (v2) (version 2) | ecosystem: Environmental > Aquatic > Freshwater > Lake | place... | reverse complement strand
AACAACAGCTTTAATACGTGTTGTTCCTACATCAATTCCAACAAGTACATCAAGCAAGTTTTAATCCCCTTTATATGGCCAGGCTTGCAAATTGTGCATCAGGAGGCCTACATACGATTCCACTGGCACCATTTAAGGTCCAGTTCCCGTTCGCATGTGGAATTACGATTGCATCGCCCTTCGTGACGTCCATTTTTTCAGCGCCATCAAATGTGAGTGTGCCTGAGCCATCCAAGACAAGAAGTATTCCAAAACCGGCCTCAATTTTGCTTGCTTTACCGGTTAGGTAATCTGCACGGAAATATGGATTAGCAGCTTGTGTGAAGACAGCTGCGTCAGATTGTCCAAACAGACGTTGTGGTGTGACGAGTTTTTGTGCTTCATCTTTTTCAATCGGTGTGTAGCGAAGTGCATCAAGAACTGTGTCAAAACCTAAACCAAGATGCCCATCTTTTACGCCATCAACGGCGAAGTCGTTCCATTCAAGAAGCGCTGACATATCAGTTGGCTCTTGCAACTCTAAAACAAATATTCCGGCACCAATGGCGTGAGGAACTCCTGCTGGCACCAAGATTGCATCTCCTGGTTTTGCAGGAAACTTTTGGAGTGAGGCAAGAAGCCCATCTGAATCCCTAGCGTCAACCATCGCCGCAACTTCTTTTTTAGTTTTCTCTTCACTAAAACCTAAACCAACGTAAGCATCTGATGGTGCTTCTAAAATTATCCACGCTTCAGTTTTACCGTGTTTAAGTGAGAGATGTTCCTTAGCAAATTTACGATTTGGGTGATAATGAACAGGAAGGCGTTGGTCTGGATCTAGGAGCTTGACCAAAAGTTCTGTACTCACGCCATACGTTGCAAGATGTTCACTTCCTAGCCACTGTTCTGGATTAGCTTTAAGTGCATCGATCAGCAACTCGCCTGTCGGAAGAGTTGAGAGACCCATGCGAGGCTCACCAAATCTGGTTGTAATAGAACCGATCCACTCTTCTGGTCGCATTGGCCCGCCGGGTCCATGACGCAGGGCACCGATTCGGTTACCACCTTTGTAGAAATGATCGAATTGGTTGGAAGGCAGTTTGTATGCGGGCATGAGGCAACTATACGTTGCCTGCCAGAATTGGAATAGACTTCACCGATAACTTATATAGAGAAAGAGAAGCCCTATGTCAGATGCATCGATTCGACTCTCACGTTTATTTAACAAAGGTCGATGCCTAGATATCGCAGTTGACCATGGCTTTTTTGGTGAAGGTTCATTTCTTGCGGGTATCGAGGATATGCAGGCCGCTGTAAACACTTTGGTCGCCGCCGCTCCTGATGCCATTCAGCTTACAATTGGCCAAGCAAGGCTCTTGCAGGAAATTGACCAAAAGGATCGCCCAAGTCTTGTTCTGCGCACAGATGTCGCCAACGTTTATGGCAAACAACTTCCAGACCACATGTTTAGCATTTCAATCAATGATCCAGTGCTCACCGCAGTCCGTCTAGATGCCGCAATTGTTGTGGTGAATCTGCTTGACCTTCCATCACGGCCAGAGATGCGGGAAGCATGTATCCGAAACATTGTTGCCCTACGGGCGCAGTGTGATCACTATGGGATGCCGCTTATGGTCGAGCCACTTGTTATGAAAGAAGTAAATGGTGGTGGGTACACATCTGATGGAAACCTCGAGAAAGTTGTGCCTCTTGTTCGCCAGGCGGTTGAACTAGGAGCCGATGTCATTAAAGCCGATCCAACAGATGACCCTAAAGATTATGTTCATGTAATTAAGACCGCAGGGAAGATCCCTGTACTTGTCCGTGGTGGAGGCCGCGTTGCCGATAAGGAACTATTGGAGAGAACTTTTGAAGTGTTACAGATGGGCGCCGCCGGAATTGTTTATGGCCGCAACATCATTCAACACGCAACCCCTGCGAAGATGACTCGCGCGCTGATGGCGATGCTTCACGAGGGTGCATCTGTCGACACTGCGCTCGCTATTTTGAAGTAGAAATAAATATGAGTAATCAAGAGAGTGTCAAAGTAGGCATCATCGGTGGCGGTCTTATGGGCAAAGAGCTTGTTGCTGCAACCAGGCGCTGGGATGCACTTGTTGATCACCCTGTACGTCCAGATGTAATTGCAGTTGCTGACCCATCACCTGATGTACAAGGGTGGTTCAAAAACGCCAATATCCCACATATCTACAGCGACTATAAGGAACTTCTGGCTAACCCTGAGATTGATGTTGTTTACATTGCCGTTCCCCATAATCTTCATGAAGAGATTTATTTAGCTGCGATTGCAGCTGGCAAGGATTTCTTAGGGGAGAAGCCTTTTGGAATTGATCTGGGAGCATCTGAAAGAATTGTTACAGCTGTAAAAGCAAGCAAGAGTTTTGTCCGCGTATCAAGTGAGATGCCTTTTTATCCAGGCGCTCAAGCAGCAATTAACTTTGTGAAATCAGGAGCGTTGGGTGAGATTGTTGAAATCAGATCAGGATTCCTCCACTCATCTGATTTAGATACAAGCAAACCAACAAATTGGAAGCGCCAAGTGAAGTTCTGCGGTGAAATTGGGGTCATGGGTGATCTTGGAATGCATGTAGCACATGTTCCTTTGCGCCTAGGTCTGAATCCTAAAAAGGTCTACTCACTTCTTGATGACATTGTTAAAACACGTAAAGACAACAAAGGAAATGAAGTTCTTTGTGACACATTTGATAATGCGGTTCTTGCAATTAAGGGAGCAACAAGTTCGGATGCTCGTGAGTTCCCAATGATTTGGGAGATGAAGCGAATTGCACCCGGTGAGAGCAATACATGGTTCTTTAGTGCAATGGGTATGAAAGGTGGAGTTCATTTTTCAACTCGCACCCCAGCTACCTATAACCGTTTTTCTTATTCAAACAGTGAGCAGGTTTGGAGTGAGCTACAGCCTGGACATAAAACAAATTGGCCAGTCATCACAGGTGGAATCTTTGAATTTGGTTTTCCCGATTCCTTATTGCAAATGTGGGCTGCCTACTTCGCTGAACGTGCAGGTAAGCTTGGAGACAAATTTGGTTGCGCCACAGTAGATGAAGTACTTATGTCACATAAAGTTTTTGCTGCAGCAATGCAGTCACATGCTTCTCACAGTGAAGCAGTTCTAAGCTAATTCATCATGACTGTTTACGTGCTTGGAAGTCTGAATATTGATCTCGTCTCCACCGTTGAACGAATGCCAAATCCTGGGGAAACAGTAAGCGGGACATCATTCAAAACATATATCGGGGGCAAAGGCCTTAATCAGGCGGTTGGGTGTTCCCGCGCAGGCGCAAAGGTAATAATGCTTGGTGCAGTTGGTGATGATGGATATGGAAAAGAACTCATAGATGCGCTGGCCGCAGATGACATTTCAGATAAATATATTTCCCATAAGACTGGCGCAAGTGGTGTCGCAGTAATCGAAACTGATGCAACTGGCCAAAACCGCATTGTTGTTATCCCAGGCGCAAATGGACAATTAACCCCAGGAGATATTCCAGAAGAAGTATTCAAAGACAGCAGCGCAAAATATTTAATTGCTCAATTAGAAACTCCAATCACGACAGTCACTGATGTCTTCAGGAGGGCAAAAGCAGTTGGCTTTATAACAGCGCTTAATCCCGCACCTGCTCAAAAACTTTCTGCCGAATTACTTTCATATGTAGACCTCTTCACCCCAAACCAATTTGAAGCTGAATTGCTCACCGGAATAAAAGTGACAGATCAGCAGTCAGCCATCAAAGCGGGTCAGGCACTTCTTGCCCAAGGCGTAAAGCAAGTGATCGTAACTTTGGGTGAAGATGGAGCAATGTTTGTTTCTCATGACGAGAACTTCCATCAACCTGCATTTACTGTCACAGTCGTTGATACGACTGGGGCGGGAGATACTTTTTGTGGTGGACTCATTGCCAAACTTTCAGAAGGCATGAATATGAAAGACGCGATTCGGTATGCAACAGCAGCTGCTGGATTAAGTACAACAAAAGCTGGAGCGGTGCCCTCTATTCCAAGATCAAATGAAGTGGCTCAGCTGTTAAATAAGTAAACCCTGGATTTTATCTTCAGAGGGAATTCTGGTTTCCCCGTGTGGAAGTTGAACAACAACTGCAGCAGCAGCCGTTGCATATTCAATAGATTCTGGAATTGATTTGCCTTGATATCTAGCAACTGCATACGCACCATGAAAGACATCACCTGTGCCATTTGTATCAATAGTATGTACTTTAAATGCTGACTGGTGCTGCACAACGCAATTCTTATCCGTAACAAAATATGATCCATTCGCCCCGTCGGTAAGTACAACTGCGTCTCTATGCTGATTCCATAGGTGTTTCATGATGAGCTCTACATTGCTTTGATCTGCAAGAAATGCTCCGTAATGCAAAGGGATGACGAGTTCTGGAGCAATATCAATCATTTCCATATATTGGCCTGCATTAATACCTTCACGCTCTGCATCAACGATGGCGGGTATTCCCATGGAAATAGCTCTCTTGAGTACTTCAAGAGTTCCCTGAGGTGCGGTATATGAATCTATGAGAAGAAGTTTTGTCTTTGATAGCGCATCTTCGACCTTCTTCTGGGAAGGCAAATCCAAGTGTTTGAGAGAAAAATCATCATAGGCAATAAAGCGCTCACCGTTATTTAAAATGAACACGGTCGCAATTGCAGGGTAGGAATTTTCTTTGAAATCTACATACTCAGTTGAAATTCCCGACTTCTTTAGATCTTCAAGGGCGATCACCCATTCTGGCTTATCGCTCATTGTTGTTAGATAGGTGGCAGGTACGTGAAGGGCTGCCACCGTTGCTAAAGCATTTCTGACGTTTCCACCAAATCGAAACTCTTCTTTTGTTATTTTCCCCTTGCCGTCTTCCCACAAGGAATTCGTATAGAGAACACGGTCATAGGCCATGCACCCAATGCCAGTGATCATTGGAAATTAAAGTTTTGCTTTTTTAAGAGCTTCATCTGGAGATAAACCTTCATGAATTACAGCATGGTAGGCAGCTGACGCGCTCTTTGGGTTTTCTGAACCCCAAACATTTCGGCCAACTACAGCGCCACGTGCTCCGGCCTTCATCGCACTTTGAGTATTTACAAGTGCATCTCTAAATGTTGGCTCTTTTGGTCCACCGGCAATGACGATCGGCGCAGGACAGCTATCAACAATTTGTTTAAATGCTGCGGCATCGCCTGGATAACCAACTTTGATGACATCAACACCAGTTTCAATTCCACAACGGACAGCCCAAGCAATTTCTTCTGGGGTAAAGACGATCTTCACACCTTCGGTGTAATCGCGAGGATAGATATGAGCAACGATCGGCATTTCATATTCGTGTGACTCACGAACAGAGTCAGAGAGCCATTTGAGATATTTTCCTTCAGATGGTCCTCTCACCGGAATAGCAACAGCAAGAGCATCGGCGCCCATTCTTACAGCGTCAATCGGACGAGATAAAAGTTCACTGACTCGATCATCTGGTGTAAAGCTTGCGGCTTGGATAATTAACGCAGCCTTGTTTGCGTGCTTGAGCCAAAGGTTTTTTGCAACACCAGCCGTCATTGTCACGGTATCAGGATGCCCTTCAAGGGTTAATTCAAGAGCTCTGGGCAGATTTGCTAGCCCTCCGGTCATGGCATTTCCATAGGAGACAAAGTGATCAATTGCTACCCCGAAGAGATTGCCAGAAGGATTTGAAAACAATTTCGCAATCCGCAGTTCACGGCCGATAGTCAATGGAGCCTCATCTCTAGGAATTAAGTATGCCTAAACTATAGTTTCTAGACCTTCTACTTTCAATAAGTTTGGGATTTCACTAGCATTTTGTGGAGCCAAAAGTTACGCTAGGCGGATGTTAAAAGTTGGAGTCATCAATAGTGATCTTGCATCACTTCTCGCTAAGTTCCGCCATGTAAATACAATCGCAATTGTTGATGGGCCATTTCCAAGTTATCCGGGTGTTGAATTAGTTGACCTGGCAGTTACACCAGGTTTTCCCACTATCCCGCAAATCCTGGATCAGATACTTCCTTTATTGGACATCACGGGGATTTTCCTAGCCAATGAATTCGCAGAGAAGGTAGATGCGAAAACCGTCGCCGAATACACCAAGCACCACCAGGGGTTGCCGACCACTCTGATCCCTCATAGTGAATTTAAGGCCAAGGCCGGCCAGGCCCTAGGCATAATCCACACGGGGGATGCCGTCCCCTATAGCAGCGTGATTTTGCGCTCAGGCTGATACTTCTTTTATAACACCTGTATAACAATTTCCGATTTTGCCCCTTTTAGGCCTTTTCAGCCTTGCCCCAAGCCCCTTTCCAAGTAAAGATAACGCCACCGTCTCTCAGAAAGGGAAGACATGTCAAAACTAATTAAAGGGCGCAAAGTCGCTCTCGTTGCAGCAGTAGGTGCAAGCCTCGCGCTTTCAGCTCTTGCTGTTGCTCCAAGCCATGCTGCAAAGCAGGTTACTGTTTCTTTGATCACCAAAGATTCAACTAACCCATTCTTCGTAGCTATGCAGGCTGGTGCTAAGAAGAACGCTGCAGCACTTGGCGTAAAGATCGTTATTGGTTCAGGAAAGAAAGAAGGCGACGTCGCTGGTCAAGTTGCTTTGATCGAAAATGCTATTGCTAACAAAGAGCAAGGTATCTTGATCACACCAACAGCTGAAGGTGTAAACCCTGCAATTCTTAAGGCTCGTAAGGCTGGCCTTTTTGTAATCGCATTGGATACAGCTCCAGTTGCACCAAACATCGTTGACATTACTTATGCAACAGATAACTTCAAGGCTGGTGAACTCATTGGTCAGTACACAGCTTCAAAGCTTGCTGGTAAGGATGCAGTTATCGCCATGCTAGATATTTTCACAGATCAAATCGCATCTGTTGACCTACTTCGCGACCAAGGATTCCTCAAGGGAATGGGTATCGCAGGAGCAGATCCAAAGATCAACGGTAAGGAGCCTGCAACAGGCAAGTACACCGGTGGTAAGGGTGGTAACTACACAATCGTTGGTCACTACGCTTCACACGGAAACTCACAAGATGGTCAAACATCTACTGAGCAAGCCCTTGCAAAGAACCCAAACATCAACGTTATCTATGCGCTTAACGAACCAGCTGGCCTAGGTGGCTATGCAGCTCTACAAGCAGCAAAGAAGACAGCAATCATCGTCGGTGTTGACGGCGGACGTAACGGCGTACAAGCTGTTAAGGACGGAAAGCTCCAAGCAACATCACAGCAATATCCATTGCAGATGGCTGTTAAGGGTATGAAGGCAATTAAGGACCTCATCACAAAGGGCACAAAGCCTGCTGTGACACCAGGTCTTGGCTTCTACAACACCGGAGTTACTCTGATTACAGATGACCCACAAGCTGGAGTACCAAGCCAGAGCACAGCGTATGGCCTAGCTAACGCTTGGGGTTAAAAAGCACTAATCGACTAGCACTTAGCTAGACGATATGAATAGGGCGTGCGCCTCGCGGCGTGCGCCCTTATTCATAGAAATTAAGTACTTCTATTTTTAGTAAGTCTTCATTTGAAAGTTATAAAGTGATAGGTTTTCCCACAATCAAGCTCAGCATGAAAGGCGTTCAATGACTCTCAGCGATGCAGAAATTGCATTTCAAAGCGGCGAAGGGAAACAGTCACCTCGCGAGCGAATGCAAAAGCTCCTCCACCGTTATCCTTCGATTAGCCCTGGAATCGTATTATTAATCTCAGCGGGAGTATTTTGGTTTCTAAATCCAAATTTTAAAGATCCATTTAACCTTTCATTAGTTATTCAGCAGGTTGCTGTTGTCGGCGCCGTCGCAATTGGACAAACACTTATTATTTTGACTGCTGGTATTGATCTCTCATGCGGAGCAATCACAGTCTTTACTTCAATGGTTATGGGAAGAACAGCATTTGCTAACCATTTACCTGGTTGGCAGTCAGTACTACTTGGAGTTGCTGTTGGACTGTTGTGCGGAGCAATTAACGGCTTACTCATAACAAAAGTTAAATTGCCTCCATTTATTGTTACTTTGGGAACTTATAATATTTTTAACGCCCTCAGTCTTTTGTATTCAACAGGGCGCGACATCGGAACCAATGAGTTGACGAAGCTTCTACTGTGGACGGGATCAGCTGTAAAAATTGGAAGTTTCTCAATCACAGTTGGTGTAATGATCATGCTATTGATGTATGGAATTCTTGCCTACTCATTGCGCTTTACTGCGTGGGGTCGCCACGTTTATGCAACAGGTGATGACATTGAAGCAGCTCGTCTTGCTGGTATTGAGACAAAGCGAGTTATTTTCAGCGTGTACCTTGTAGCTGGATTCATCTTCTCCATCGCAGCATGGATCTTGATTGGTCGTACACAATCAGCTAGTGCTAACAATGGAATTGACCTTAACCTTGACTCCATTACCGCTGTAGTAATCGGTGGAACATCACTCTTTGGTGGCCGAGGCCGCATCATCGGCTCCCTCTACGGAGCGATCATCGTGGGCGTCTTCCGTGATGGTTTAACGCTTGCTGGTCTTGCTCCTTATTATCAGTCCCTAGCAGTTGGTATCTTGGTAATTACCGCTGTAAGTATTGACCAATGGATTCGAAAGGCGCGTAACTAATGAGTACTAAACCAGCCCTAGAAGCAAAAAATCTCTCAAAGACATATGGCAATGTCGTGGCCCTCAGCGGCGCTGATCTTCAACTTTATCCAGGTGAAGTTCTAGCAGTTGTTGGTGACAACGGTGCGGGAAAGTCAACACTCATTAAGTGCATATCTGGCGCAGAGATCCCAGATAGTGGCGAAATCACACTTGAGGGAGAAGTTGTTTCTTTTCACCGACCACAAGATTCACGCGCAGTTGGAATTGAAACTGTGTACCAGTCTTTGGCTGTTGCACCAGCTCTTGATATTGCAGCCAATCTTTATTTAGGACGCGAAATTAGAAAGAAAGGACCACTTGGTTCTATTTTTCGCATGCTAGATAACGGAGCGATGAAAACTGCTTCGAAGGACCACATTGCAAGTTTGGGTATTTCAACCATCCAAAACATCAGCCAAGCTGTTGAAACTCTCTCTGGTGGTCAGCGCCAGGCTGTCTCAGTAGCTCGCGCAGCGGCCTTCAGTTCTAAGGTAATCATCTTAGATGAGCCAACAGCGGCCCTTGGTGTTCGTGAATCAAATCAAGTTTTGAAGTTGATCGAGCGACTTCGTGAGCGCGGTCTTCCAGTTATTTTGATTTCACACAACATGCCTCAGGTATTTGAAGTAGCGGATCGTATTCAGATCCAACGCCTAGGCAAGCGTGCTGCAGTTGTGACGCCAAAGACTCACCAGATGAATGAGGTCGTTGGAATCATGACCGGTGCAATCAAGGTTGATGAAAAGGATCAGACTCTCAAGCCTGTCCGTTAATCACTAAAAATTAATTACGGCCCAGGTCCGACTTCGCCACTGAGTGAAGCGCCTGGGCCGCAATTGTGAGCGCAGGATTCATTGCAGCAGAAGATGGAAAGAACCCACCATCGATCACCCAGAGATTGTTCACATCATGGCTTTTGCAGTGACGATCTAGAACACTTGTCTTTGGATCATCACCTGCTTTGACTGTTCCGCACTGGTGAGAGTTCATGCTGATATCAAAAGGCTGCTTAAAGAATGCCTTGTAGCCGACTTTACGAAGCGCTCTGGTGCTCTTCTTTAAAAGTTCTGCATGGGTCTTTCGTCCAATCGCGTTTCTTGCAATTTGAATCTTTCCATTAGAACTTAATGTGACGCGGTTCTCTGGTGTTGGCAGATCCTCAGTCATAAAGACAAATTCAACGCTGTGATCAGCCACATAATTCAAGATAGAAAGTGGAACCTTCGTGGCATAACTTTTCATCATTGATCCAGTTACCTTACCGATTAACTGAACCGCGCCAAGCGGATAGCCATTTCCACCGTCAAAGTACCAGTCATTAAAAGAGAGTGTCTTTTGGAAAGTTAAATCATTCCTGCGAGCAGGATCAAAGGCTGCAACGTGGGTATTGATATGCATCATAAAGTTTCGGCCCACCTGATCAGATGAGTTCGCAACACCAGACTTCAGCAGTAGCGCGGCAGAGTTTACGGCGCCGGCAGCAAGAACAAACTTACGCCCATGAATTTCAACGCTCTGACTTCCCTGTGTTGCAATTACGTGGTGAATAGTTTTACCGCCATCTTCTGAAATCAACTTCTCAACTTTGGTATTGGTCATCACCTTTACTAAACCTGTTTTGAGCGCAGCCTCTAGGGCGCAACTCTGGGCGTCGCTTTTTGCGCCAACTTTGCAGACAAAGCCATCGCATGTACTACAACGAATGCACTTACCAACTGGGCCAAGATCAATACCCATTGAATTAGGAAATGGGTGCAGTCCAACTGCTTTGAGCTGTGCATCGAGCTTTTGAACATATGGCTCATGAGGAAGGGAAGGGAATGGATAATTTTGGCTACGTGGGGGATCTGTTGGGTCTATTCCAGCGGTTCCATGAACTTTATAGAGTGCTTCTGCTTCAGAATAGAAAGGTTCAATATCTGAGTAGTTAAATGGCCACGCAGGTGAGTCGCCCTGTAGGTGGCGTTGGAAATCAAAGTCTGACGCTCTAAATCGTGGAAGCGCCGCTCCGTAAACTTTTGAATTACCACCAACAAAGTAATGAACGCCAGGTACAAACTCTTTTCCTTTTTCATCCAGCCAGGTTTCTTTTGGCTTGTAGCGCTTGTCAATGAAGATTGCGTGCTCAGACCAGTTCTCTGGCTCAACTGGTAAATAGTCACCACGTTCAAGGATCAAAACTTCAATCCCACGCTTTGCAAGAGCGTAAGCAGTAGTCGCCCCGCCAATTCCTGAGCCAATAATTACTACCGGTGCTTGGATTTGTGTCATTACGCGATCTCCACGATTCTTGTTGCATATTTTGAAGATGCAGCAACTATTTGAGCATTTGCCTCATCACTGCCTAAAGACCAAAACTCTGCTTCTTCCTTGGTCTTTCCATACTTCATATGCCTAGCAATTAAACGCTCTTGTCTAGTGGCGTCATCTGGAGCCAAATACCAAGATTCATTTAGGAGAGGGCGAATACCGCCCCAATTTTGGTCATCAACTAAAAGATAGTTTCCTTCGGTCAGAACTAAACGAGTCCCAGCCCCAACTACGCCCTCAGCAGCATATGACTCTTCAAATTCTCTGTGGAATACAGGAAAGTAAACATCTTGATCTACGTTCTTACGAATTCTTTCAAGTAAAGAGGTAAAACCTTTTGCATCAAAGGTATCTGGAGCCCCTTTACGGTCGCGTCGACCTAATTCAATTAAAACTTTATTGCTTAGGTGATAGCCATCCATAGGAACTAGCGCCGCCTGGATCTTAACGTTCTTCATGATGTAGTCAGTAATAGTTGATTTACCAGCTCCAGGCTTTCCAACGATGCCGATGATCACTCTTCCTGATGATGAGTCCAAGAGGGAATTAACCTTGGCCAAGAGCTCATCTAATGACTTAAGCGTCTCTGGCATTTGAAAAGCGTATACCAATTTCATCTGAACTTAAATAGGATACGACCATGGACTTTCGCTCAGAATTAGTAGGTAGTTTTTCAACTGGATCTAATGACAATCCAACTGTTGAAATAATCGAGGCAGCATTTCGTCATCATAATATGAACTACCGATATATAAATTGTGAAGTATTGCCAAAAGACCTAAAGGCTGCAGTTGATGGCGCCCGTGCCATGGGCTGGGTGGGATTTAACTGCTCAATTCCTCACAAGGTAGAAGTGATTCAACATCTTGATGGCCTAGGCGAATCAGCTGCCGTGATTGGAGCGGTCAATTGCGCAGTTTTGCGCGAAGGAAAATTCATCGGAGAAAATACCGATGGAAAGGGATTCCTTGCTTCTCTTCAGACAGCGATTGATCCTAAAGATAAAGAAGTAGTGATTTTTGGTGCTGGCGGGGCCGCGCGAGCAGTTGCAGTTGAGGTAGCTCTGGCTGGGGCATGCTGCATCACAATTGTTAATCGTGATGAAAAAAGAGGAAAAGAACTCGCTGATCTCCTCAATGAAAAAACCAAGACTAAGACAGAGTTTGTACAGTGGTCGCAGACCTTCCAAATTCCGCCGAGTACACACGTCGTTGTCAATGCAACATCTATGGGCATGCATCCCAACGTGACTCAAAAACTAGACTTTAGTGTTGACACTTTGCTTTCACATATGGTGGTAGCCGACGTTGTCGTGAACCCACCTCAAACAGTTCTGATCAAAGATGCCACAGCAAAGGGCTGCAAAGTCCTCAATGGTTTTGGAATGATTGTGAACCAAGGTGTGCTCAGCGTTAAATACTGGACAGGCAAAGATGTTAGCCCTGATGTAATGCGCGAGAGATTGCTGGAACTTCTCTAATAACCAAGCGTATTTAATTCAATTTCCAGCACGCTTGAATCTAGGGTAATCTGCGCGTGCTGCTTAAAAGAAAACCTTGGCGGGTTGCCCGAGCGGCCAATGGGAGGGGACTGTAAATCCCCCGGCTCTGCCTTCGAAGGTTCAAATCCTTCACCCGCCACCAGTTCGTTTCTACAAATCAGTGTGACAGATTATTTATTTGTTCCTGCTGCCCGTGAAGTACGTGACCCACGTGCTAAAAATAGGGCAAAGACAAGTGCCAACACAATTCCAGTATTTACTCCCATTTCTTTAAGCGCCCGGTTGAAATATTCTGTTGTTTTAGTCTTTTCCATCGTAAGAGAAGCACCAACTGTCAGAATATGACGAACCGCTGCAATAACGCCGATAATTAAAAAATTATCAAGCTGGAAGATTCCATCAGTAAATCTCACGATGACTGTTCGCATAATTTCCAGAATAATCACAACAAAAAGGATGTCATTAATTGCCTGAATCATTCCCAATGGAAAGAATGGGCGTGTTTGAATGAGGCGTAACAGAGTATAAGCAGCAGCTATGACTGAAATAACAAATAAAACTATTCCAAGAAAGCCATGAAGAATATCCTCAAGTTTATCAATAAAAGTCATGGGAATTAGTGACTCATCATTAGTTAACAAACCCTTTACCGACTTGTACTTCATTGCACCCACCTCTGTTAAGTATCCCTAAGGATAAGTGGAGGCATAAACTCCTGCAATATAAAGTGCATGATTTTATTTAGATTTGGCCTGGTGTTGCCCCGGTCGGACCAATATGGGGGGTCACACCTCTGGGTTCAGCTTTTGGAGGCTTAAATTCATTTGGTCACAACCACTTTTCAGGAGTTATTTACCAGGCATTCACTTTGAACGTGAGAGTTCACAGAGGTCTGAATGTCACACTATTTGTACTTCCTCAGTGTATTTGCCTGTTTATGAGAGGAGGTAACCATGCAACAGGTAATCGACATTCCAGAATGCATATTTTGTCATTCTAAAGAGTTGGAGCTCTTTTATAGCAAAGAGAGTGGCCTCATCGTTCAGTGTGATGAGTGCGGCTATTCTCGCGTTGCAACAAATGAACATCTCAATTCAGAGGTCATCACTTGGCTGCAGGCTAACTAGGTTTAGTTTTTAGTTGACGTCAAACCTATCTAGCATCATTACTTTGTCCCATGCGGTGACAAAGTCTGCAACAAACTTCTCCATTGAATCACTTGTTGCATACACCTCAGCTAGCGCACGAAGTTGTGAATTCGATGCAAAGATGAGATCAGAACGAGATACGCCCGCTGGAACTTGTCCTGGGAGCAGACGCAAAAGGTCAGTGAAGAAACGATTAGAAAGTACGCCGCGCTGTAATGCTCGGATTCCCCCAACCAATACCGTCATTTCTGGAGCTGTTAGTCCCATTAGTGAAGCTTTATCCACTAACAACACTTCAACTGGTTGCGTAACACCCTTTGATGCAAAGTCTCGGAATCCATCAGCTTTAGGTTCAAGGACTGCAAATGAATATACATCTGTTTGTTCCTGAGTTGCATCGCCTCGGCCACCCGTGAAAGGAACCTTGATCTTTACACCAGCCTTTTTTGCCGCAGATTCAATTGCAGCAACGCCGCCGAGAACAATTAAGTCAGCCATTGTTACCTTGCTTTTAGTACTGCTCTTATTAAATTTACTTTGGATACCCTCATAAACTTTAAGAACTTTATCTAGTTGTGCTGGCTTATTAGCCTCCCAATTGCGTTGCGGTTCAAGACGAATACGAGCACCATTTGCGCCACCACGCTTATCAGTATGACGATAGGTGGAGGCGGATGCCCAAGCAGTCTCAACTAATTCAGCAACTGTTAGACCAGAATCAAGGATTGTCTTCTTTAGATCTGTGACATCTTTACCACTCACTGGTTTTGCTTTTGGTGCTGGAACTGGATCCTGCCAAATGAGTCGTTCACTTGGGACTTCTTTGCCCAGATAGCGATCAATAGGCCCCATGTCACGGTGAGTTAATTTGAACCAAGCACGTGCAAAAGCATCTGAAAGTGCATCTAAATCACCCAGGAACTTTCGTGAAATCTTCTCGTATGCGGGGTCATAACGAAGTGCTAGATCTGTTGTATGCATGACAGGTTGGTGGAATTTTGTTGTGTCATAGGCATCTGGAACAAGGTTTGCAGCTGCGCCATCTTTTGGAACCCATTGAATGGCTCCACCTGGGCTCTTTGTTTTCTCCCACTCATAAGCAAACATGGTGGTCAAATATTCGTTATCCCATCGAGTTGGCGTGCCTGTCCATGCACCTTCAAGTCCGGAAGAAATAGTGTCTGATCCATTTCCTGTTCCCAAGGTATTTAACCAACCAAGACCAACTGCTTCAATGGGTGCACCCTCTGGTGCAGGTCCGACATACTTACTTGGATCACCAGCACCGTGAGTCTTACCAAATGCGTGGCCACCAGCAATCAGGGCAACTGTCTCTTCATCATTCATCGCCATGCGGGCAAAAGTTTCGCGGATGTCGCGAGCTGAAGCCAAGATATCTGGATTCCCATCTGGGCCTTCTGGGTTCACATAAATCAATCCCATTTGAACTGCAGCCAATGGATTATCTAATTCACGTTCGCCTTTATAGCGCTCGTTTGTCAGCCACTCAGATTCTGCTCCCCAATAAGTCTCATCTGGTTCCCAAACATCAGCACGGCCACCTCCAAAACCAAATGTTTTAAAACCCATTGATTCAAGAGCGCAGTTGCCAGCCAAGATCATTAAATCAGCCCATGAAATACGGCGACCATATTTCTCTTTAATTGGCCACAATAAGCGGCGAGCTTTATCTAAGTTTGCGTTATCTGGCCAAGAGTTGATTGGCGCAAAGCGCTGCATTCCAGCTCCGCCACCTCCACGACCATCTGCAGTGCGGTATGTGCCGGCGCTATGCCATGCCATACGAATAAAGAATGGACCGTAGTGACCATAATCTGCAGGCCACCATTCTTGTGAGGTGGTCATCAGTTTGAATATATCTTTCTTTACTGCATCAAGATCGAGTTTTTTGAATTCTTTTGCATAATCAAAATCTTCACCCATCGGATCATTTTTTGGGGAGTTCTGATTGAGAACCTTCAGGTTAAGTTGATTTGGCCACCATTCGGCGTTGGTCTTTCCTTCGTTGGTGACCGCATGGCCAACTACTGGGCACTTATCTGTTTCGGTTGTATTCATGCCCTAAATCTAGCGAGAAGGGGACTTTTCGACTACTTAAGTTTCCCTCGATAACCTCTTTGAGCCAGCGCCGACTTACCTATCGAGGAGGCATAATTAATGGATCAGACTGATGATTGGAGGCCCTATGAGCAGCAGCACTAATTTTGCCTTATTCCTTTCAGTCTTTCTTGCTTGTGCCGTTGAAGCAGTTGAGGCGGTAACAATTGTTCTCGCTGCCGGAACTGCGCGAGATTGGAAATCAGCATTTCGAGGTGTCGCTGCGGGACTCTTAACTCTTGCACTCATTATTGGTATTGCTGGCCCTGCGATCTCAAGATTACCCATTTCAAGTTTGCGAATTTTAGTTGGTGGGTTGCTCCTTGTTTTCGGTTTGCAATGGCTACGAAAAGCAATTCTGAGATCAAGTGGATATAAGGCGCTTCACGATGAGGATCAGATTTTTAGAGATGAAGTTGCGGCGGCAAGAGCTGCGGGAAAAGTAAGTCGAATCGGAATTGATGACTGGTATGCATTTACTCTCTCATATAAGGGAGTGCTTCTAGAGGGCCTTGAAGTTGCATTCATAGTTCTTACTTTTGGCACAATCCAACATCAAGTAGGACTTGCATGTATCGCAGCAATAAGTGCTGTTGTGATTGCCACCATCGCAGGATTTGTACTGGCTAAACCACTTTCAAGAGTTCCTGAAAATGCCATGAAATTTTCCGTGGGAATTCTCCTTACCTCTTTTGGAATTTTCTGGGGAGCAGAAGGATCGGGAGCAAAGTGGCCAGGAGATAACTGGGCAGTTCTAGGACTCATCGGATTTGTCAGTGCGCTTTCATTCGCCTTAGTTAACTTTCTCAAGCGTAAGTACTCACGCCAACAAGTGGAAGTGCTTGAAGATTTGAGCGAATTTGCAGAGGAAGTAATTCTGGAACCTCAAACAGGGGGAATTATTAACGGCCTCAAAGCATTTGGGGAATTTTGGTATGACTTCATTATTGGCGATGACTGGACTATTGCAGTTGGAATTGTGATCGCCTTTTTTGGAACAGAGTGGCTTAAAGGAAGCACTGGTCAGAGCTGGTATCTCTTGCCTATAGCAACAGCACTTTTGGTATCAAATAGCCTTGTGCGGGCAACTAAGAATTAGAGACTAATTCCCGAGGTTGTGCGAAGATTTACCCGTGCAACTATCTACGAAAGCCATAGACCGCTTTCGCACTTCTTCGGATGCATCACATTATTTACTTATCCCGGATGCTGTAGCTACCCCAAGTAATGCGGAAGAGATTGCCGAGCTTTTCGCCTATGCATCGAAAAATAGAACCAGTATTACATTCCGAAGTGGCGGAACAAGTCTTTCAGGACAATCAGTGACCAATGGAATTCTTGTTGACACACGCAGAAACTTTCGAAAAATTGAAGTTCTAGATGATGGTTTAAGGGTAAAAGTTCAGCCAGGTGTAACAGTTCGTGCAGTTAATGCTCGGCTTGCACGTTTCGGCAAAAAGTTAGGTCCAGATCCCGCCAGCGAAATTGCATGCACTATCGGTGGAGTGATCGCAAATAATTCAAGTGGCATGGCTTGCGGAATTACACAAAACACTTATAAAACTTTGGAGAGCGCAATTATTGTTTTGGCCAACGGGGCAATTATTGATACCGCTTCGAGTCGTGCGGACGAAGATTTGCAGAACGCTTACCCGGAGCTTTTTAGTAAGCTCACTTCAATTATCTCTTCATTAAAGAGTAGGTCTGATTTGATCGAGCAAATTAAATCCCAATACCAAATAAAAAATACTATGGGATATGGCGTTAATTCACTTATTGATTACACTTCAGTCAGTGACGTTTTACTTCATCTCTTGGTGGGAAGCGA
>Ga0304729_1001198_pt1 | contig 17573 bp, 16 predicted proteins | sample C_131016_MF_Meta_FD_190475 | JGI IMG/M metagenome (GOLD analysis project Ga0304729, IMG submission 190475) | Freshwater microbial communities from Lake Croche, Canada to study carbon cycling - C_131016_MF_MetaG (v2) (version 2) | ecosystem: Environmental > Aquatic > Freshwater > Lake | place... | reverse complement strand
ATCGGGTTGGATACACTGGAAGCAGCTTTGCTGGGATAAAAGTGAAGGCTGTGCGACGGCTCCTCTTGTAAAAGAGGAGCCGTTACACATTTAAGCCTGTCCCCTTAAGTGGGGACTAAAACACGGGTCGTATTTTTGGCAGATTTATCTTGTCGGAGCTTAGTTTTATTCAGACAGGTGAATCGAAAGTCTTAAGGGGATTTGCTCGGTTCATTACCAGGGGACGGGCCAGGAGTTAGCAATAGCTCCTAGGCCCGTTGGGGGTTTAAAGGGCACTCTAACTAAGACGAAGAGATAGCAAGGGTTGCGCTACCCCAGGCAACGTTGCGACAACTGTGAGCTTAAAGCTCTCACCCTTAGGGCTTCTAATTGTGACTCTACCCTTGTCGATACTTTGCAGAGCAGCTATGGCTTGAGCCAGAAGAACTTTTAGTTCAGATTCACTTAGATCAGCGGTGCCGCCTTCATCTAACACTGCTACCTCTACCTCAAGATTTCTAAGTCTTGAAATTTCAGTTCGCATGGCGGTGGTCAACAATCCCCTGCCTCGGATCTCATCTCGAAGGGACAACTCCAACAATCTTGTTGACTGCTTCATCTGCGCACTAAGCGGTTCTTTACTTTCAGCAATGAGCCCTAGCAGCGGAACAGAGCTACCGAGGACTTGTTGCAGTCTTGAGGTGCGCTCTGACTTGATAGCTTCTAGTGAAGCTATAGATGCTAAGTCTCGAGCTTCCCGTTCGCGATACTTATCCGATTCGGCGTTTGCTCTTTGGATACCCCGGGAAACTCCAAGACCTGCCAACACAAATACCGTTGCTCCAACTAAACCTGCAGTAACAAGAGCGCCTGGTCCGTAAATGTAAACCACTTGAGCTATTAGGACTAACAATCCAGCAACAGCAAAAAGTCTTTGCTGCCTAACTGCTGTTGCAGTCAACGTAACTGCAATGCCCATAACCATCCAGCCACCGATGTCATCGTTTGCAATCTGATCTCGCTGAAAAATAACTAAAGCCGGAATAACGAGAGCTGCAAATAAGTTTGCTGCTGCTTGCCAGATAGGAAATTTCAATCCCCTGTAAAAAAGCAGCGTGGGGATAACCGTCAACAAATAAATTGCCAGTGCAATAATCTCGAATAATCTGTCTTGGATACTAGGTATCAAGATTGATTGAACTGGTAGATAAAACGCATAAACCAGAGGAATTAGTGCTGCTACCCAACGCCTGAGAGAGATCATTTAGAACTCCATTCCAAAATCACAGTTGCGCCTTGACCTGGGCTTGAGACAATGTGCACTTCTCCCCCAACGTTTTGAACTCTAGCGATTATGGAGTTTTTGATTCCTAAGCGTCCCCGAGGAACTCGATTAGGTCGGAAACCTTTGCCGTTGTCTTTGAGTACTAGTTTCAATTCATTGTTAATGGATTTGAGAATGAGTTCTCTTTTCGCTTTTGGACCCGCGTGCAGTTGTGAATTCTGTAATCCCTGCAAAATAGCCTCGGTCAGAGCTGAGGAAACCTCTTGATTGACTAAGACTTGAGACTGGCAATCTTTCCTAGTTTCAAGCTCTGGGTCAAGGCGTCTGGCAGCTGAAGTAATCGATTCAAATAGATCTCCGCAAAAAACTGGACTATCATCCAAGGAATTGTTCTCCAACTTTGCTAACTTTTCCAAAGCACTTGAGGCTAATTCGGCGGCCGATGTTGCCTCCTGAATTGTCTTAGCGTTGGTAGCACTGATCAAAGCCGTTAGCACGCTGTCATGAATTAGCGCATCGAGTCGCTGGCGCTCTCTACTCTCGGCCTCTGCCTTAGCCTGCAAAACCGCTACCTCAATAGCTTCAGCATTTGCCTTATCTGAAGCTCTAGCTGCCTGTCTTAGCATCAAGACAATAACCGCGACAGATCCGTTGGTGAGTATCGTGAATATTCCATCGGTAACCACTTGGGTTATGGTGTGAGCTCCACCGATTGGTAAATAGAAGACTAACTGCGTAGCAGAAACAAGAACAACGAAATAACTAATCGCCCATTTCAACCTGAAGCTAATTGCAGCGGCCACCCAACCGGTATCAAAAGCCCACCATAGGAACGAATAGAAAGTGCCATCGTGAACTGGCACCTCGCGTATCATCAATGGCCATGTTGCTAATAGAACAAATAAATACAAAGCATGGATGCGAAGAAATAGATAGTTAGCATTACCAAACCAGAACGCGTAAGTAAAAGTCGCTGTAGTAGCCCATAAAATGCTGACCAAGATCCAGGACAGCGGTTGATTCAAATACTGGGTCTGATTAAAGTAGTTGAGGCCACTTTCGACGCTCAGTAACACTGCCGCTGCCGAGAAGGCTCTACCAATCAACCGGTTGATGCGAGCGGTTGCGAAGGTTGCTTCAGTTCTAGCCATTAGATGAAATCATCCCCCATGTATCCATCTTCAAGTAAACGCATAAGTAGTTCTGGCTTACCAGGAGCGGGTCTTCCAAGGTTCGAGTATTTATCTCTAACTCGATCTATGTGTTCCTTGACGGTGTATTTACTTAGTTTCAACTCATAGGCGACTGACTTCAGAGTCATACCTGAGGCATAGAGCCTGAGCACTTCAAGTTCACGCTCAGTGAGCTTTGCTTTGAACTCTTGGTCGCTATCGATAATTGCGATAGTTTCAGCAGTATTTACTTTGATTCCATTAGCAACCAAGTTAATGCATTCAAATAAATCTTTCATCTGCTGGCTCTTAGTTACCAGCGCTGCTGCTCCTTCGACAATAGCTGCCCTCACTTGAGCTTTTCTGTCTGCTATTGAGAAGATGAGTACTTGAGTTCCATAGTCAATAAGTTTTCTAACGTTCCGACTTGGTTCACTGCCATCGGCAAGAGACAGATCAAGAACCACTACCTGAGGCTTTTTCTTTAGCTTTGGAATTAGTTCATCAACAGTCGGCGCATGAGCTACCAGTTGATAACCATATTCAAGACATGCCCCGGCAAAGCCAAGCCTGATAGCCTCATGGTCATCGACTATGGCTACCTTTATAGACTTTGTCGCGCTTTTACTCACCGAACCAGACTAACCACAGTTTCAAAATGATGGGTATGTGGGAATAGGTCAAAAGCTCTAATACTGGCAATCTTGTAACCATCTTCAGTAAGCGGCTTTAGATCTCTAACCAATGCAATTGGATCACAGGCAACATAAACCAAGTGATCCGCAGCTAAAGTAATCAATCTTTCAATCACATGCTTACCGGCACCAGATCTTGGTGGGTCCATGATGATTGTGCTCTTTGGAGGTAGCGCTCCAGCTGAAGCTAATTCATCTAAGAAGCGCTCTGTTGGAGTGGCAATAGATTTAGCACCCTTGATGTCTATCAAGTTACGTCTGGCATCTTCAGCCGCTGCTTTAGAAGCCTCAACAGTTGTGATCTTGATGTCCAATCCGAAAGCCGCAGCTAAGGCACCACTAAATAAACCAACACCACCGTAGAGGTCATAGTTCTGAGCATCTTTAGTAAACCCAGCAGCTTTTGTAACTGCAACAACTTCTTCAGCTAACAGGTTCGCAGCTTCTCTGTGAACCTGCCAGAACGCTCCAGCCGATAGTCGGAATGTTCGACCCCCTGCACGCTCTAAGAACTTCTCTTCACCTTTGAGTTTCTTATCGATGGTCCACTGCGTTTGACCTGTGCTGGAAGCAGCAATTTCAATCTTCTTGACATCTTGCCAATTCTTTAGGTGCAGCCCTAGTTCTTGAATATCAGCAACTGCTAGTGGCATGGTCTTTACTCGAACTACTTCGTGAGTTCTTTCTTTGTAAGGACCAACGTCACCATCTTCATTGACATGCAGTTGCACGCGGGTGCGATAACCCAAACCATTTCGTTCATCATCCCCTGGGGCTGCAAGAACAGGAACTCGCATTTCAATTCCAGCAAAGCGCTGTAAGCCTTCTTCTAAGACATCTGCTTTTAGTTCTCTTTGACGAGAAAGACTTATGTGACCAAACTCTGCGCCACCTGCCTCTTCAGCATTTTTCCAAAAGTGTTTTACACGATCAGGGGATGCAGTAATAATTTCAACCGGCTCTGCTCGACAGAACGCTCCACCTTTATCTTCATAAACCTTAACCTTGGCAACTTCACCAGGAATAACGTGAGAGACAAAGACCACTCTGCCTTCATGGCGAGCCACGAAAATACCGCCATGGGCCACCTTCTCTATTTGAACTTCGATGATGTGGCCTAGCCAGTTAGTTGATTTATTCACTGGACAAGTGTTTCACATCGGTTTCGGTAGTCTTTACCCGTGACCAAACTAGTTTTAGCTTCCACTTCCCCTGCCCGTCTTCGATTACTCAAAGACGGTGGCATTGACCCAATAGTTATAGCCCCTGGTGTTGATGAAGAACAAGTAGCCGATATGGCTATGCAAGCAGGACAGATCGGCAACACCGCTGACCTAGTCCTCCTCTTAGCCAAAGCCAAGGCTGAGGCAGTAGTGGATCACCCTGATGCTCAAGGTGCGCTGATTATTGGCTGCGATAGCTCATTAGACCTCGATGGTGAATCTTTAGGCAAACCGCATGATCCAGATGTAGCCATTGAACGCTGGAAAACCATGAATGGCCGTTCCGGCAGGCTCTATACCGGCCATTGGCTAATTGATAACCGATCAGGAACCTCAAATCCTCCTGCCAATGGCAAGGCAACTAACACCAAAGTACACTTCGCAGAGCTCTCAGATAGCGAGATTTTGGCCTATGTTGGCACCGGTGAACCTTTGAAAGTAGCGGGTGCTTTCACCATAGATGGCCTAGGAGGCGCCTTTATTAGGGCTATTGAGGGTGATGCCCATACCGTTGTTGGCCTTAGTTTGCCTGCCCTCAGGGAGCTTTGCATAGGTTTAGGGGTAGATTACCCAAGCCTATGGCGCTCTAACTAGGTAGGCTTAAGGCTTATGACTGCCTTAAAACCAGCCAAGATAACCAAGGTCCTGATTGCTAACCGCGGTGAGATCGCCGTTCGTATCATTCGCGCAGCGAAGGATGCCGGCATTCCCTCAGTTGCTATCTACGCAGACCAAGACCGTAGCGCCATGCACTCTCGCATGGCCGATGAGTCCTATGCACTAAATGGAACAACCAGTGCCGAGACCTATCTGGTCATCGACAAGATTCTCGAAATCGCCAAGCGCTCAGGCGCTAACGCTGTTCACCCTGGCTATGGTTTCCTTGCTGAAAATGCTTCTTTTGCTCAAGCCTGTTTAGATGCAGGTCTTATTTGGATTGGTCCATCCCCTAAAGCCATCGACCAACTAGGTGACAAGGTTTCAGCTCGACACATCGCTGAAAAAGTTGGTGCTCCGCTTGCTCCTGGAACACTGAACCCTGTTACCGGGGCTGAAGAAGTTTTAGATTTCGTTGCTAAGCACGGTTTACCTATCGCCATCAAAGCTGCCTACGGTGGCGGCGGTCGAGGCATCAAAGTTGTTTATGAAAAAGAAGAAGTCGCTGAGGCTTTCGAATCTGCTACTCGTGAAGCAGTAGCTGCTTTTGGACGCGGTGAATGTTTCGTTGAAAAGTATTTAGAGAAACCTCGTCACGTTGAGACACAGTGTCTTGCCGATTCCTTTGGCAACGTTGTCGTTGTTTCAACCAGAGACTGTTCTTTGCAGCGCAGACACCAGAAACTTGTTGAAGAAGCACCTGCTCCTTTCCTAACTGATGATCAAGTCAAGAGACTCTATGAATCTTCAAAAGCTATCTTGAAAGAAGTTGGTTATCAGGGAGCTGGAACCTGTGAGTTCCTAGTTGCTCAAGATGGCACCATTTCATTCCTTGAAGTAAATACTCGTTTGCAGGTTGAGCACCCAGTTTCGGAAGAAGTAACTGGATTAGATCTAGTTCGTGAACAGTTCAGAATTGCTGAAGGTGGCAAATTAGATTACGCCGACCCTGTAATCAAAGGACATAGCTTCGAATTCCGCATCAACGGTGAAGATGCAGGCAGAAACTTCATGCCAGCACCAGGTTCTGTTCACGTCTTCAATGTTCCTGGTGGACCTGGTGTTCGAGTTGATACCGGTGTTGAAGCAGGTTCAGAGATCTCTGGTTCATTCGATTCGATGATTGCAAAGCTAATCGTTACCGGTGCTACCCGTGAACAAGCACTTGAACGTTCAAGAAGAGCTCTTGCTGAGATGCACATCGAAGGTATGCCAACAGTTCTTCCTTTCCACAGAAAGATCGTGAACGATCCTGCCTTTATAGGTTCTAAAGGAAAGTTCGGAATCTATACCCGTTGGATTGAAACCGAGTGGAACAACGATGTTGAACCTTGGGAAGGCTCACACACCGACACCCACGTTGAAACCCAAAGAAACAACGTTGTTGTTGAAGTTGATGGCAAGAGAATCGAAGTTTCTTTACCTAAGCAGCTTTTCCAATCAGGTGGAGGAAAATCAAGTGCTCCGGCCCCTAAGCGTAAAGCTCACTCAAACGTTCAGATCGACTCTGGTAAAGCTCTAACTTCACAGATGCAAGCAACTGTTGTAAAGATTGCAGTTCAAGAGGGTGACTCAGTTACCAAGGGTCAACAACTACTAGTCCTTGAAGCCATGAAGATGGAATCTCCTCAAAACGCAGTCAAAGACGCAGTAATCAAGAAAATCCACGTAGCAGTAGGTGCAACCATCCCTGCTGGAACCATGTTGATTGAGTTTGAAGAATAAGCCCTGATTCGTCCTTGTCCAATGCGAACTAGACTCACCTTATGAGCAATCCATTAGATATTCCAACAGCGGATCCTTTCGAAATAGCCAAGCAGGCAGCAGCAGTTATTGCAGAGAAATCAGGTGTTGCTAAACACGACATAGCGATGACCTTAGGTTCTGGTTGGGCTAAATCAGCTGACCTTATTGGTGAAACCATTGCCACCATTGATGCAGCAGAGATTCCTGGTTTTCACAGAAGCGAAGTAGTTGGACACGTTTCAACCATTCGCTCAATCCTTTTGCCGAGTGGCAAACATGCTTTGGTTCTAGGAGCTAGGACACACTTCTATGAAGGTCATGGCGTAAGACGAGTTGTTCACGGTGTTAGAACTGCAGCCGCTGCTGGTTGCGAGATCATGATTTTGACTAATGGTGCCGGTGGCATCAAGACTTCTTGGGCACCGGGAACTCCAGTGCTAATCAGTGATCACATCAACTTCACCTCTGCCAGCCCTATTGAAGGAGCTAACTTTGTTGACCTTACTGATCTCTACTCCCTAAGACTTAGGGACATTGCTAGAACTGTCGATTCTTCATTAGATGAAGGTGTTTACATGCAGTTCCGTGGACCACACTATGAAACCCCTGCTGAAGTTCAGATGGCAAAGGCTATGGGAGCACACATCGTAGGAATGTCAACAGCTCTTGAAGCTATTGCTGCAAGACAATCTGGTTTAGAGGTTCTAGGTTTATCTCTTTCAACTAACTTGGCTGCTGGTATTAGTGGCACTCCGCTATCTCATAAAGAAGTTTTAGAAGCCGGTAAAGAAGCTGAACCTCGTATCAGCGCACTGCTAGCTCAAATCATCACCAAACTCTAAACATGACTGAACTACTAGATAAAGCTAAAGCCTGGTTAGCCCAAGATCCAGATCCGGTTACCCGAGCAGAGCTTGCACTAGTTATACAGAATAAAGACTTAGCTGAATTGGAATCAAGATTTGGTTCAAGGCTCGAATTTGGTACCGCTGGTCTTAGAGGTGAGCTAGGTGCTGGTTCTAATCGAATGAACCGAGTGCTGGTTGCTCAAGCCGCTGCTGGTCTTGGTAGATACCTTCTATCTAAAGAAGCACATCCTTCAGCTGTTATTGGTTTTGATGGCCGAGTGAACAGTGACATCTTTGCTAAAGACTCTGCTGAAGTTTTAGCTGGTATGGGAATCAAGGTATTCCTACTAGATCAGATGTGTCCAACTCCCCTGATTTCCTTTGGAACTAAATCGCTTGGTGTTTCTGCTGGCATTATGGTTACCGCATCTCATAACCCACCAAGAGATAACGGATACAAGGTTTACCTTGGTGGCGATTTCAATGGTTCACAGATTATTACTCCGGTTGATGCGGAAATAGCTAAACAGATTGAACTTGTTGCAGAGACAGAAACTTTTTCTTCTCTGACCAAATCAACTGATTATGAAGTTATTGGAACTGAACTACGTGAAGAATACCTAAAGAGTGTTCTTGAGGTCGCCGGCAAGGTAATCAAGCAATCACTCAAGGTCGTATACACACCAATGCACGGTGTTGGTTGGGGAAGCATTGAACCTTTGTTTGCAAGAGCAGGCTCTGAAGCTCTGATAACTGTTGATGAGCAATTACTACCTGACGGTAATTTCCCAACGGTTGCATTCCCTAACCCTGAAGAACCAGGTGCCTTAGATCTTGCTATGAAACTTGCCTCTGATTACAACGCTGATTTGATTATTGCTAATGACCCTGATGCCGACCGAGTCGCTCTTGCCTTGCCAACAGACACTGGTTGGCAAAGACTAACCGGTGACCAGGTTGGGCTAATTCTTGCTGATGAAATCGCGAGTAAGTCTAAATCTGGAACTCTAGCTTGCAGCATCGTTTCATCTTCAGCCCTAAAAACAGTTGCCAAGGTACATGGCCTTGATTTCAAAGAGACCCTCACCGGTTTCAAATGGATCAGCAAGATTCCCAACCTCATCTTTGGTTACGAAGAAGCTCTTGGCTATTGCATTGATCCTGAGCATGTTGCTGATAAAGATGGCATCAGCGCTGCATTGCTGCTCTCTAACATCGCTAGAAGAGAAGCAGCACAAGGTAGAACACTCTGGGATCTCTTAGCTGATCTGGGTGCTAAGTATGGCCATTATGCTACCGGTCAGATTTCTTTTCGAGTGCAGGACATTGCCATCATCGCTAAGGCCATGAAGACAATACGGGCTAATCCCCCTCAAGAACTAGCTGGGCAAGCCGTTGTATTTACTGATTTAGAACAAGGTTCACCAGAACTGCTTCCAACTGATGGCTTGAGATTTGATTTAGCTAACGGTGGCAGGGTGATTATTAGACCTAGCGGAACAGAGCCTAAACTCAAGTGTTATTTAGAGGCGGTTGGAACTACTGCCGAAGAAGCTAAGGATTTACTGGCTGTTCTAACTCAGAGCTGCAGAGAGCTTCTGGCGGATTTCAATTAGATCAAAAACGTGATCGATTGGAACAATCTTCCCTGGCATATCTTCTAACTGGTAAACCAATTCAGGTGTGGTGAGGATGATATCTGCATCATGGCCTTCACGTTTTGCTTTAGAGATATCAGCTGCTTGAACTTCAGCAGTTACACCAAGCGCCTCAAGAACTTTCTCAGCATTCATTTTTAGTAATACTGAAGTTCCGATGCCCATCCCGCATACCGCAATAATCTTCACAAATAAAGACTAACTAAGGGTTTGCCGAACTTCTGGCTCTTTATCAGTCTGTAACAAGATGTTTACTTTTGTTTCGTTCATCAGAAGCTCGCTGAGAGCAGCCATCAAATTAATATGACTATCGTGATCAACTGCCGCTAAGCCAATAACTAGTCGCACTGGATCATTATTTACTGAACCAAATGCGACTGGTTCTCTCAATGTCACCAAAGATAAACCGGTTTCAAGAACCGATGCCGAAGGCCTTGCATGAGCTAAAGCAATACCTGGAGCTATCACCATGTATGGGCCAAGCTCTTCAAAGGCTTGAATCATTTCTTGAATATAAGATTCAGTAACTCTGTGGCTTGCAACAAGCCCATTTCCTGCTAACTGAAAACATTCACGCCAATCGGTTGCGCTCTGCTGAAGAAGGATTGAACCAACAGCTAGAGCTTTATTGACTAGTAGGGACATTGTTTATTGAGCATCCAAGAACGCATCGGAGATTCGTTCCATGATTTCAGTTCTAACATCCATGTCAATAAAGGCAGCGTTAGCAGCGTTTAGTTGGAAGAGTTCTAAATCATCAAGGTCATAACCAAAGGTGTCCGTAAGGAGTTCCAGCTCACGAGTCAGAGTCGTGCCACTCATCAAACGGTTATCGGTGTTCACTGTGACGTTGAAACCCAGACGATACAGATCATCGAATGGATGATCTGCCATCTGTGGGTTTTCAATTCCTGGAATTGCACCGGTCTGCAAATTAGATGACGGGCTTAGTTCTAACGGAATGCCACGCTCTAATACCCAGGTAGCAACATCGCCGAAGGCATACTTGCTGTCATCGTTTGCATCAACAAAAACATCTTCAATGATTCGAACACCGTGACCTAAACGAAGAGTTCTACCATCAACCAAAGCATCCTTGATCGACTCTTTACCGGCTGCTTCACCCGCGTGCAGGGTTACCGGCATAAGTTGTTCATTCAACCAAGCGAAAGCTCCTGCATGACGGCTAGGACTAAAACCTTCTTCTGGACCGGCATAGTCAAAACCAACCACTCCGCGGTCACGGTACTTAACAGCAAGTTCAGCAATCTCTTGGGCTCTATCGTTTTGTCTCATGGCTGTAATCAATTGACCGGTTCTTAGGAACCCACCCTTAGCCTGAACTTCAGCTCTTGCTTGGGTTAGACCTTCTTCGACGTATTCAACGACCTGCTCAAGGGTTAGACCCTTTTCAAGATGTTGCTCAGGTGCCCAACGAATCTCACCATAGATAACACCATCGGCTGCAAGATCCAAAGCGAATTCACGAGCGACTCTGATAAGGCCTTCTCTGGTTTGCATAACAGCTGTGGTGTGAACGAAGGTTTCTAGGTAACGAACCAATGAACCTGAATCACAAGAATCTAAGAACCAGTTCTCAAGATCATGTGCGGTATCAGCCGGTAACTTGTGACCAATCTCTTTCGACAAATCAATGATGGTTTGTGGACGTAGTCCACCATCTAAATGGTCGTGAAGGGAAACTTTTGGAAGTGCCTGAATGTTTAGCTTTGGCATTATTACTTTCTTTGTTAGGCATTGATGCGGTCAAGAATCAAAGGAGTTGGTTCTGTTGACGGGTTTGCTTCAATCTTAACTCCCCCAGCAAGAGCATCTAGGGCTCTTTCAAATCGTTCTGCTTCATCGGTAAACAAAGTCAGCAAAGGTTGACCCTTAGTTACCTGTTCACCTCTCTTGTGGTGCAAGATGATGCCTGCACCGAACTGAACTGGATCTTCTTTACGAGCACGACCTGCCCCTAGTCGCCAAGAAGCGGTTCCGACAGCAAGTGCATCAAGGGTATTTAGGTAACCTGATTCATCAGCTACTACAACATGCTCGTGCTTAGCCTTCTGCATTGGAGCAAGTGGGTCACCCTGCTGGGCACGAATCATTTCGCTCCACTTATCCATGGCACGACCATCATTCAAGGCAGCTGCAACATCAACATCACTCTGGCCGACAAGACGAAGCATTTCGGTAGCAAGTTCAACAGTGATATCGATCAGATCTTGTGAGCCACCACCAGCTAAGACTTCAACAGCTTCTTCAACCTCAAGAGCATTACCAATCTTCTTGCCCAACGGTGTTGACATGTCGGTAAGCAGTGCTGAAGTCTTTACTCCCGCATCAGCACCTAATTGAGTTAGCACTTGAGCTAGTTCCCTGGCTCTGTCGAGGTTCTTCATGAAGGCACCAGAGCCAACCTTGACATCAAGAACCAGTGCTGAAGTTCCTTCAGCAATCTTTTTAGACATAATCGAGCTGGCAATCAAAGGAATAGCTTCAACAGTTCCGGTGACATCTCTAAGTGCATAGAGCTTCTTATCAGCTGGCGCCAAGCCAGTTCCAGCAGCACAGATAACGGCGCCAACTCGGGCTAACTGGTCATGCATCTGCTGATTAGATAGCGCAGCTTGCCAACCAGGAATGGCTTCTAATTTGTCTAGTGTTCCACCGGTGTGACCTAGTCCTCGACCTGATAGCTGAGGAACGGCAACTCCAAAGACGGCAACAAGAGGAGCGAGCATCAAAGTGATCTTGTCGCCGACACCTCCGGTTGAGTGCTTATCTGCCGTTGGCATGGTTAGGTCGCTGAAATCAAGACGTTCACCGGTAGCAATCATGGCAAGAGTGAGATCTTTGATCTCTCTTCTGTTCATACCGTTGAGAAGAATGGCCATAGCCATGGCTGACATCTGTTCATCGGCTACTACACCTGAGGTGTAATTATTTACAAGCCAATTGATTTGCTCAGTTGAGAGTTCTTGTTTCTCACGTTTAGCAACAATTAGTTCGACTGCTGAAAATTCTTTAGCCACGATAATCCTTTAGTTGCGCTCTTGAGCATTGAAACCAGTTTCAAGATCCCTAGGTCCAAAAGCGTCAGGTAAGACTTCTTCAATAGTTTTGATACCAGAGGTGGTTTGTAACAACATGCCCTCTTGAGAGAACTCAAAGAGCAACTGACGGCACCTGCCGCAAGGCATCAAGATATTCTCTGCACCATCAACACAGTAGAAGGCAACTAGCTTGCCGCCACCGGTCATAGCAAGGTTGCTTACCAAACCACACTCAGCACAGAGCCCAACACCGTAACTAGCGTTCTCGACGTTGCAACCAGAGACGATACGACCATCATCAACCAGTGCTGCTGCTCCAACAGGAAAATGGGAATAAGGCGAATAAGAACTTTGCATTGCTTTGATAGCAGCTGCTTTTAGTTCATCCCAATTGATCTCAGACATGTTTAGCCCTTCTCATATGGCTGGCCAGAGGCCGCAGGAGGCCGGACCTTGCCAGCGAAACCTGCAACCGCAACAAGAGTTACCAGGTATGGAACCATGGTGATGAAATCAACTGGAATACCAGGAGAAACCTGGTTAGCCCAAACACGAAGAATAATAGTGAAGCCAAACAGTAGCGCAGATAGCGTCACATAGATCGGTTGCCATCTTCCGAGGATGACTACAGCCAGAGCGATGAAACCTTGACCACCAGACATCTCCCGACCAAAGGAACCAACGTTACCGATAGTGAGTGCAGCCCCTCCGAGGCCTGCAACCATTCCACCGATAGTTACCCACCAGAATCTAGTTCTGCCAACATTGATACCCACTGTGTCAGCAGCTAATGGATGCTCACCAACAGCACGAGCACGAAGACCAAGCTTGGTTCTGAACAGGATGAACCAGAGCACAGGGACGATGAGGAACATCAAATAAACAGTGATTCTGTTGTTGAATAGCACCTGACCCAGAATAGGAATATCAGATAGGAAAGGAATTGCTATCTTGTCGAATGTGCCAGGGAAATTTAGGTGAGCACTGTCATTGTTTAGCCAAGCTGAATGCAAGAAGTTAGTAACACCAATCACCAATACGTTCAAAAGAACTCCGATGATGATCTGTTCAACTAGATACTTGATGGCAAGAGAAGCCAACACCATGGAAAGTAGCCCAGCAGCAATCATGGCTGCGATCATTCCAAGATACAGATTTCCAGTCATGGTGCCAACAACAGCTGAAACGAATGCACCGGTTAGTAACTGTCCTTCGATAGCTATGTTGACCACACCAACTCGCTCAGACATGATGCCTGCCATACCGCCAAGGATAAGTGGGATAGCAAGTACCAAGGTGTTACTCAAGATGAAGATCATCTGGACACCTTGAACAGCACCAGTGGCTAACCAACCTAGAAGAGCCATCATTGCCAGCAACGCAAATATTGCAATTAGCCAGAACGGTGTTCTCTTCTTGAAGAGATTAATCACTAAAGAAGCAATACCAATTACCAATAACAACAGACCAACAATTGCGCAGAAGGTCATTGAATTGACGGTGTAGGAAGGAAGCTGGAAAACTTCACGTTTATCGCTCCAAACATAGGTGATGTCCCCTGGCTTACCGAGGAAACCAAAGAACACCATGACCACGAGAGCTGATACCAGCATGGTGATCGGTGCTTTCAGTGAAGGCTTAGCTTCAGCCTTGGAGAACATACCTGGGGTGACCTCTATTTTGCTCATTACTTGATCACCTTTGCGGCTTTTGCTTGTTGGGCTGCTACGAAAACTTTGGGTTCGGGCTTTGGAAGTCGATACAGCGCTCTAATGATCGGAGGTGCCGCGATAAACAAAACAATAAGTGCTTTGACAACACCTAAAACCTCTGGTGAGACGCCTGCTACCTGCATTGACGATGAACCCGCTTTGAAGGCTCCAAAGAGTAAACCAGCCAAGACGACCCCACCAGCACGAGAACCACCAAGTAGAGCTACGGTGATGGCATCAAAGCCAATGCCTGCCTCGATAGATGTGGTTAGGCCACCATCTATAGTCAAACCTTGGTTCGCTGCTGCCAGACCGGCAAAGGCTGCTGAAATAGCTAACGCCCAGATGAATGTGCTCTCCACTTTGATACCAGCTGCTCTAGCAGCTGATGCATTGTGACCGACCATGCGGAATCTAAAACCAAATGTCGAACGTTCCATCAACCACCAGTAGAACAACACTGCGATTGCCGCAAAAATCAAACCATAGTTCAATTTGAAATCAGGGCCAAGTAGTGCACCCATCATCGCAGTTGAATCCGGGTGATCTGATTTAGGAGTTCCACCACCATTAGCTTCAAGCAACAGGTTTGGCTCTCTGAGCAAATATGTAAACAGAGCTGTTGCAACATAGTTGAGCATGATGGTCACAATAACTTCATGAGCACCGGTTCGAGCTTTCAAGATACCGACGATGACACCCCAAACCATCGCACATAAAACCGCGACAACAACCGCAACGAGCATGTGAATGATCTGTGGCATGTGTAAACGAGTCGAAACAAAGGTGGCTCCTGCAAGACCCATCATGATCTGACCGGTTGCACCAATGTTGAATAGACCAACGCGGAAGGTAAGTGAAACACCTAAACCGGCAATAATCAGAGGACCTGCAAATCTGAGGGTTTCAGTCAGCGGTCTAATTCCGTCAATAAAATTATCTGAGCCAAGGTTATAGATAGAGCCAGAGAACAATGCTCCATAACCGTCTTGAATAGTCCACCATACAGTTGAAAGTGCATAGTTTGGATCTGCTCCAAAGTTAGACCAGCTGCTAACAACATCTGAGTTGAAGACAACCATGAACACTGCGCCGATGAAGAAACCTAGTAATACAGATAGTCCAATTCGAACAGGGTCTCCAGACATAATCTCTCTTAGAACAGAGATTTCTTTACCTTCTGTTTCGAGTTGTACTACGTTCTTCTTACTCATGCTGCAATACCTGCCATCATCTTGCCGAGTTTTTCTCTAGTTGTCTTAGAGTCAACAATTCCAACTATTCGTCCGCGATACATGACCGCTATGCGGTCAGCCAAAGCCAAAACTTCATCTAGTTCTGTAGAGATGATCAGAACAGACTTACCGGCATCACGGGCAGCAATAATCTGTTCGTGAATGAACTCAATGGAACCAACGTCAACACCTCTGGTTGGCTGAGATGCAACCAAAACCTTTAGTTCACGCCCCAGTTCCCTAGCCACAACAACTTTCTGCTGGTTACCGCCAGATAGCTGCTTAGCCATGGTTTCAGCAGAAGGGGTTCTAATGTCAAACTCCTTGATTAACTTCTGAGCAATCTCATCACGTTTAGCAAAGTCAATTTGAACACCGTTAGCAAAAGGCTTACCAAAGGAACCATCCAGCATGAGGTTCTCTGCAATTGAGAACTCGCCGACTAAGCCATCCTTCTTTCTATCCTCAGGAATGTATCCAAGTCCTGCCTCTAGAACATCTCTTACCGAGCTCTTAGTTAGGTCTTTGCCGGCAACTTCGATGCTGCCCGAATGGATCTTGCGCAACCCTAAGATTGCTTCAGCTAGCTCAGTCTGGCCGTTTCCTTGAACTCCAGCGATAGCAAGAACCTCACCATCATGAACCGAGAAAGTAACACCATCGACCATCTGGTGCTGGCGGTCATCCAAAACAGTTAGATCTTTGATGACTAAAGTTTCAGCGCCAACTTTGGCAGGTTTACGTTTGACATCTAAATCAACTTCACGACCAACCATCAAGGAAGCAAGCTCACTAGCAGTTGCTTTAGGTGACGGACTAGCAACAACCTTGCCCTGACGGATAACAGTAATACGATCGGCTACCTGCTGAACTTCACGAAGTTTGTGAGTGATGAAAATGATCGAGGTTCCTGATTTAGCAAGACCCCGCATGATGTCCATGAGCTCATCAGTTTCTTGCGGAGTCAATACAGCAGTTGGTTCGTCCAGAACTAGAGCTTTAGCATTTCGGGCAAGAGATTTAATGATTTCAACTCTTTGTTGAGCACCAACAGGGAGATCTTGAACTTTTGCATCTGGATCAATATCAAAACCAAAACGATCAGAGATTTCTTTTACTATTTTGCGAGCAGCATTTAGATCTAAGTTACCGATTTTCCCAGTCGGCTCATGACCTAAGACCACATTCTCAGCAACAGTAAATACAGGGATGAGCATGAAATGTTGGTGAACCATGCCGATACCGGCAGCCATCGCATCGCCTGGTCCCGCAAACTTAACCGGCTTATCATCGATAAGGATTTGACCTTCGTCTGGTTGCAATAATCCATACAGGACATTCATCAAGGTGGATTTGCCGGCACCGTTTTCGCCGAGCAAGCTGTGAATTTCGCCAGGCTCTAGAGTAAGGCTGATGTTGTCATTGGCAACAAGTGTGCCGAATCTTTTAGTGATATTACGCAGTTCGAGTTTCATTCTGACTGCCTACTCCTTTGTATTTCCTAGGTTCTAATCTAGCCCACCATATAAAGAAGAACTGCCGAGGCTTTCGCCTCGGCAGTTCTCTGAATCGCCTACTTGATATTACTTAAGTGGGTCTATTGAACCGTCAATGATGCCGGCCTTGAGTGTGGCAAGTTTTGCCTTCAAGTCTGCATTAATGAAAGTTGTCTCTGAGATGTCAGTTCCATTGTTAGCCAAGGTACCTGTGTAAGCGTCTCCAGTGAATGGAGTCTTTTCAACAGCAGCTGCCTTTACGATGTCGTAAACAGCAGTGGTCATACGCTTCTCAATTGAGGTAAGCATTAGATCCTTGTACTCAGGGTTAGCAACGGTCCAGTTCTTGTCAACACCAATCATCTTGGCGTCAACTCCAGCTTCGTTGATAGCTTCTGAAAGAGCACCGAACTGGTCTCCACCAACAGGTAGAAGAACGTCTGCGCCTTGAGCTAGCTGACCAGCTGCAATTGCCTTACCGGCTGCGTCGTTAGGAGCAAAGCCACCAATGAAGTCACCCTTCTGGGTCTTTGCGTTCCAACCAACAACAGTCACCTTGGTTCCAGTTTCCTTCTCGTATGCCTTAGCACCGTAGTAGAAACCATCCATGAATGCTGTTACAGCGCTGATCTGCATACCACCGTAAACACCAACAATCTTTGATGTTGAGTATGAAGCTGCTGCATAACCAGCTAGGTATGATGACTCAGCCATGTTGTAACCAACTGGCTTTAGGTTTGTTGCACCGTTTGACCAACCATCGATGGTTACGAAGTTCTTAGTTGGGTTAGCTTCTGCAGCCTTG
>Ga0304729_1001194_pt1 | contig 17620 bp, 15 predicted proteins | sample C_131016_MF_Meta_FD_190475 | JGI IMG/M metagenome (GOLD analysis project Ga0304729, IMG submission 190475) | Freshwater microbial communities from Lake Croche, Canada to study carbon cycling - C_131016_MF_MetaG (v2) (version 2) | ecosystem: Environmental > Aquatic > Freshwater > Lake | place... | reverse complement strand
ATTTTCAATTGCGCTTACTTTATTGGGCTTAGATGTAGTCGCTCTGGTTCCAGAAATCAGCCATAGTGAGAATATTAATTCCGCGCTACTCGAACACTGGCCGACATTTCTTTCCTACACTTTAGGCTTCCTTGTGCTTTTTTCAATGTGGTACGGATATCACGCACTTGGGCAGTACGTAGAAGGAACGAATACATGGATAGTGTGGAACCACGGAGTTACGATGGCATGGGTAGCCCTTATTCCATTTGGTGTTGCGCTACTAGCTGAAAATCTCAACACATCAAATCGTAAGTGGGGAGTCTTCTACTTTGGTGTCTGCCTATTTGGCCAGTACTGGGTTAATTCGCTAGTCGGACTATTTATGAGACTCAAAATCCAAGTTAACTTCACCGAGGATTTCCCGTATCCAGTTAAAAAAATGAAGAAAGTGCTGCCAATTCTTTGGCTCTTTGGTGCTGTAACGGGATTGATACTTGTTCCAATCTCGCTATTTAGCCCTTGGATTGCCCTTTGTGGGTATGGGCTTTTTGTAATCTCCCAAGCAAACCCAATTAGTTCCTTTGGAAGATTGGTTCCAATGCTCTTAAAGAGGGTTTGAAGAGACTAGTTACTCTCTAGAAACTTTTGCACCGAGCTTTACAAGTTGCTCAGCAAAGTTCGGATAACCGCTATCTAAATTAATTTCCTGATGTCAACTGCCGTTGACATAAATTTTTTAACACGCTTTGGATCAATTGGATTAAATGTGGAACCATCGATTTTTAGACTACTTCCAACTATTACAGCATCAGCAATCTTTAAGGTTTCAGAAAGATTTTCAAGTTTAACCCCTGTATTTGCAATCACCGGGATTGAACTCACAACCCTCTTTGCATCAACGATATGTTGCATATCAAAGGTAATTCCAGCTACCGGTCCAGATATCAAGATTCCATCGAAACCAAAGTATTCAGCAGATTTTGCGAGCTCGGCAACGGAACGGCCACCAAGAGAGTTAGCGAACTCTGGAACGATATTTGTTAGGAGCGCTAAATTTTCTGCCTTAAGTCGAGTACGAGTTTCAGCGATAAGGGCCGGATCGGGAGCCAAAATCCCCATATCTGATGCAAATGACCCACACATGACTTCGCGTACAAAAGAAGCACCAGTGGCTGCTGCAGTTTCAATTGAAGCAATTGGATCCCATAACAAATTTACACCAAATGGAATATCTAATTCAGAATATAAAGAACCAATCATAAAACCAGTCCACGCAGATACTTCTGATTTCAATTTTGCCGTGTAAGGCAAATCTCGCTCGTTACAAAAGAGTAACCCATCGATACCACCTTCAATGAGAGCCATCGTGTCCGCTCGAACGAGCTCTAATGATCTCTTAAAGTCCAGATTGCTCGATGCAAGCGGTTGGCCTGGTGAAGCTGGAAGGTGAACCATTCCGATAATTGGTTTTTGAACCTTGAAAATCTGATTGAAACGATTGTTCACAGTTTACCTCCAGTTGTTTGGATGTTTGAGATTGAAATCTTTACTTCCATTTCTTTTACAGTCCTTCCGCGACATTTTCTGTCAAGGTTGGTTTGGAGGATGTATTCTTTAGAGAAGCTTTAGCTTCGTCTCCAAGTACGCCAAAAGCCTTTTTTATTTCAAAAACTAAATGCTCGCTCCCTAACCCGTAATAATTGAAGAGGTAATCTGCACTTCCGCCATGAGTAAAAGTATCTGAGATTCCCACTGGTATTAGCCTTGGCCCCTGATTCATCGCTAGATGCATCGCAACAGTACTTCCAAGTCCAGTAGCAACTAAATGATTTTCAAATGTGATCACAGTCGAAGCTGCTGCTATTCGTGCAAATAGATAAGAATCATAAAATGGTTTTAGTGTATTAATACAAATTAGTCCTAGTTCGGGATATGAGTGCCTAAGCTTTTCAACAGTTTCAATAGCCATTGAGGTTAAGGCACCGCTGACAAGAACCAAAACTTGGCTGCCATCAAAAATATTTCTAGACATTCCTATAGTTATAGGTTCGTTAAAATGCGTCGGAACATTACCTCTCATGCTTCTAACGTAAACTGGTCCTGGGATTTTATAAGTAGCCTCAAGTATTGACTCCATATCAGTGGAGTCAGCAGTTTCAATTACAGTCATGTTAGGGAGTTGCCGCATGAGGCCAAGATCATCAATTGCTTGGTGGCTGACACCACCTGGTGTTGTTAAACCAGGCAAAAAACCAAATAGCCTCACGGGTAGGTTTGGGTATGCAATAGTAAGAGCAATCTGCTCATAAGGTCTCCTTGTAGTAAAGACCGCAAAACTAGGGTAAATGGGTTTCAATCCTTCTCGTGCCAAACCAGCAAGTGTGAGCACAAGAGATTGCTCTGCCATACCGGCTGAGATGTAGCGGTCCGGAAATTTATTAGCAAAACCATCCGCCTCGCAACTCGATGTTAAATCGTTAGTGACTACCATTACATCTTCGTGTAATGCACCATGTTTCTCCAGAGCGGTAAAGAATGGCTTCTCCTTCATGCTTATCAAGAGTGCACCGCCTCAGTAAGCTCCTGTTTCTCAGTGTCAGTGAGCCTGACGAAATGCAGCTTGTGCAACTTCCATCTTGCCTCCAGAAAATTAAATCCACGCCAAGGTTCAGTGTGGCAAATTATTGCAACTGGGCCTTTGATTTTTTTTGCGTCATTACAAGCCTGGGCTATCGCAGAAATATCATGGCCATCTATGTCAAAGGTATGCCATCCGAATGCTTTGAATTTTTCGCTAGGAGAACCTATCGGCATGATCTCTGCCATAGGCCCATCAACTTGCATTCCATTCATATCTACGAGAACTTTTAAATTTTCGAGTTTTTCGGCATTTGCTAATTGAGCTGACTCCCAAGTCACACCTTCTTGCAATTCTCCATCACTAAGAAGCACCCACAGAAATCCATTCCTATCTTGAGATCTCCGTGCGATAGCCCGTCCAACGGTGACACCGAGTGCTGTTGCTAGAGAGCCGGAGGTGACCGTCATTCCAGGAGAATGCTCACCGGGAATCAATTCCAATAAACCTCCGTCGCTGCTCTCTTGCGCAAAAAAATCAGGGTCAAGGCGCCCGATAGCAGCAAGAGCGCAGAACTGAGCCGTGCCATAGTGAGCAGGAGACACCACAAAGAGGTCTGGCCCATTGCCGAGCCAATCTTCTCCACGCTGCCCAATATGCGAGCTTGATGGAACTCCCGAGAATCGTGGAGGCTTTAAATTTCCTGTTGAAGAACCAAGATCTAAAACTTCTGAGTACATAGTCGCAAATATTTCAGCAGAACCACACGCTTGAGCTAGATATCCACCGTTATTGCGCAGTGTCCAGGATGCAGCTAGAGATCTAATCTCTGAGGCTATCGAAGCAGTCGACATCCGCTGGACTCCATTCATTTAAAGGAATCAGAGAGTAACACAATAAATGTTATAAAATGTTAATCCTTTGCGAACAATATTTCGGTCTTTGTTCCGAGTGAGCGCTTCAAAGTTTGAACACCACTCTTACAGGTGACCACATTTTTTATAGATTTGAGGTCAGCGACCTTAAATGTGGATTTTATGCCTGACTTGGATGCATCGGTCAAGACAGTAGTGCTTTCGGCTTTTTCTACAGCTAAACGATTAATGTCGGCGATTTCTTGGTGAAATTCGGAGATTCCATTTTTGAGCGAAATTCCAGCACAACCAATAATCGCTTGGTCTGGCACAAATCGACTTAAGGTATCGGCTGCAATCATTCCGGAGGCAGCTACATCCTCTGTGGCAACCGTGCCACCCAAAATTACGACCTTAATTCCTCGAGATGCCAATAAAACAGCGTGAGGAAGAGATGGAGTCAGGACCAGAATTTGTTCAGTGTTAGGTAAGAATTGCGCGAATAAAGCACATGTAGACCCAGTGCCAAGAAAAATTGTCTCTCCATAACCGATCAAGCTTGTTGCATACTTAGCAATTTCTGTCTTCTGCAGGTTTTGATCACGTACGCGTGGGTTTAGAATAAGGTCTTGCCCATGGGTTAATTGGGCGGTAGCTCCTCCGCGCGTAACTTTAAGATAACCCAACTCGCTTAACTCGCGTACATCACGCCGAACGGTCATGATGGAGACCTTTAGATGCTTGGCTAAACTTTCGTAATCCACTCCAGAAACACTCGATACACGCTTCAAGATGTGATCATGTCTCTCTGCCGTCGTTAGCCTTCTTGAAGTCATTTTGCTCCCATTGATGTACTTTCAATCCGCGATTTTAACCACCTTGGGAGCTCAACGCCCACCCATCGGATTCGCCCCAAACCCGAGCCTGAGAAGGCCCCAAAACAGGGTCATCCCTCGGCGAGCAACACGCAGAAGATAACATATTTTCACAATTCTGTTGTTTTTTTTTGAGAATCAGTAGATACTCAACTCTCATTACGCCGGATCAATGTGTCCGCGGGAGAGGTAGTGGCTCAATGTCGATTGTCGTTGGCGTGGACTCATCTACTCAATCCTGCACGGTCGAATTTCGAGAGGCTGCGAGTGGCAAATTCCTGGGAAGAGGGTCCACGCCTCATTCAACTACCAACCCTCCAGTTAGCGAGCAGGACCCATTGGAATGGTGGGATGCCTTGGTTTTAATATTTAACAAAACTTGCTCAGAAAATAAGATTGATAAATCTTCTGTGAGTGCCATCGCAGTCGCTGCTCAATGTCATGGACTAGTCACTTTAGATGAGAAAAATGTTCCGGTTCGACCTGCAAAACTTTGGAATGACACTACATCTGCACCGCAATCGCAAAAATTGGTAAACCAATACGGTGCGAACTTTTGGATGGAAAAGGTTAATTCTGTAATTGGTCCATCATTTACAATCACAAAAATTGCATGGCTACAAGAGAATGAGCCAGAGAATTTTAAGAAAACTTGCCACTTCTTACTCCCACACGATTTTCTGACTTTCAAGTTGAGTGGAAAATATGTGACAGACAGAGCAGGGGGTTCATGTACCGGATACTTTTCACCCCAAAATAATTGCTGGGATTTTGAATTATTGAAGCTGATTGATTCTTCGAAAGACTGGAAAGAATTTATCCCAGAAGTTTTTAATGGTGAAGAATGTGTTGGAAGTATTACCGAGGAGGCAGCTTCTCTTCTAGGTATTTCTACTGACACTAAAATTGGTCCTGGCACCGGTGATCAGTTTGCCTCTTGCTTAGGACTTGGAATACAAGAAGGCGATATTGCATTTTCTCTTGGTACATCCGGTGTTGTACTGACCGTAAGCGACTCAGCAATTACAGATCCATCAGGCTGGTTTAATGGAATGGCGGATGCAAGTGGGCGCTATATGCCAGTGGCAGTTTCGCTCAATGCAACAAAAGTAACCGACTGGGCTGCAAAAATTTTAAATTGTGACCTAGAAGAGCTCGGAAGATTAGCCCTTAGCGCAGTACCTGAAGAAAACAAATTAGTCCTCTCTGCATTTTTTGATGGTGAACGAACACCTGATCTGCCCTATGCATCGGGAACGTTATCTGGAATCAATCCTCAACAAACGAGAGAAAATTTTGCACGTACCGCCTATGAGGGCGTGTTACTTGGTCTACTCAGAATATTTAACCATCTTGATTCAATTGGAATCAAAACTGATGGGCGCATAATTGTTACTGGGGGCGGTGCACGTGGTGTTGCCTACCCGCAGATACTCGCAGATTTGATAGATCGAGAAGTATGTACTTTAGTCGTTGAGGAATCGACGGCCAGAGGGGCTTGCATCTTGGCGTCTACATTAGTTACAGGCAACAGCATCAAACAAGTAACTGCTGATTGGGCACCTGATACTTCCCAAAAATTCTATCCCACTCATAAAAGCTATTCGAAAGAACTTCTGGATCGCTATACGGGAATTGCAGAACTTCGACAACTTCACAAAATAAGGGGAGATAAAAAATGAAACTAAGAAATTTTATCAATGAAGTACGAATTCTCCTTGTTTGGGGCGTCATAGTTGCCATTTTCTCCACTATCTCCCCTAATTTTTTTCAACCTACTAATGCAATAGTTCTTCTTCTTAACGGTTCAATCATCGCTCTCATCACGCTAAGTCAAAGTTTTGTATTACTCACCGGCGGTATTGATTTATCAACTGGCGCCGTCATATCAATGACTGGAATTATTGCGGCTTCCTTTATGAGATCAGGCCTGGCCTGGTATCTATCGGCGTTTCTAGCGACTCTCTTTGGTGCCCTCATGGGGACCTTCAATGGATTAATAATCCATTACTTTGGAATACCACCATTCATAGTTACTTTTGCAGCGATGGGCGTTGCATCTTCAATTCCGATGATTATTACGCGCGCAGAGTCCATCAGTATCGTTGATCAAAAGTTTCTTTGGCTCGGTCAAGGCCGCATCCTAGGTTTACCAGTACCAATTGCAATTGTCTTTGTGTGCGCCATTTTGGCGGCGCTTGTGCTCAAGTCAACTGTATTTGGAACTCATATATATGCATTAGGTGGAAACCGCCTTGCTGCTCGACTCAGTGGCGTAAATGTTATGAGGACAACTGTTTTGGTCTATGCGCTCAGCGGATGCTTGGCCGGCTTGGCAGGCGTGGTTGCAACATCACGTCTTGGTGTTGCTTATCCTCAAACTGGAACTGGAGATCAACTCTTTTATTCGATTGCTTCAGCCGTTGTTGGGGGAGTGAGCCTATTTGGCGGAATTGGAAAAATCCGAGGAGCCATGACTGGCGTTTTACTGATTGCGACTATCAGTAACGGAATGAACGTAATTGCGGTCAGTTCTTATTGGCAGCCTCTCGTTATCGGACTCATTATTTTGGCTGGAGTGGGTTTTGATGGAAAGAGGGGATCTTCTTCGGAAAAAGAAAAGAAAAATAAGACTTTCACCAAGTGGTTCACAAAGAATTCGGATGGGCATGGAGCCAACCCGAGTAATAACCCAAAATAAGAAAAGAGGAGAAATAGATGCTAAAAACAAGAAGCAAGTTCTTGTCTAGCAATAAAACTGTGCGCACTGTGTGCATGGTTGCGCTCGTTGTGGGTCTGGGAAATTTCATGCCCTCTGCAAGCCACGCAGCAGGAATAAGGGCTGGGCTACCAGCTGAATGCAGCAGTGCAAAGCCAAAGATTGGGGTAATTCTTCCTAATCTTTCAAATCCTTACTACGTAGCTATGCAAAAGGGAATTATCGCTGCTGCTGCGACAGCAGGATTTGAGCCTGTAATTTCAATTGCAAATGATGATGTCAATCAACAGCAGAGCCAAGTAGATACATTCATTCAGACAAAGGTGTGTGCGGTCTACCTCAATGCAATTGGTTCAGCTCCCGGAACTCAATTTGCAATTTCATTGACCAAAGCGGGAATTCCAGTCTTTGCTGTCAACGTATTTCTTGATCTCGTTGCACTTAAAGCCGGAGGTGGAGAAGTTGTTCAACAACTTGGAGCTGATCAAGCTGGCGGTGGAGCACTAAGTGCTACTCAAGCACTCAAGATTCTCGGCAAAAACAGCAAAATGGTTGCTGGAATTGTTGGAGTCCCAGGAAACGTAACCACGAATATTCGTGATGCTGCGTTCAAAAAGACCCTATTAACAAATAAGAATGCCAAAGTTATGCAAACTGTTGATAGCCAAGTCAAGCCTGATGTTGCCCAAAAGGTAACTTCCGAAATGTTGCTTGGAAATCCAAAGATGAACGTCATCTTTGCAGATACCGGTCCTGGTGTTGTTGGAGCTTTGCTTGCAATCAAAGAACTTAAGAAAGAGAAAACAGTGGCACTTTTTGGCTTCTGTGCCTCTTCTTCTGATGTTCCTAGCATCACCGGCGCCTATAAGGGTTGTGTTGGACAAGAACCTAAAGTCTATGGTGCAAAGACTATTGAGCAGATCAAGCTCTATATCACTGGCACAGATGTAGCTAAGGAAATACTGGTTTTGACTCCTGGCTATGTGGCAGGTCAAAAAGTTCCAGCTGACGTAATCGGTTAATCAAAGGATATAAGTGTGGTTGCCAAAGGTGGTCTTAACAAAATGACATGGACACTTTTGGCAACCCATTTATCGATGCAATTTGGGGATACTCAGGCACTCGATGATTTATCCATTGAATTTAAATCCGGTGAAATACACGGAGTTGTGGGCCATAACGGAGCCGGAAAATCAACTTTACTTCAGATACTTTCAGGCGCTCTCACTCCAAGCGAGGGTGATTTAACTCTAGATGGAACAAACTTAAACTTTAGTGAACCTTTTCAAGCGATTAAGGCTGGGATAGCTTGTGTTTATCAAGAACTATCCCTTCCAACAAATCTGACTGTCACAGAGTGCCTCTTTTTAGGCCACGAGATTGGGAACTTTGGAGTGTTAAGTAAAAAAGAGATGAATAAAAGAGCCCAGATTCTGTGTGATGAATATGGAATTGAAGTTGATTCAGGTAAAACTGTGTGCTCTGACTTATCGATATCTCAGCGCCAACTATTGGAAATCGCCGCTGCATCTAATCGTCGGGCACGAGTTCTACTTTTTGACGAACCGACCACAGCCCTTGAGCCTAAACAAGTAGAAATTTTATTCAAATTGATGCGAAAGCTAGCCCGGGAAGAAAACCTGGTAGTCATTTTTGTCGATCATCGTCTTGATGAGATTCTCACTGTCTGTGACAGAGTCACGGCACTAGCAGATGGAAAAATTCGACTTTCTGAGGATGTAGCAAATTTAGATATAGCCAAACTTACTGAAGCAATAATTGGAATCCCACGAGTAAGAACGTCTAATGTTAATAAGAGTCGATTCGGCGATGACGCCACTCTGGGCGATAAAGAAACCGACAATGATTTGCTTCTGGAGATAAGGTTCTTGAAAGGCTCACGGCTAAATGTGAATGAATTCACTCTTGTAAATGGTGAAATTGTTGGTTTATACGGACTTAATGGATCCGGGAGAAGTAGATTCTTAAAAACCTTATACGGGGTAAATCATTTTAATTCTGGGTCGATTCTATTTAAAGGAAAAGTTTTCACTCCTAAGGAACCGAAATCAGCACTCAACTTAGGTATCGCTTATCTTTCAGAGGAAAGAAAAAGTGACGGATTTATTCCTCTCATGAGTGCCTATGAGAATATCTCCCTCTCGGTCCTAAGCCGATACAAAAGACTAAAATTATTCATCAACCACAAAATGAAAATTGAAGCTAGTCAAAGAGCGATTCAGGCCGTAAATGCTTTGGGTAATTTGCGAGGTCCTATTGTTCGGCTCTCAGGAGGCAACCAACAAAAGGTGCTCTTCGCCGGTTCTATATTGAAGAATCCGTCTCTACTTTTACTTGATGAACCGACAAAAGGAATTGATGTAGGTGCAAAGAAGGAGATTTACGAATTAATTAAAACATTAGCCCATGATAACGGTGTTTCAGTAATCTTTTCAGCTGGCGAAGAAGAGGAAATACTCACTTTAGCTGATTCAGTCGTGATTTTCCGAGATGGAGCTACTACCGGCAAAAAATTTAAGAGTAGTGATTTGTCTATACAAATGTTACGCACATTAGCAATCAAAGGAGCATAATTAAAAATGTTGGAATCTATAGAAGCACCTCGATTCGGAGATACAGATGGCGAGGCGATTCTTTCAAGCTGGATGATAAGCGTAGGTTCGGTGGTCAAGATTGGAGATGTCATAGCTTGCGTTGAGACTAATAAGGCAATGATGGAGGTAGAAGCTTCGAAAGCAGGCGTGGTAGTTGAATTGAAAGTAAATGTGGGTGATGTACTCGAAGACAATCAAATTATACTTACTCTTACAACTGTAGGCACAGATGACTAAGTCCTTATTAATAGATCCTAATATAGTCCAAAAGCGCGGTTCACTTAATCTGGGGTCAATTAAATTGAATGATTTTTTAACTCCCTTAGAAGACTCAATTTTCGAGATTGGTAAAGAAGAGTCACTAAGTATCTATCGAAAAATGTTCATGATTCGTGAGTTTGAATTGATGTTTGATCAAATAAAGAAATTGGGTGAGTACAACAAGTTCAAATATAAATATTTGGGTCCAGCACATCTTTCTATAGGACAAGAAGCTGCTGCGGTTGGGCAGGCGATGTCATTGGGGATAGAAGATTATATTTTGGGTAGCCACCGAAGTCATGGTGAAGTTTTGGCAAAAGCGCTCACTGTTATTGATAATTGTGAGGAATCATTTTTAGAGAGAATCTATGCTTCAGTCACATGCGCTCATATAGTTGCAGGCTTTACTTCGGAGACAATAGATAAGAAAGATCGATCCATAGAATTTTTCTTGTATGGTCTGATATCGGAAATTTTGGGGAAACAGACGGGATTCAATCGCGGTTTGGGTGGGAGTATGCATGCTTTCTTTGCTCCATTTGGGATTTATCCTAATAATGCAATAGTTGGTGGATCAGCCCCAATTGCGACAGGAATGGCACTATTTAAACGAATAAATAAATGTGAAGGTGTGGTCATAGCGAACATAGGAGACGCAGCAAGCTCATGCGGGCCAGTTTGGGAAGCTATGAATTTTTCAGCGATGAAACAGTTCGAAACTCTTTTTGATCAAGCGCACTCTGGTGGACTTCCGATCATTTTTTTCTTTGTGAATAATTTCTATGGTATGGGGGGACAACCCATTGGGGAGACAATGGGTTATGAAAATTTGGCAAGAATTGGGGCTGGAGTAAATGTTCATAATTTACACGCTGAAGTGATTGATGGGAGTAATCCGTTTGCTGTCGCTGATGCTGTGAAAAGAGCTAAGAGCATTATTGCATCGGGATCTGGGCCAGTTCTTCTAGATTGCCAAACCTATAGGTTTTCAGGACATTCTCCGAGTGACTCATCGACCTATCGCACCAGAGAAGAGTTGGAACTTTGGACGGCAGTTGATCCATTAGAAAAGGTTCGGACAGCAATCTCAGAAAAATATAAAGATGTCGATTTGGAATTAATTGCAATAGAGGCGAAAATTCAAGCTACTCTTCAGCGAATTTTTGAGAATGCTGCTGATGATCAGCAGTCACCTAGATTAGATTTAGAGAATCATTCAGAAATTATTGGCTTATATACTTTCAATAACTTACATAAAGAAGAGGCATCAGGAGAGATTTCTGAGTTCCTTGTTCAACCCTCTGAAAGTTCACGGGTCCAGTCTCTGGCTAAAAAAAGCCGTAGTGGGGGCTCGGCGTTGGAACCACTTTCTGGGATGAAAGCTGTGACTTTTAGAGATTCTCTCTTTGAGGCAGTTTTAGCTAAAGCAATAGATGATCCTTTATTTGTGATTTTTGGAGAAGAAAATAGAGATTGGGATGGAGCATTTGGAGTTTATAAAGGACTCACCGAATTACTTCCTAGACACAGGCTCTTCAATTCGCCAATTGCCGAGGCAAGCATTATTGGGGCTGGAATTGGATATGCAATGTCTGGAGGATCAGCGCTGGTCGAACTCATGTACGCAGATTTTATAGGTCGTGCTGGGGATGAGATTTTTAACCAGATGGCAAAATGGCAAGCGATGTCAGGAGGGATTCTGCAAATTCCTCTAGTAGTGCGAGTCTCCGTCGGCAGTAAATATGGTGCTCAACATTCTCAAGATTGGTCATCACTTGTCGCGGGTATCCCCGGATTAAAAATTCTCTATCCAGCGACCCCATATGATGCAAAGGGACTTCTAGCCTCAGCATTGGCCGGTCGGGACCCGGTGATCTTCTTCGAAAATCAGCGACTTTATGATTGCGTAGAGGTAATTAAGTCAAAGGGTGTTCCAGTTGAAAATTATGAAATTCCACTGGGCCAGCCTTCGATTGTTCGTCGCGGATCAGATCTCACACTCTTTTCTGTGGGTGCGACTCTACCGAGAGTTCTCGAAGCTGCTAGGACTTTAAGCAAAAGTTATGGGATTGAAGCAGAAGTTATCGATGCGCGCAGTTTAGTTCCTTTCGACCCCCGCTTGCTTATCAAGTCGGTTGAAAAAACAAAGAAACTTATTTGCATTTCCGATGGTTGCGAGCGTGGGAACTGGTTACATTCTGTTTCTAATTTAGTTTATAAAAAACTCTTTGCTGTTTTAGATCAACCAATTGAAATAATATCTGCTCCCAACTGGATAACTCCTGGAGCAGATCAGGAGTGGAACTACTTCCCAACAAGTGAAACTATAGTGTCAGTTGTAGATAAGAAATTTAAAAAACTCGGTAATTTTAAAAACAATATTACTTTTACCGATCAATCCTTAATTCTAAGATCTGCTAAAGGAATCTGAGAGGAAGAATGATGAATATAAGTAAAGAGATTGAGTATGTCGAAACTCATATTTTAGCAGCTCTAATTGCCATAGAAAAAAGTAGCCACTTTGATATTCGAGTTATGATTACCCTCACAGATCTAATTCAAAAAAGTTCAGGGAAGGTAATTACATCTGGAGTGGGAACTTCAGGAGCAACTGCAAAGCGCCTAGCGCATCTTTTATCTGTAACAGGAACACCGGCATTCTATCTTCATCCTGCTGACGGCTTAAATGGAGCAATTTCAGCAGTTGAAGATAATGATATTTATATAGTCATTAGCAAGGGAGGCGAAAGTACGGATTTGATCAGATGTGTAGAAATAGTAAAACATAAAAAAGCCTTGACGGTACTTTTGACAGAGTCTCCTGAATCGACCCTCGGTTTACTTGTTGACCAGGTGGTAACGCTTGCCAAGATTTCACATCCCGCCGACCCAGCTGGGATGATTGCCATGACATCTACTCTTGCAATCAGCTTGTGGGGAGATTGCTTATGCAATTTATTGATGTACCGAACTGGTTATAGCTGGGACGAAGTACTGCGAAACCACCCCTCTGGCGCCGTAGGAAAAAATGGTAAGACCGATTTTGCAAAAGAAAGCAATCAGTGAAAACAGTCTTAGGGGTAGATTGTTCGACCCAGTCATGCACAATTGTAGAACGAGAGCTTTATTCAGGCGAAGTAATTAGTATTCATCGAAGTCCACATCCACGAACGACCCCCCCAATCAGTGAGCAAAATCCGGATTCTTGGTGGAAAGCATTTAAAGATTGCCTAAGCAGGATTGATCAGAAGCGTGTAGCCGGTATCTCAGTTGCTGGCCAAGGACATGGATTGGTGGTATTAAACTCTCAAGACAAAGTAATACGACCAGCTAAATTGTGGAATGACACTACTTCGACCTCGCAATCTGAAGAGTTGATTTCTGAGTTGGGAATTGCCGCTTGGCAAAGAAAATGTGGGAGTGTTCCTTTAGCAGCATTTACGATTACTAAACTTGCGTGGCTCAGAGAGAATGAACCAGAAAATTTTGCTAGCGTTCAAAAAATCATGAATCCACACGACTACATCAACTATCAATTAACAGGAAAACCAACCACTGATCGAAGTGACGCTAGTGGAACTGGCTACTTTGACTTGAACAGAAATTCGTGGGATGAATCCTTGCTGAAGTTAGTGGATAGAGAGAAAGATTGGATTAGTTGTTTACCGCGTGTCCTAATGCCAGATGAAACTGCTGGATTTGTATCAGCAAAAGTGGTCACAGAGTTAGGCTTTTCCTCCGAAACTATTGTTGGTTCGGGATCGAATGACAATCAAGGAAGTGCTCTGGCGTATGGAGTCGTTGACCCTGGAGATTTTATGATCTCGATTGGAACTTCGGGTACTGCATTTACTCCTAGTCAGATTCAAGTTGGAGACCCCGAGGGGCTTATTTCATGTATGGCTCACACGGTATCGGGTTACCTGCCATTGATCTGCACGTTAAATGGCACGAAAGTGACTGACCTATTTGCAAAACTTTTTGGGCGTTCACTGTCAGAGCTAGGCGAGCTCGCTTTGACGGGTACAAATAGTTCCACTAGGCCAATACTTCGGCCATGGATAGATGGAGAACGCACCCCCTCTCGAACAGATTCTAGAGCGATTCTGTCTAATCTTGATAACTCTTTGGAAATTGCAGATATCGCTAGGTCAGCATTTGAAGGAGTTATATTTGGTATCTACTTTGGAGTGGAGAAATTGATTTCTGCTGGACTAGAACCTCAACGCTTAATAGTTACTGGTGGAGGTTCAAAATCTAAAGCCTATTTACAATTTATTTCCGACTTGACTGGCAAACCAGTATTTATAGTCGATTTTGACGATGCAGCAGCATCGGGAGCGGCTATCCAAGCTTCCGCTGCAGTGCAAAACATTGGACTTCGATCTCTGGTTCAAGAGTGGAAGCCTCTATTGAAAATCGCGGCCGAACCAAGAGATGATCAAAATATCCTAGAAGTCTATGAGAGTTTCAAGATATTGATGAGTGCGTAATGAAAGCCTTACAAATGCATGAATTATCAACTAATGTTAGAAAATATAATTTCAATAGAGAGTGGAAGTAGACAAATGAATATTGCAAAGCGGTTGGAAAAATATTGTAAAGTACCCGCACTTGCAGGTTTTGAAGAACCCATGATTGATGCTTTATATAGTGACTTGAAGCCATTCTGTGATTCTATTGATGTAGACATCCTAGGAAATGTTATTGGGAAAATCAACGGGACAAATCCCGGCTCTTCAAATTTAATGATTTTTGCACACATTGACTCAATTGGCATGATTATCAAATCTATAGATGAGAATGGTTACTTAAGAATGGAAAGGCTCGGCGGTGTCCCCGAGAAGGTATTACCTGCTAAAACAGTAGTTGTGCGGAGAAAGAATGGAGCACATGTAACGGGTGTTATAGGGACAACCTCACACCATTTCACTGCACCAGCAGACAAGTATGTAGTGACTCCGATTACAGAGCTATTTATAGATATTGGAGCTAAAAATCTTGCAGAGGTATTGGAACTAGGGATTGATATTGGGTCTCCAGTTTTATATGAGCCTTCATTCCGTGAACTACTCAATGGAAGAGTTTCAGGAACAAGTATTGACGACAGGGGTGGATGTGCCGTGCTAGTAGAAGTAGCACAGCGACTCAAAGTGAGTCCACCAAAAGCAGATATATTTATTGTTGGCAGCGTTCAAGAAGAGTTCAACCTTCGTGGAGCAATGGTTGCTGCTCAAAAAATACTTCCCACCGCTGCGATATCAATTGATTTATCGGTTTCATGTGATACTCCAGATCTATCTGGGAAAAGTAGTTTGGGCCTCGGGCTTGGCCCGGTACTTGGAACAATGACTTTTCATGGCAGAGGAACACTGAACGGATTAATTCCTCACCCAAAAATGCTGGATTTGTTTGAAGCTGCTGCTAAGTCCCAAAATATCAAGACTCAAAAACATGCAAGTTTAGGGATGCTCACCGATGCTTCATATGTTCAGCTTGTCGGTGGTGGCGTGGCTTGCTTGGACGCTGGTTGGGCAACTCGATATACACACTCGGGTGTTGAGGTTTGCCAAGTTTCCGATCTGGAGCAACTTGCAACTATTGTTACGGAAGTAGCCCAGAAATTCTCATCAAATTTGGATTTTAGTCGTAACCCGACCAATTCTTAAGTTATTCGCGAAATACTTTTGCACCGAGTGCAACTAACTGCTCAGCAAAGTTCGGATAACCACGATCGATATGGAATGCGCCATCGACAGTTGTTTCACCATCAGAAACCAGCGCTGCAAGAACGAGACCTGCGCCTGCACGAATATCGGTTGCCTCAACTGGGGCCCCAGATAGCTGTGGAATACCGTCGATAGAGGCATGGTGGCCGTCCACAGTGATCTGAGCACCTAATCGCATCAGTTCATTGACGAACATAAAGCGTGATTCAAAGACGTTTTCGGTAACGATGGAGTGGCCATCTGCAATTGCATTCATGCCAATGATGAATGGAAGTAAGTCGGTCGCAAATCCCGGATAGGGAAGTGTGGCCACGTCAATGGCACGTGGGCGTTGGTTCATCTGGACACGGATGCCATCTTGAGTTGAAGTGATGATTGCTCCGGCATGGGTAAGTTTTTCGAGCATGACTTCCATGTGGTCGGCGCGTCCACCGTGAATAGTGATATCCCCTTGTGTCATAGCGGCTGCAAATGCCCACGTACCAGTGATGATTCGATCCGTAATTGTGGTGTGGTCAGTTGGCTTTAACTCTCTGACACCTGTAATTGTGATGGTGGGAGAACCAAGTCCTTCAATCTGTGCGCCCATTCCGATCAGGAATTGCCCGAGATCAACAAGATCTGGTTCGCGTGCTGCGTTTTCGATTGTTGTAACACCCTTAGCAAGAACTGCTGCTGTCATGAGGTTTTCTGTTGCACCCACTGAAGGGAAATCGAGTTCGATTGCAGTTCCTGTTAAACCGTTAGGCGCTTCTGCAATCACGTAACCATGTTCAACGTGTGCCTTTGCACCGAGTGATTCAAGGCCTTTGATGTGGAAGTCGAGCCCGCGAGAGCCAATTGCATCTCCACCAGGGAGTGCGACTTCAGCTTTTCCAACACGTGCAACAAGCGGACCAAGAACGTTGATAGATGCACGCATCTTTCGCACTAAATCGTAATCAGCGCGGTGTAGGGGAGCGGCTGGAACATCGATTGTGACGACAGATCCTTCGTGTTTGACGGTGCAACCAAGACGCGTAAGGAGGTCGGCCATGATGTCGACATCGGCGATATCTGGAACATTGCGGATGGTGGTTTTACCGACCGCTAACAGGGATGCTGCCATGAGTTTGAGGACAGAATTCTTAGCGCCAGTAACTGAAACTTCGCCCTCGAGGCGGCAGCCACCGGTGATCCGGAAGCGGTCGTTGGACGAAGATGCCATATCCGAAGTCTACTTATAGGCTAGGGACATGGTTAATTTAACGCGTATTTACACAAAGACAGGCGATGACGGAACTACATCTCTTGGAGATATGAGCCGTACTTCAAAGAATGACCCTCGTCTTGAAGCATATGCAACTGTCGATGAAGCAAACTCCACAATTGGTGTTGTGCTTGCAACTGATGAATTAGCCGATGATGTTAGAGCTCTCTTGGTTCGAATCCAAAACGATATGTTCGATGTGGGCGCAGATCTCTGCACACCAGTTGTAGATGCACCAGCCTTTGAACCACTGCGAGTTCTTGAATCACAAATTGTCTATCTCGAAGAACAAATTGATAAGTACAACGCTGACCTTGAAGCACTTCGTTCATTTGTATTGCCTTCAGGTACTCCGGCAGCTGCACACCTACATGTTGCTCGCACAGTTGTGCGCCGTGCAGAGCGTTGCACCTGGGCTGCCATCCATGCTTTTGGTGGCGGAGTAAATCCCTTGACTGCGAAATACCTCAACCGTTGTTCAGATCTACTCTTCGTACTAGCACGCCATGCCAATAAGAAAGTTGGCGATCAACTGTGGGTTCCTGGAGCTAATCGCTAAGTAAAACTTTTGAGATGAGCGCGAGCTGCGCTCTCCTCTTTTGGAAATACAAATATCCGCGGTCCATCTTTAGTCTGCGTCAGCGTCGCTCTAATTCCGACATCCAATAACTTCTGCCGCAGAATTTCACCTTCGATGTGATTAAGCGGTGATGCAACGGGAATAAGTGATCCGTATTCATCTTCGCGTCCAACTTTAG
>Ga0304729_1001192_pt1 | contig 17633 bp, 12 predicted proteins | sample C_131016_MF_Meta_FD_190475 | JGI IMG/M metagenome (GOLD analysis project Ga0304729, IMG submission 190475) | Freshwater microbial communities from Lake Croche, Canada to study carbon cycling - C_131016_MF_MetaG (v2) (version 2) | ecosystem: Environmental > Aquatic > Freshwater > Lake | place... | reverse complement strand
GAAGGAGCCAGATGCGTAACCCGCTGGAGTCTTTGCTGGACCTGCGTAATAAATGGCGTGATTCTTGAAGTATTCCGGCATTTCTTCGCCACGTTCGAGCATGTCCAGGATGCGTGCGTGTGCAATATCGCGTGCCACAATCAACGGTCCAGTCAGCATGACGCGGGTCTTGACTGGAAGTTGGCTGAGCGATGCGCGAATCTGGTCCATTGGCTGATTCAAGTCAATGTGCACAACGGCATCATCAAGGTGCTCGTCCGTGATTTCCGGCAAGAACTGCGCGGGGTCGCTTTCAAGTTGCTCAATGTATGCGCCAGTTGGATCAATCTTGACCAGAACTTGGCGGTCAGCCGAGCATGAAACAGAAATGGCAATCGGGCAAGACGCGCCATGGCGTGGCAAGCGCACAACCCGGACGTCATGACAGAAGTACTTGCCACCGAACTGAGCGCCAATACCGAACCCTTGGGTCAGTTTCAGAATCTCTTGTTCCATCTCAAGGTCGCGATAACCATGGCCATCGACGCCACCTTCGGTAGGTAGGTCATCGAGGTACTTAGTACTTGCATACTTGGCCACTTTGAGGGCGTATTCCGCACTCGTGCCGCCTACAACAACTGCTAGGTGATACGGAGGACAAGCCGAAGTTCCAATCGCACGCAGCTTTTCATCCATGAACTTCATAAAGCTCGCAGGGTTAAGCACAGCCTTCGTCTCTTGGAAGAGGAAGCTCTTGTTAGCACTGCCGCCACCCTTAGCGATGAACAGCAACTCGTAGGTGTTTTCGTGACCCGGCTTAGTGTCGGCATAAAGTTCAATTTGAGCCGGCAAGTTCGTGCCAGTGTTCTTCTCTTCCCACATCGTCACTGGAGACATTTGCGAGTATCGAAGGTTCAACTTGTTGTAGGCATCATAAATGCCATGACTCAAATGTTCTGCGTCATCTCCGGTAGTCAGAATCTGTGCACCACGATGACCGCTGACAATCGCCGTGCCAGTGTCTTGGCACATCGGCAGCACACCGCCGGCTGCGATATTGGCATTCTTCAAAAGGTCGGTTGCAACAAAGCGATCATTCGGGGACGCCTCTGGATCATCGAGAATGGACGCGAGTTGCTTCAGATGACTTGTACGGAGCAAATGTGAAATGTCGTGAATGGCCTCGTAGGCAACCTGTCGCAGAACTTCGGGCTCAACAGTAAGGAAGGTCCGGTCACCGACAGTGACTGTGTCAATGCCTTCATTGGTAATCAAGCGGTACTGCGGCTCATGCTCGGCGATCGGCAACATGTCGGTGTAATGAAACTCAGCCATGCCTCAAGCCTATTGGCGAAACTTCCAATGCATCCGAAGACCTTGCTGTTGGAGCTCTCACACTGCAGGGCGATGCAGGTATGTGACGCATACGGCAGACTAGGGACATGGCTGGACGCAAACCTCGCGGCAGAGAAACTGCATATGACATGGTGCTCTCAATGGGAGCTGTGCTGGCAAGCGTCGCCATCATTCTGATCATTACCCATAGATCGCACCAGCAGGTCTTGCCACCAGTTGATTTCGCTGGGGCGGTTTCGCTGGCACAAACGCAGACTCAACTTCCCATCGAAGTGCCTACTCCTTTGCCTTCGGGCTATGTAGTGACAAGTGCCCGTTTTGAACCAGAAAGTTACGGAGCAACGGGTGATATGCGCTGGTACCTGGGGTATCAGACGCCGGGCGGACAGTACGTATCTCTCTGGCAGTCAACGGGGCCTGCGGACAGGGTGGTGGCTGGTGCAACTGATGGCGCATCCTGTGATGGGAGCGTTGTGATTTTGAAGGACACTTGGCAAACCTGCCAGAACCCCAATCCGCTCAATCGAGCCCTCGTTCGCGTGCAAGGTCGCATAACGACGGTGGTTTCCGGCACCGCCTCTTTTGCGGACCTGAAGGCCTTTGCAGGCACCCTTCAGCCACCCAAGAAGTAGTCCGCGTCAAGTACGCTTGACCAATGGCCGATGATCTCAAAGACCTGTCGTATGAACAGGCTAAGCAGCAGTTAGACGCAATCGTCATGCAACTCGAAGATAAAGACCTGCCGCTAGATGACATGGTGACTTTGTGGGAGCAGGGCGAAAAGTTAGCTGCGGTGTGTGAAGAGCGTTTGGCTGGAGCGCGAGCTCGACTTGAAGCACTACGCCCCTCCGCCGCTTCTGAGTAAGCCCAGGTGTGTGGCTCTGCGTATTACGACGAACGCTTGACCTCTATGTCGCCCACTGCGAAGCGAATGTTCAACTCGTCACCAAGGTCGACTGTTTCTGCAGCCTTCACGATCTGACCATCATGAGTTCGCACAATGGCAAACCCACGCTCCAAAGTTCCTTGCGGTGATAGCGCCCTCAAAGTGCTTTGCGCCCCGCGCAAGTGCGCCGCTTCGAGAGTGATTTTGTTAGAGATTCGGGTAGAGAGAGCAGTGCGAAGTGCATGGTTCTCAACCAAGCGCTGATCAATCAAGACCGACGGATTAGCAAGCGCTGGCCGGCTACGCAGTAACGAGAGCTGTTGTTGGCGATAAGTAAGTGCTCGCTCAACTATTTGGCGCATAGTTGCTCGGGCCGTTGAAAGAGCAGCAATCTCCTGCTCCACATCAGGAACAATTCTGCGGGCTGCATCTGTCGGAGTAGAAGCGCGATAGTCGGCTACGTAATCGATTATCGGGCGGTCTTCCTCATGGCCGATGGCTGCAACGATTGGCGTAAGGGCATTAGCCACAACTCGGAGCAGTGACTCATCGCTAAACGGCAGCAAGTCTTCGAAGGAACCGCCACCTCGAGTCACCACGATTACATCGATGTCATCGATCGCATCAAGCTCTCGGATTGCTTCACTGACTTGACGTACCGCAGTCACGCCTTGAACAGCTACCTCACGTACTTCAAAAATCACATCTGGCCAGCGGCGTTTGGCATTTTGAATGACGTCATGCATGGCATCACTGTTTTGGCCACACACCAAACCGACACGACGGGGCAAGAAAGGCAATGGCTTTTTGCGCTCAGCCGCGAACAGCCCCTCCGCAGCAAGAGTGGCTTTGAGAGCTTCGAGGCGAGCCATGAGTTCGCCGAGACCCACTGCCCGAATTTGTAGAACTTTAAACTGCAACGTGCCGCGACGTGGCCACCAATCCGCTTTGACCTGTGCGATTACGCGAGACCCTTGTTCAATTTTCGGCGCAACTGCATCAATGAGTCCCGGTGCTGCATGAAGTTTGAGGACTGCATCGGCTTCTACATCGCGCAATGACAAGTAAGTCAAACCGCGACCAGCACTGACTTCAGACAGCTGACCTTCGACCCAGATAATCCCTAAACGTGCGATGTAGTCGCCGATCATGCGGCTTACCTGACCCACGGCTAGTGGAGATTCCGCTTGGGCGCCTGGTTTCGCTGCATCAGGTTCAGTCATGCACCCATTCTGCCGTGCAGCACGACACTTTGGCTTCGCCTACGATAGGAGGGTGAGTTCACCAACCCTTAAAGTCCTGCTAGCCAAGCCGCGCGGTTACTGTGCTGGTGTTGATCGTGCTGTTGTCACAGTGGAAAAGGCCCTAGAGCATTACGGCTCGCCGGTCTACGTGCGCAAGCAGATTGTTCACAACAAGCACGTCGTCTCTTCGCTTGAAGCTAAGGGTGCCATCTTCGTCGAGGAAACCGACGAGATTCCCGAAGGTTCAATCGTTGTTTTCAGTGCACACGGAGTGTCTCCAGCTGTGCATGCAGAGGCGGCCGAGCGCAGTCTTAAAACTATTGATGCAACCTGCCCGTTGGTCACTAAGGTTCACGCGGAAGCACGTCGATTTGCTGAAGATGACTACCAGATTCTCTTCATTGGACATGAGGGCCATGAGGAAGTCGAAGGCACGATGGGTGAGGCGCCTTCGCACACCACTCTGATTGATGGTCAAAAGGATGTGGACGCACTAGAACTAGATCCCACACGTCCGGTTGCTTGGTTGTCTCAGACGACATTGTCGGTGGATGAAACTTTGGAAACTGTCGACTTGCTGCGTAATAAGTTCCCGCAGTTATTGGATCCACCGAGTGACGACATTTGCTATGCAACCCAAAATCGTCAGATTGCCGTGAAGGAAATCGCGAACCAGTGCCAGTTGATGATTGTCGTGGGTTCGGCAAACTCATCCAACACAGTGCGTCTTGTTGATGTAGCCATGGAGTCAGGTGTCAATGCGGCCTACCGAGTTGATTTTGCTGCCGAAATCGATGAAGCGTGGATTGATGGCGTGACCACGGTTGGCGTGACAAGTGGTGCATCAGTTCCAGAGATTTTGGTGGACGATGTTCTCGCGTGGCTCGCTGAGCGTGGGTTTGGCGATGTTGAAGAAGTGACTACAGCTAACGAGCACCTCATCTTTGCGTTGCCCCCAGAGCTGCGACGAGAGATGAAAGCTAGCGGATCCGCCGAATAACGACGACTAGTGTGCTTGCTGCAGTTGCGCCAAGCACCCACCACGCGTGATCCGCAAGCCCATGAACGATGAGCACGAGTTCACGTTCCTTGCCTGAGCCGGCAGAGGGTCTAGCAACCTGACCGATTGTCACAAGTGCAACAAACCAAGCCAGAACAGGTCCCCATACTGCTGCCATAAAGTTCCTCGGCGCAGTCTTAGCGGCCACGAACAGTGCGACCAGGACCAGACTTGCTGGAGCGACGTAGTCAATCGTCTTGTCGGGCACAACATCGATGAACATTCCGAGACATGTGACTAGGGTTGTGACGACTAGGCTTCCGCGGTAACTGAATCCACCACTCGACGGGGTGGTTACGTTCTCGATGGTTTGCGGCGTAGTCATGGGATAACGCTATCGTGTGCGCAATTCTGAAATACGCATGCGATGGTTCTCAGCCCTCTCAGGGCAACTACGCTTGTGTGCTGTGGCTTTAACTATTGGAATTGTCGGATTGCCCAATGTGGGCAAATCAACCATGTTCAACGCGTTGACTAAAAACAATGTGTTGGCTGCGAACTATCCGTTCGCCACGATTGAGCCGAATACTGGCGTCGTAGCAGTGCCAGATAAGCGGCTTGCTGTGCTAGCCGGAATATTCGGTTCTGAGCGCATCATGCCTGCCACCGTGACGTTTGTAGACATTGCCGGCATCGTCCGAGGAGCCAGTGAAGGCGAAGGTCTCGGCAATAAGTTCTTGGCCAACATCCGCGAGTCTGATGCCATTTGCCAAGTCATTCGTGCATTCAAGGATCCTGATGTAGTGCATGTTGATGGTGAAGTGTCACCAAAGGACGACATTGAAACCATCAACACTGAGTTGATTCTGGCCGATATGCAGACTCTAGAGAAGGCCATTCCACGCCTCGAAAAAGAAGCTCGTCAGGATAAGTCGCGTGCTTCGGTGCTAGAAGCCGCACTCGCGGCGCAAACCATTCTTAATAGTGGCCAGACGATCTTTGCCTCAGGAATGGATGCCCAGCCCATACGCGAGCTGTTTTTGCTCACCGCAAAGCCTTTCCTCTATGTCTTCAATCTTGATGACGACGAAATGACGGACGAGGCACTGAAGACTTCATTGAGTGCATTAGTTGCCCCCGCTGAAGCGGTATTCCTCAATGCAAAACTTGAAGCTGACTTGAGTGAACTAGATGATGAAGAAGCACTTGAGCTGTTGCAGTCAGTAGGCCAACAGGAGAGTGGAATTTCAGTCCTGTCGCGTGTTGGTTTCGACACACTGGGCTTGCAGACTTACCTGACCGCGGGGCCGAAAGAATCACGCGGCTGGACTATTCCCAAGGGTGCGACTGCGCCTGAGGCGGCCGGTGTCATTCATACTGACTTCCAAAAGGGCTTCATTAAGGCAGAAGTGGTTGGCTTTAACGACCTTGTTGAGGCTGGTTCGGTCGCTGAAGCCAAGTCGCGTGGCAAGGTCCGCATTGAAGGTAAGGACTACGTCATGGTTGATGGCGACGTTGTGGAGTTCCGCTTCAACGTCTAGACGTACCTAGTTCGGATTGAGGTTGCTTTGGTGGAGATGCGCACGCGGCATTTGCAAGAGTCCGATCGCTCCGAATGGCAAGAGCTTTATTATGCCTATCTTGCGTTCTACGAGAGTGAACCCATTGATGAAGCCACAAATATCTTGTGGACCAGACTCACGGCGGAAAGTGCGGAAATTCAGAGTTCCGTCATTGAGATTGACGGCAAATTGGTGGGATTCGTTCACTACCATTTCCAATTGTCATCATGGTCACACAGTTCGCACTGCTACCTCGAAGATTTGTATGTGGATGAACGATTTCGTAATCGAGGAATTGCTAGCGCCTTAATCGAGGAAGTGAAAAGAGCTGCGCTGGAAAGACAGTGCTCAGAGTTATTTTGGATCACCCGCTCAGGCAATGCGACTGCTCGAAGGCTCTATGACAAGGTCGCTAGACAATCTGACTTCGTGCGTTACGAAATTCTGCTTGAGAACGACAAGTAGACCACATCTTCGACATTGAGCTGGCTCGTGCTTAAGCCTGTAGTCAAAGAGCTGCTTGTAGAGTTGGAAACTGAATCTGGCTCTGCTGGTGATGAATTCGTACCAGCCTCCGGCCTGTGAAATTCACGATAAAGGGACATAATGACTACGTTGCTTGAAGATAAGTCAGAACAAACATCTGCAAGCAAGCCGTCATACATTTCAGGCATTGATGCTCTTCGAGCACTCGCTGTAACTTCAGTCATCATCTACCACTTGCACGAAGGTTGGCTGCCTGGTGGTTTTGTTGGTGTAGACATTTTCTTCGCCATCTCCGGTTACCTCATCACAAAGACTTTGGTGGAACGCAGTGGAACAAACCCTTGGCAATTTTTCGTCGGCTTCTATCGGCGTCGATTTCAAAGAATCGCGCCTGCATTATTTGTGTATGTTGCCGTAACATCAGCTTTTACTGCCTATTTTGTTCCGAAGAGTTTCCTTGGCCAAGGCGCATTAAACACCGCGAAATGGGCAGTGTTTGGCGCGAGCAACATCCAACTAGTGATGTCTAGTGACGGCTACTTTGGCGATCGAATGCCGTACAACCCGTTTGTCCAGACGTGGTCACTCGGTGTTGAAGAGCAGTTCTACCTGATTTATCCGGTCATTCTGTTGCTGGTCATAGTTGGACTTCAGCGTTCGAGTCGATTGCTCTCGAATATGGGCAAAATTATTTTGGTTGCCTTCACAGCCGTTTCTCTGGTTGTTTCTATTCGTCAAACAACCGCTAATCCTCTCCATGCTTTCTATCTTCTCCCAGCGCGTTTTTGGGAGTTAGCAGTAGGAGCGTTGCTCTTCTTGTTAGTCTCCCGAAATGCCAGCCATAAGTTAAATAATCCGCAACACAATCGTCTGATCTTCTCAATTGGCATTGCCCTGATCGGCATGTCGCTGGCTTTCGCTACGGTTATTAATTTTCCCTACTGGTGGGCTATCCCAGCAGTACTCGGCGGCTTAGCGCTGATTCACGTCGCCTTCAATGTGCCCGACGGCCCTATCAGCAGGACTCGTGAATTACTGACCAGTCGACCGATCGTTTTCGTTGGCAAAATTTCCTACTCGTTGTACCTATGGCACTGGGGCATCTTTGTCTTAATGCGCTGGACGATCGGAATCGAAACGCCTGCCACAAAGTTGCTCGCAGTTGTGCTGACATTTCTCGTGAGCTGGCTGAGTTACAAGTTCATTGAGACGCCGCCGAGACGTCATTCCTGGATTAAGTCTCGTAGCGATTTAACCGTTGTGATTGCCGGAATTCTGGCTGGCCTGCTGTGCTTTCAGACGGTTACCAGCGTGACTGCTTGGACCGTCAAGCACAACAAAAAAGCAAGTGTGCCTTGGTTTAGAGATGCTCGGGCCATTGAAAGCATGCTCAAAACTACTCCCAAGACCACGGTGGGCCGTGGACACAAGGTCCTTTTTGTCGGTGACTCTCACGCGGGTCACTACAAATACATTGCAAAGTGGACGGCCGCCAAGACTGCATCTTCCTTCCAGATGATTAGACAATACGGCTGTGGTTTCGTAAACCTCATGCATGCAGCGCCGCCAACATGTCCAACTGATCAGGACATGATCGAGAGGCTAAAGTCCGCAACTAAGCCTGGCGACATCGTCGTTTTATCGTCGTTCTCCCTGCCGCGCATTGCCGAGTTGTGGGGTCCACTGGATAAGCAGGCTCTGCTGGCAGGATTGCGCTCACCACAGGCACAGCAAGATCGAGACACAGTGCTAGCAACCTCAGTCACAGTAGTTAAGACGTTGCAGAAGATGGGTCTCCACGTCGTACTTGCTGCACCAACTCCTGTCTTTGAGGCACCGCCAGACCGTTGCCATCGCTGGTTCAACCGCAACAACCCGGTGTGCTTGCCAGGTTTTAAGACCGATCGTGGATATCAACTGGACCTGCGTGCCCCTGTGATGAAGTCTTACTACGCACTCAGCGACATGACTGGTGCAACGCTGTGGGACCCATTTGATGTGATGTGCCCAAGCAATCCGTGCCGTTCTGAAGTAAACAACCGATTCCGCTATGTGGACCAACATCATTTGTCAGCAAATGGTAATCAGGTGGTGTTCAAGAATTTCCTTGCACTTGCCGAACAAATCTGGTCTGTCAGTCGCAGTGACTAAGGCTCTGCTTTCGGAGTTGTCGAGTCCATTGTGAGCTAGACCGTTGCTGAGGGAATTCCTTCAGATCGTGAGCATAGTAAAGACTGCTTCTCGTAGGCACCGCACTGTCACGACGTATGATTAGAGCGCATGTTGGTTTTGTCCCGAAGTCGTTAAAAGGTTCAAGTAGATGATTCAGCTCATTCACAATGTGGCTCGCAATTACGCTTGGGGATCGCGCACGATGTTCGAATCATTGGGTATTGAACCGACCGGCGAGCCTATGGCCGAGATTTGGTTCGGCACGCACCCTGGGTCACCTAGCGTCCTTGCCGATGAGGTTGAGCAAACTCTCGAAAGCCATTTGGGTGGGCGCCACCTCACTTTTTTGTTGAAGTTACTGGCTGCCGAAGAGCCGCTATCTATTCAGGCGCACCCCAACAGTGAGCAGGCGCGTGCAGGATTTGCGCGTGAAGAGGCGCTAGGCATTCCTAAGGACAGTCCAGCGCGTAATTACAAAGACGATCAGCACAAGCCAGAAATGATTGTTGCGCTATCCGACGAGTTCCATGCCCTTTGTGGCCTGCGGCCTCTCAGTGACAGCAACACTTTGCTGCGTGCGCTGAGTGTGGTTCCCGACAAGTCGGATGGCTACTACCAGCAGTTGTTGAACTGGACCGACACCCTAAATACCTCGGGCTTATCGGCATGTTTCCACTCAATTTTGGCGCGAGCCGGGCACCTAGAGACCTTTGAACAGGAGTTGCTGAGTGCGCTGCCGGTTGTGAGCGCTGCACACCCTGAATTCGCTGGTTCATGTGAGACCGTGGCCGCCTTAGCAAAGCTGTACCCGGGTGATGTTGGTGTTGTGCTATCGCTGCTCATGAATCACACAGTGCTTAAGCCTGGCCAGGCACTATTTTTGCCAGCGGGCAATGTTCACGCTTATCTTTACGGGTTGGGTGTTGAAATCATGGCCGCTTCTGACAATGTGATTCGAGGCGGACTGACTCCCAAGCACATTGATATTGATGAACTGTGCGCAATTTTGGACTTTACTCCGCGGCCGATTCCATACGTTGAGACCCTGCACCTCTCGGACAATGTCGTGAGCTATCCGGTTCCTGTTTCTGACTTCACTCTTGCTCGTGTCACAGTGACTGCGGATCGACCGCAGGCACTGCACCTGAGTGGCGACAATCTGGTGTTATGCACTCATGGTGAAGTGAAAGTTGCTGATCATGAACAAAGTGCCAATGTCATGACCGGTCAAGCCGCTTATGTAGGTCAAGAAGCCGATTTGGTGCACTTGAGTGGCGACGGCGTGGTATTTATCGCTAGCGATGGCACAGGCGTCAGACTGCCATAGCGCTCTGCGCTCGTGTGCATGGGTTCAAGTCACGCAGAATACCGCCTAGACTAGGGATAGTGACCCAAAAAGCAGTCCGTAGTGACCTTCGAAATGTAGCCATCATCGCCCACGTTGACCATGGGAAAACCACTCTTGTGGACGCCATGTTGTGGCAGTCGGGCGCATTCCGCGCCAACCAAGACGTCAATGACCGAGTCATGGACTCGATGGACTTGGAGCGCGAAAAGGGCATCACGATCCTTGCCAAGAACACCGCGGTTCGTTACACCGGACCGGCTGCTCTTGATGGTGTCACGCTCAACATTATTGACACTCCGGGTCACGCTGACTTTGGTGGCGAAGTTGAACGCGGCCTTGAAATGGTCGACGGCGTAATCCTGCTCGTTGATGCCAGCGAAGGCCCACTGCCACAGACCCGCTTTGTTTTGCGCAAGGCGCTACAGAAGCGACTTCCAGTCGTTCTGGTTATTAACAAAGTTGACCGTCCCGACTCGCGTATCGCTGAAGTTGTAGACGAAACCTACGAATTGTTCTTCGACCTTGATGCCGACGAGCAGCAGATTCAATTCCCGATTGTGTATGCATCAGCTAAGGCTGGTCGCGCATCGATGACTCGCCCTGCGGATGGCGGTATGCCAGAAGAAGAAGATCTCGAGCCACTGTTCAGCACGCTCATCAACACGGTTCCTGCACCTACCTATGATGCTGATGCACCTTTGCAGGTCCACGTCACGAACCTTGACTCTTCTCCGTACCTTGGTCGTTTGGCTCTGTGCCGCGTGCACAATGGAACCATCAGAAAAGGTCAGCAAGTTGCATGGTGCAAGACTGATGGAACTATCGAGAAAGCCAAAGTTGTCGAGCTCTTGATGACCGAAGCGCTTGATCGTGTGAGTGCCGAGTCTGCGGGCCCTGGTGACATTGTGGCTGTTGCAGGTTTTGAGAACATCACTATCGGTGAAACACTCGCTGATCCAGAGAACCCGATTGCTCTGCCTGTCATCACAGTGGATGAGCCATCAATCTCAATGACAATTGGTATCAACACTTCGCCTCTAGCCGGTGAGACTGGTAGCAAGGTTACTGCTCGTTTGTTGAAGACCCGCCTTGAAGCTGAACTCATTGGTAACGTTTCGATTCGCGTTCTCGATACCGAACGCCCAGATACTTGGGAAGTCCAAGGTCGTGGCGAATTGCAGCTAGCTGTGCTGGTAGAACTCATGCGTCGAGAGAAGTACGAACTTACTGTTGGTAAGCCGCAGGTTGTAACCCGCGAAATTGACGGCAAGAAGCACGAACCAGTTGAGCGCCTCACCATCGACGTCCCAGAAGATTTCGTAGGCGTCGTAACTCAGTTGCTCGGTCTGCGCAAGGGTCGCCTCGAGCAGATGGTCAACCATGGCACCGGCTGGGTTCGCATGGAGTACCTAGTGCCTGCGCGTGGTCTGATTGGCTTCCGTACCGAGTTCCTCACTGAAACTCGCGGTACTGGCTTGTTGCACCACGTCTTTGAAAAGTACGAGCCATGGTTTGGAGAGTTACGTACTCGTCCGTCAGGCTCATTGATCTCTGACCGTCGTGGCGCCGTGACGTCCTACGCGTGCTTCAACGTCCAAGAGCGTGGCACTCTGTTTGTAGGGCCAACAACTGAAGTGTACGAAGGCATGATTATCGGCGAGTGCGCTCGTTCGGAAGACATGGATGTCAACATTGTTCGTGAAAAGAAGCTCACCAACATTCGTTCAGCCACAGGTGATGAACTTGAGCGTTTGATTCCGGCAAAGCTATTGAGCCTGGAACAAGCTCTTGAGTTCTGTCGTGAAGATGAGTGCGTTGAAGTCACGCCTACCGCAGTTCGTATCCGCAAGGTCTTGTTGAACAAGACAGACCGAGATCGGGTTCGGACTCGCTCAAGTAAGAGTTAATTGGGCATGCGCATCAAAGTGTCTCGCCGGCAAGGAATTATCGCATTCCTTGTGGTTATGACGCTTGGAGCAATCGCGGGTTCCTCGGTCTTAACGAATAACTCTGGTGGTTTCAACGCCGGCCTTTATGCGCCCGTCGGTAACAACGCGCAACCTGATGGTGTCATAAAGCTGGGTTCAACAGCGCGGTGCGATTCTCTCGATCCTGCCCAAAGTTTTGATCCTTGGTGCGGCGTGGTCTTACGGACCTACACGCGAAACTTGATGTCATTTGCAGGCTCTGCGGGTGCGGATGGTTTGCAGGTACAGCCAGACTTAGCGGCAAAGCCTGCCGAAGTTTCAGCGGATGCTTCGGTCTGGACCATCACTCTCCGTAATGATGTGCGTTGGGACGATGGTACGAGTGTCACGGTAAAGGATGTGCGACAGTCCATTGAGCGTCTGTACGCGTCTGAACTCGGCTCGCCTGTACCGCCATCAGTCTTGTGTTATCTGAGTTCCTGCAGCACCGGTCTGCCGGACTACAAAGGCCCATTCAAGAAGAATGGCCACCTGAAGTCCATCACCACATTTGGACACTTCAAGATTGCGTTTCATCTGACTCGGCCTAACGCGGAGTTTGACCGCATCTTGGCAATGCCACAGCTTGGCATCATCGAACGTGCGCGCGAGATTGAACTGCGCAAAAATCACCGCTCGTATGCCAGTTCACCTGCTTCGAGTGGGCCATTCCTGATTCTGCTTGGCAAAGGAAAACACGTTGCTCGGTTTGCTCGCAACTTGCAGTGGAGCCAGACCACGGACCACATCCGTCGACCACTTGCCGCAGGCATGCAGTGGAATCTCTTTGACAGCGACGCTCTTATCGATCGCGCGTTGATTAAGGGAGACATTGACATCAAGCTCAATAGTGGGCTTGGTGCTGTCTATCGTAATCAGGCATTGACTCATAAGGACATCAAAAGCCGTGTAGACGTTTCACCTTTGAATGCGACTAACTATTTAGCGTTAGTTCCTGGCACACCACCGTTAGACAATATTTCCTGCCGCCAAGCAATCGCCTACGCACTCAATAAGGCTGACCTCCAGAGGCTGCGCGGTGGCGAAACCGTGTCAGCCATAGCCACGTCGCTCATTCCTGGCGGTGTGGCCGGTGCCGACAGTGGATACAACCCATACCCAAGCGGCAATGGTGCAACTGGAAACCTTGATCTTGCTCGGGTCAAGTTGAGTGAGTGTGGCTACCCAGATGGCTTTGAAATTGCGATGGCTTACGTGAATTTGGGAGTGGGCAAAGCGACGTACGCGAGTGTGCAAACCAGCTTGTCGCGGGTGGGCATCATTGTTGATCCCGTGCCATTTGATGACTTCACGACATACTTCGCCAAAGGGGTTGGTTCTCCTGAGTATGTGCGCACGCACAAGATTGGCATGATGCTCGGCAGTTGGGGACCGGACAGTTTCACTGCCTCGTCATTTTGGTCGCCATTAGTGGACGGTCGTTTGATCGGTAATTTCGCTAATCAAAACTATCCAGAGCTCAATGATGACGCGATGAATTCCCTTTTGGATCAGCTAACAACGTCAACAGATTGGTCAACACAGAGCAAGGTGAGTAGCCAGCTTCAGGCACTGGTGATGGATCAATGTGTCTATGTGCCTTACGCAACAGATCACATCACGCTCTATCGGTCTGGGCGTCTTGCTCATGTATTCGTTCAACGCGCACTCGATGGTCAGTATGACATCGTCAATCTCGGTGTGAGTACATCAATGTCAGCAAATCAGCAGTAGTTAAGCACCGAGGCAGTTTGCTCAAGACTTCTTCACAGAACCGTCACCAAGTGAATAATCCATACCGAGAATATTGCCGTTCCTTTAGACTACGTACAGCATTACCAGCGGAGGTCGTTAGATGAAGAAGTCAATCAATGTCCGCGTTGCTCTCGGATTGATTCTTACAGCGATTTTGCTTTCTGGATGCGCGGGCAATGACAATTCTGCCGCCGCTTCGAAAGGCGGAACGCTCTACATCCTGACCCATGCTGACCAGATTGCCCACCTGGATCCACAACGCAACTTCACACCTGAAGACCTTGCGTTTGCCAGTGGCTATCTCAACCGAACGTTAACTCAATACGCCTCAAGCAAGGACGATACTCAAGCTAGTCAGCTAGTGCCAGACCTAGCCACGGATACTGGGGCAGCATCTGACGACAGCAAGACCTGGTCATTCACGTTGCGAGATGGCGCCAAATGGGAGGATGGTCAGCCCGTCACCTGTGCCGATGTTGCTTATGGAGTTTCTCGAACTTTTGCGACGGATGTCATTACTGGCAGCCCGAGTTACGCCATCTCGATGCTCGACATACCGAAGAATATGGACGGTACTTCGCAGTACCCAGGTCCCTACAAGGCAACGGCAACTCAGCAGGCACTCTTTGATCAGGCGGTTGTTTGTGTAGGTAATAAGCTCACATTCCATCTAGCTACTCCAGCCACCGACTTCAATTACACAGTCGCTCTGAGTGCCTTTGCTCCTGTTCGCAAGGACAAAGACACGGGTGCAAAGTATGACGACGCAGTGCTGTCCAATGGTCCGTACAAGATTAAGTCCTATGTAAAGAAGAGCAAGCTCATTCTCGTACGGAATCCGAACTGGTCCTCGTCTACAGACTCTCTTCGTCTTGCCAACCCGGATGTCATCGAATACGACTTTGGCATTCCCTCACTGGTCATCACTCAACGCTTAATGATGGAAGCGGGTAACGATGCATGGGCGATTTCACCCGATCAGGTTGATGCTACTCAACTGACCTCAGTTTTCAATGATGCTAAGTATGCAAATCGTCGGCTCAATGGATACAACTCATACGTCGTTTACTACGCAATCAACACAACCAAGGTTCCTGTGCTGAAGCACCGTCAGGCAATCTTGGCAGCAATCAATCGAGCAGATCTGCGTGCGATAGCTGGTGGTCCGTATGTGGGCGACTACGCGGATGGTGTGGTCAAGCCAAACATCGGTCAGGACTATGCGCCGACTGGTCTTTGGGATGGCCTGCTCGGGGATACAGTGTCGCCGCAAGGCAATGTCACTTTGGCCAAAAAACTAATTGCAGAATCTGGAAAGCGTTTCCCAAACCCATTGGTCTTTGATTATGCCCAGAGCCCAGCAGCAGACAGGTCAGCTGCTTCTATCGTGACATCGCTCGCTCGTGCTGGAATCGTGGTCAAACCGCACCCACTTGCTTCAAGTAAGTACTACGGGGTGGTCCTGAATCCCGCAAAGCAGGGTGGATTGTCTGCTGGTGGCTGGGAAGCTATCTGGTCAGACGCCTCTACTGTCATACCTGAATTGTTCACACCGGCAGGTGATTTCAACCTGTCTCAATACAACAGTCCTGCCTTCACTGCACAAGTGCAAAAGGCGCGCGCTCTTACCGATCGGTCAGCTAAGGCGAAGGCATGGCAAGAGCTCAACACCAGAGCAGCCCAACTGGCACTTGTTGTACCGACTCGCTTCGGCAAGGAACAGCGACTTCAGGGTTCGAAAGTCTCTGGTGCCTACATTTGGGGACCATATGGTTCCTACCCGTACGCATCTCTATCTGTGACCAAATAGGCAATGCTGGATGGGGCATAGGTCCCCAAACGAGTAACTGCGGCCGCGCTACTCGCCCAAGTGAGTTACGAAGAAATCGAGAGTGAGTCTCATCAAGTTCTCGGCAACAACTTCTTGCGGAGTCATGTGTGTAACACCTGACAATGGCAACACTGTGTGGGGCTTTCCACTAGCCAGCAATTCACCTGAAAGTGCGAGGCTATGCGCAACCACAACGTTGTCGTCGGCGAAGCCGTGTACGAGCATCAAATGCCCTTGCAAGTTATCGGCACGATGCATCAGTGAGTTGTGTGCATAAACTTCTGGACTCTGTTCTGGATGGCCGAGGTAACGCTCGGTGTAGGCCGTGTCGTACCAGAGAAATTCAGTGACCGGAGCACCTGCAACAGCGACGTGGAATACGTCGGGGCGTTCAAGAACGGCGAGAGCCGCTAGATAGCCGCCGAAGGACCAACCATTAATGCCCACACGACCTGAATCCACATCGTCTGGGAAGTGCGCTACAACCGCTTCCACTGCCTCGACCTGGTCTTCAACTACTGGACCAACAAAATCTTGATAAATTGCGTGATCCCAAGCGACGCCACGACCTGGTGTGCCACGCCCATCAGCCACGATGACCACGAAGCCTTGGTCAGCAAACCACTGGTCATCAGCAAACATCAGGGCACTCTTTAGAACTTGTGGACCGTGTGGGCCGCCATATGGACGAAGCATGACTGGAAGCTTCTTACTGCCCATCACATGATCAGTTGGGAAGAGGACTGCAGTGTTGACTTGGCTCGCACCTGTCCTGAGGAAATTTACTCTCGGTGTAAGGGCTGGTCGTTCTGCATGGGAATCAAAGTGATGAATTGTTTCACCATCACGCTGAAGTGAGTAAGTGCGGCTCAGGCTATCTAGCCGTGAATCCACAATGACTTGGAACGATCCCTTGGCACCTACAACTTGGCCAGTGCCGGTCGCGACGCTGTCGTGCGTGAGGTGTGAGACGGTGCCATCAGCAGTTACTCGAGTCACTTGGCGAGTCAGACCGTCGCTCGTGGTCACCACATCAATTGCATCTTCGCTTGTTCCAAGGATGCTCATTACTTGCATACCTGACGGAGTTACGGTCGCACCGTTAAGTTGCACCTCTCGAGTGTCGGTTTCGCGATTGTCAATAACGCTCAGAAGTTGGTTGTTCCACCAGAGTGGTTGACCAGGGATGACCTCGCAGAACTGATCATCACTTATTGAATGCGTGAGTACGAGTTCATCCTTGTTCAGGCTGTATGTGTTCTGTCTGGTCTGTGCGCGATTTGAAAGCGTGATGAGCGCATCGTGCTCTGCCTGCCAATTGACTGCGATGAGGTACTCGACGTCGTCATCCCATGTGATGCGCGAAGCAGCACCGTCTAGCGTGATGTGAAAGAGAGTGACCGTGGCGTTTGTCGTGCCTGTTGCGGGATAGCGCTGCTCATGCGGAGCATTCGCTGGGGATGCGGGGTCGCTGATCCACCATGTGGAAACTGCGGACTCGTCGGTGCGCTGGACAAGAAGCGAGTCACTATTCGGTGACCACCAAAAGCCGTGCATGCGACCGAATTCTTCGGCGCTGATGAAGTCGGCTAGTGCCCATGCGACTGAATCCGCCTGCTCATTGGTGAGTTGGCGCTGGTTGCCGCCACTGAAATCGCACACCTGCAAGTTTTTGCCGTCTGACCAGGCAATCGTTGTGCCGTCTGGTGAGAGGCGAGGATCGATAACGGTACCCTCAACACCGAGCGCGGTAAAGGTTCGTGCCTCGAGGTCTCCGGCAAAGAGTTCACCCGAGACGGTGAACGCCAGAAGTTTGCCCGTGCGGTCTGTTGAGTAACTCGTAATGCCTGACGTTGTTTCGCGCATGCGCTCTCGCCGAGCTTTTTCAGCCTCGGGAATGTCGTCAGTGTCTGTAAGGAATGTGCGAGGGTCAACTACTTTGACTTCGATGTTATTGGCAACATCAAAAATCCATAGTGAATTGACGGCGTCGCGTCCGTGATCACTGCGCAGGAAAGTGACAAGTGCGCCGTCTTCACTAATGTGA
>Ga0304729_1001191_pt1 | contig 17639 bp, 15 predicted proteins | sample C_131016_MF_Meta_FD_190475 | JGI IMG/M metagenome (GOLD analysis project Ga0304729, IMG submission 190475) | Freshwater microbial communities from Lake Croche, Canada to study carbon cycling - C_131016_MF_MetaG (v2) (version 2) | ecosystem: Environmental > Aquatic > Freshwater > Lake | place... | reverse complement strand
GGTGCAATTGCACTTGTTGTTCTGGTTGTCACAACAACCTTCGTGGGCATAGCACCTAACCTCGCTAAGTCAATTCCCATGAAACACAAAGGTCTTCAGGTCTTTGGAATCGTCTTGGCTTCAAACTTCGCTATTCCTTTTACAGTTGCAGCTTTAGTTGCAGCTTGGTTTGGAACCAGAAGCTACGTACTCCTGCAAACCCTTGACATGGTCGCCGGCACGTCCCTCCATTTCACAGTCACTGATGCAAGAGACGCCATCGAATACAACACTCCAGTTTGGGTGAGAGGTTCATTGGGAACTGGTATTACTGCGGGAATTATTTTCCTAATCGCTATGTCGCTTAGAGCTGCAGCTCAGGATGTTATCTCGCTGTTCAGATTGAAGAGCAAGAGCATAGCGTTGTTGATCGGCTTTGTGGCCGTGACAGGTCTGTTGGTTCTATTTGGCCAGCAGCCACCAAGACAGATGCAGACCTATTTGGTTAATCTTTTGGTATTTGCAGCTGTGCTTTCCGTTGGCTGGATTGGAATGTTTGTGACAGATGTTGCTCTTCGACGCATCGCTTATCACGAACTATCACTAACCAGGTCTTATGGTTTCTATGGAAAATTCAACTGGATCTCAATTAGCATTTGGCTGGTTACCACCGTTCTTGCAGTTCTAACCATTCCAGTTGATCTAATGGGCTTTGAGTTCACCGGTTCGCTTGGTTCGTCATTGGGACTAGACACTTCAATTGCTTCTCAGTCTCTGGGCTTTGCTTTAATCTTCGTGGTAGCCGCAGTTCTAACTTTGTCAGCTCGCATTCCACAAATCAAAAAACAGGAGCGTGAAGTGCTCGCAGTTGAAGCAAGACGTGAACAACTGAACGATATTTTCGTAAGCCAGGATTAATGCAACTTTCTGATCTGCTCATAGCTTTAGAGGAACTTTGGCCTACCCGAAACGCAGAGGAGTGGGATCGCGTTGGTTTAGTCTCCGGTAATTCAGCGCAGAACATCCAACGCATCCTGCTCACAGTTGACGTGACAGCAGAAGTGGTTGCTGAAGCAGTGGCGGGGAACTTTGATCTCATCATCGCGCATCACCCATTGTTACTAAAAGGCATCACAACAGTTGCTGAAGACACCAGCAAAGGCTCATTGCTTTCAACCTTAATAAAGGCAGACATCGCTTTGTTTGCAGCACACACCAATGCTGATGTCTCAAAGAATGGAACCAGCGCAGTTCTTGCAAGCCGCATTGGTCTATCAAACTCAGAGGTGCTGGTCAAAAATACGGATGGTTCAGGGATCGGAATCGTTGGCGAACTCAACCCAGCACTTAGCCTTGGCCAGTTAGCTGGCAAACTAAATTCAGTTTTACCTGCAACAGCAACCGGTGTTCGAGTGGCTGGAGATTACGAGAGATTAGTTACCAAGGTTGCTCTTTGTGCTGGAGCAGGGGATTCATGTTTGCAAACTGCACTTGATGCTGGAGCTGATGTCTATATAACTTCAGATCTAAGGCATCACCCAGCACAGGAAATACTTGAACAGGCGAAGGCAAGAGGGATTGAGTTTTCTCTTATCGATATCTCTCACTGGGCTGCCGAGTTCTTGTGGTTGGAACAAGCTAGTCAAGAAATTTTGGCCAAAATCTCTGGTCCCGAAATAGTCATCAGTGAGATTAGAACTGATGTCTTTGATTTTCTTATGAATGTTCCGAGGGGCTAATAAATGCAACTAGATAAAGCTGGTCAAGCAGCACTACTGAAACTTTCTGAAATTGATTTAGGCATCACCAAAATCAAAGCTCAGCTAGTTCAACTTGTTGAGTCAAAAGAACTTGCCGATTTGCAAGCAAAACTTACTGTTAGTTCAGGTGAACTTCTAACCGCGAGAACTGAAGCTGAACGCCTAAGTCTTATGGTTAGAAGATCAGAGGAAGACATCCGTCTAGTTGAAGAGCGTCTAGCGAGAGATACAGAAAGACTAAACACCACCAGTTCACCTAAAGATGCGCAGGCTATTGAGCGTGAGATCGAATCCCTCAAAAAGCGCATGTCCGATCTAGAAGATGTTGAATTAAACCTGCTCAGTGAACTTGAAGCTAGCGAACTCGTTCTGGCCGAAGCAACATCAGCAAGGGAAGCACTCAACAATTCACTGACCGAGTTGCAAAATGACATCCAGAGCAAAGTAGATGTTCTCAAGGCAGAAGGTCGAAAGCTAATGGCTGACAGACAAATAGTCGTCGAGAAAATCACTCCAGAAGTATTGGAGCAATACCAAAGACTATCGACCAGACAGATAGCGGTAGGTCAGGTCGATGATCGTGGTTGCACTGCTTGCCGAATGAATCTAACTGTTGGTGCTGTCGAAAACATCAACTCTCTTCCAGAGAACGAACTTGCCATTTGTCCAGATTGTCAGGCATTTTTAGTTCGATGACTAATCCAATAATCATTGAAGCCGATGGTGGCTCAAGAGGGAATCCAGGATCTGCTGGCTCCGGCGCAATTCTGCTTGATTCGGTAACTGGAGCAGTGCTTGGGGAAATAGCCCTCTACATCGGAGTTGCTACCAACAACGTAGCCGAATACCGTGCAGTCTTAGCCGCAATCGAACTAGCTAACGAAATAGCACCTGAGGCTAGATTATTTATCCGGATGGATAGCAAGCTGGTAGTTGAGCAGATGTCTGGGCGTTGGAAGATCAAACATGATGCAATGAGTGAGCTCTCAGTTTTGGTTGCCAAAGCAATCGGTAATCGACAGGTTGATTTCGAGTGGATTCCTCGAGAGCAGAACACTAGAGCAGATGCTTTGGCAAATGAAGCAATGGACGCTGAGAAAAGTGTTGTTCGCAAATTCGTTAGCGCAGACGATACACAATCAATTCGAGTGATTTCTTCATTGGAATCTGCCTCTTCACTTGAATACAACTCAACTTTACCGAGTTCGGTTAGAGCGCCAAAGAATGTTAAGTCTCCACTTACAACCTTGATTATGGTTCGTCACGGAAGAACTGCTCTCACCGAAACTCACCGACTATCCGGTCGTGGTGGTGAAGATCCTCAGCTATCCGAATTAGGAATTTTGGATGCCAGTAATGTTGCTTCAGAGCTCCTCAAAGTTGGAGTGACTGGATTCCTGTCAAACGTCGAAGCACCTTCGGTGATTGTTAGTTCACCAATAAGAAGAACCAGAGAAACTGCAGAAATCATCGGGAGGCAACTCGGATTACCGGTAGAGGTTGAAGAAGATATTGCCGAGATTAGTTTCGGCGAATGGGATGGGCACACCAATGCTGAAGTTCAGCAAAAATGGCCAGTCGAATTTGAAAACTGGAAAGGCGACATTAGTATCGCTCCTCCTGGCGGTGGCGAATCTCTAGAAGAGTTTGACAAGCGAGTTCAAGAAGGTCGCAAGCGAATTCTTAGTAAGTATTCGGGGCAGACCGTTATTGTTGTCTCTCACGTAATGCCGATCAGAGGGTTCATCAAGACAGCTTTTGCTTCAGATTGGCCTTCATACTGGCGTATCTCAGTGGCACCTTGTTCTATGACAGTTTTACGCTTCTGGGGTGAAGAAGCAGCTGAAGTTACCTGCACCAATTACGTCGGACACCAATAGGTCTTTATAAACCTCGTCGTTTAGGTTAACCTTGAATCTGGAAGGGTCGGCTAGACGGTCGCGGCAGGTAAAACTGACGAGGAACGTCCGGGCTCCTAAGAGCGAAGCGGTGGGTAATACCCACTCGGTGCAAACCGCAAGAAAGTGCAACAGAAAGTAAACCGCCAGGCAACTGGTAAGGGTGAAACGGTGGTGTAAGAGACCACCAGTGTTTTAGGTAACTAAGACAGCTATGTAAACCTCGCTTGGAGCAAGGTCAGATAGAAGACGTTTGAGAGCTGCTCGCTCGAGTCTTCGGGTAGACCGCTTGATGGCATTGGTAACAATGTCACTAGATAGATGACCGTCACCGAAAGGGACAGAACCCGGCGTATCGGCCGACCCCTCCAACTACTAATCGACTGTGTGCTTTTTAGCCCAGTATGCAGCACCCAGGATTCCAGCGCTGTTTCTGTTTTCAGCTGGAACGATTGCTGTCTTTAGTTTCAGTAGTGGCAAGAAAGATTCGTGTTCTTTTGAGATGCCTCCACCAACGATGAAAAGATCAGGGGAGAGCAAAGCTTCGAGTGTTGAGTAGTATTTCTGCAAACGCTTAGCCCACTGGTTGAAAGTCAAACCTTCACGTTCTTTGGCTGAATAAGCGGCTTTTGATTCGTAATCAACTCCGTCAATTTGAAGATGTCCTAGCTCAGCATTTGGAATAAGTTTTCCATTGTGGATTAGTGCAGTTCCGATTCCGGTGCCAAGGGTAGTCATAACAACTAAGCCCTTCACGTTCTTTGCTGCACCATACTTTGCTTCAGCTAAACCAGCTGCATCGGCATCGTTTAGAACGTGGACAGTTCTCTTTAGCTCTTTTTCAAAAAGACGATCGGCATCTAAGCCGATCCATTCTTTGGAAACATTCGCTGCAGACATTGTGACGCCATTTTTAACTACTGAAGGAAAACAGATTCCGACCGGAAGGCCTTCAGATTTAGGAATTTGGTTTAGAAGTTCTTGAAGTGTTTCAGCAATGCCGTGTGGTGTTCCACCCTTAGGAGTTTCAAATCTAAATCTTTCAGAAAGGAGCTTTCCCTTTTTGACATCAACTAGAGCTCCCTTAATACCGGTTCCACCGATGTCAATACCTATTGCGCGACGACTCATTTTTCTCCTGAGGCTAAGGTTAGTATTTCAGCACCGGTTTCGGTGATAACTATGGTGTGTTCAAACTGGGCAGTGATGCTGTGATCTTTAGTTGCGACAGTCCAGCCATCCGGCCACATAGTCCATTCGTGGGTTCCAAGTGTCAGCATCGGTTCAATAGTGAAGACCATGCCCACTTCCATAATGTCTCCGTATAGCGGAGCTGAGTCATAGTGCGGAATGATTAGTCCACTGTGAAAGCTCTCACCGATACCGTGACCGGTGAAATCTCTCACCACACCGTAGTTGAATCTCTTGGCATACGCTTCGATGGTTCTACCAATCAGGTTCACAGCACGTCCAGGAGCACAGGCCGCAATGCCTCGGTTGAGAGCTTCTCTGGTGCGCTCAACCAAAAGCTTCACCTCGTCGCTAACGTTGCCAACTAAGAAAGTTTGATTGCTGTCACCATGGAAGCCGTCTAGGTAGGCGGTGATGTCGATGTTGATGATGTCGCCGTCTTCAAGGACAGTGTCATCAGGGATTCCATGGCAAATAATCTCATTCACGGATGAGCAGATCGATTTAGGGTAGCCCCGGTAACCAAGAGTTGATGGGTAAGCGCCGTTATCTATAAGAAACTTATGAGCAATCTTGTCTAGTTCGTCCGTTGTAACACCTGGTTTGGCATGAGATCCAACAAGTTCTATTGCTTGAGCGGCTAAAGTGCCTGCTCTTCTAATCTTCTCGATTTGCTCTGTAGTTTTCACATTGCCACCGGTCCATGTCGCTGGTGACTTCTTGCCAACGTACTCGGGTCTGGTAATCGATGCTGGGACTGAAAGAGAGGGGGAGATAGTTCCAGGTGTGAGGAAACCGGTTTTACTATCTCTAGGCATGGCTAAATTCTAATTTCTGAGACTTAGTATGCTCTTGATTGAAACGCATAAGGAGCACATCATCGAAGAGCAAGAGTATTGGTTCAATACTAAAACTGGTCAGGTTGAAGAGGGGAAGCAAACCCTAGCCTTCTATCGCATTGGTCCATTTAGGACCAGAAGCGAAGCTGAGCACGCTCTTGAGACTTTAGCCAAACGCAGTAATGACTGGAAAGAAGAAGACCAGGAAGACTAGTCGTGAGCTTGGTTTGAGTTAGGGAATGTTCCTTCGGCAACTTCGTTTCTATACTCGGTTGCAGCTTTCAATAGAACTTCACGCAGGTTTGCGTACTGCTTGACGAACTTACGAGGCTTACCTGGATAGAGTCCAGCGAAATCTGTCCAAACAAGAATCTGTCCATCGGTTCCATTGCCTGCGCCAATACCAATAGTTGGAATGCTTAGTCGCTTAGTTAGTTCGGTAGCTAGATTTTGTGGGACTAATTCAAGAACAACTGCGTAAGCGCCTGCTTCTTGAACGGCTAGAGCATCGGCGATAAGTTGTTCCTCGCCATCGCCACGACCTTGAACCTTGAAACCGCCAATGTTATGAATTGACTGTGGGGTGAAACCGATGTGAGCCATCACAGGGATACCGGCTGTTGTTAGAGCTCGAATCTGCTCAACTGATCTTTCTCCACCTTCAAGCTTGACTGAGCTTGTTCCAGTCTCTTTCATAATCTTGATGGCATTTTCTAGCGCAGTTTCAGGACCTTGTTCATAAGAACCGAACGGCATGTCCACCACAACCAAAGCTCGTTGAGCTGCTCTAACAACCGCGCGACCAAAAGGAATCATTTCTGAAACGGTAATCGGGAGAGTGGTCTCGTAACCCAGAGCGTTATCTGCTGCTGAATCTCCAACCAGAATTACTTCAATACCCGATTCGTCGAAGATGCCTGCGGTTAGCACATCGTATGAAGTCAAACAGGAGAATTTACGTCCTTCAGCTTTGAATTGAGCCAGGGTGCTGGTTCTGATGGTCTTCGGGGTTATCTCGTTCAATTTCTATCCCTTGAATTTGTTGGTAATAGGAAGTCTTCTGTCACGGCCGAAAGCCATTCCAGTGATTTTAGGACCGATGGCACCCTGACGTCGTTTCCACTCCGCGCGATCAACCAGAGACAGAACTTTTGTTACAAGGACCTCATCAAAACCATAGGAGATGATGTCTTTAGTTGACTTGCGTCTGTTCACGTAGGCATCGAGGATTGCATCCAAAACATCGTAAGGAGGAAGTGAGTCTTGGTCCACTTGGTCTGGTCTTAGCTCCGCTGATGGTGGCTTTTCAATTGAACTGACTGGAACAGGTTCAACTTCATTTCTTGACTTAGCGTATTCATTACGCCATTTAGCTAATTCCCAAACCAAAGTTTTTTCAACATCTTTTAGCGGTGCGTAACCACCGACGGTATCACCATAGATTGTTGAATAACCAACGGCTAATTCTGTTTTGTTACCTGTTGTGAGAGTGAGCATTCCATCCTTGTTACTCAGACTCATCAAGATAACCCCGCGAACACGTGCCTGAAGGTTCTCTGCTGAGAGTCCTTCAAGTTGTAACTGAGTTTCAAACGGCTCGACTAAATTTTCAATAGCTTGAACTTGGTAGTTGATACCTCGACGTTCAGCAAGATCTAGTGCATCATCTTTGGATCCATCAGATGAATATCGGGAAGGCATTGATACCCCGAATACATTTTCAGCTCCTAGCGCATCAGCAGCAATAGTTGCACAAACAGCAGAGTCAATGCCACCGGACAATCCCAGCACAACAGAAGTGAATCCGTTCTTCTGCACATAGTCACGAAGTCCTAAGACAAGCGCATTCCAGATCTGCCAATTGTCGTTCGGTTTGCTGAGGTGGTGCTCACCAACAACAGCTAGTTCATCCTTGAAGTCAATGTCGATTAGAACTAGATCAGTTTTGAACTGTTTAGCTCTAGCAACGAGTCTTGACTTGCTGTCAACCACGATGCTGTCTCCATCGAAGACCAAATCATCTTGGCCACCAACCAGGTTGAGATAAACGGCTGCGCAGCTGTGTTTCTTGGCTAGTTCATTTACAAGACCAAGGCGACGATCATCCTTATCGATTTCAAACGGTGAACCGTTGAGAATCAGCGTCACATCGGTTTGGTTTTTGGAAAGTTCGGCAACTGGTCCACCTGATTGCCAGATGTCTTCACAAATCACTGTTGAGAATCTAAGCCCGTTTAGTTCAAAGGTCAGCAGTTCATTGCCTGGCACGAAGACTCGGTATTCATCAAATACCGAATAGTTTGGTAGGTGGTGCTTTGCATACCTACCGAATACCTGTCCGTTTTGAATTACCGTCGCACAGTTCTGAGCAATAGCCCAACCGTGCTCTTGGTTTGCTGAGGTTAATGCCGGGTGACCAATGACCACAGTGAGGTCTTTATAGGTTGGGTTTTGTAAAATCTGTGTTAATTCCTTGACGGCACTTTCTGCTTCAAGAAGGAACGATTCGCGAGTTGCCAAGTCTTCAATTGGATAGCCGGTAACAGCCATTTCCCCGAAAAGTACTAAGTTTGCGCCCTGTTTCAAAGCTTCATCTATGTTGGAGATGATCTGCTTTAGATTGGCCTGAATCGCACCAACGGTTGGGTTGGTCTGTGCGAGGGCTAGGCGAACTTTTGACACAACCACTAGCCTAGTAGTTGAGACTGGAAAGGGTTTTTCATGGACAAACAGCGCGATTTTGTGCTTCGCACGATAGAAGAACGCAACGTTAAATTCGTCAGACTTTGGTTCACGGATGTTGCTGGAACCCTGAAATCTGTGGCTATTGCACCGGCTGAAATCGAGAATGCCTTTGCTGAAGGCATTGGGTTCGATGGTTCAGCAATCGAAGGTCTAGCCAGATCTTATGAGGCTGACATGTTGGCTCAACCAGACCCATCAACTTTCCAGATTCTTCCTTGGCGCGGAGAAATTGACCCAACCGCTCGCATGTTCTGTGACATCACAACACCAGATGGCGTTCCAGCGGCTGCCGATCCTAGAAACGTTCTTCGCCGTGCTTTGGCTAAAGCGGCTTCTATGGGCTTTAGCTTCTACATTCACCCTGAGATTGAGTTCTACCTTCTAAAGTCCTCTCAGATAGGTCCAGAAGGTCCTATTCCTGTGGATAAAGCCGGCTATTTCGACAACGTTCCTGGTGGAACAGCTCACGATTTCAGACGTCGTGCTGTGAGCATGTTGGAGCAGCTTGGTATCTCGGTTGAATTTAGCCACCACGAAGGTGGACCGGGCCAAAACGAGATTGATCTTCGTTACGCAGATGCGCTAACCACTGCAGATAACATCATGACTTTTAGAACTGTCATCAAAGAGGTTGCAATCGAGCAGGGTGTATACGCAACATTCATGCCTAAACCTTTCACTGAGCACCCTGGCTCAGGTATGCACACTCACATGTCACTGTTTGAAGGTGACACTAACGCGTTCTTCGATGCATCTGGCCAGTATCACCTTTCTAAGACAGCCAAGAGCTTCATCGCGGGATTACTCAAGCACGCTGGTGAAATAACTGCTGTTACCAACCAATACGTGAACTCATATAAGCGTCTCTGGGGTGGCGGTGAAGCTCCATCATTTGTTTGCTGGGGTCACAACAACCGTTCTGCTTTGATTCGTGTTCCTTTGTATAAGCCAAACAAGTCTCAATCAGCACGTATTGAATATCGTGCGATTGATTCAGCTGCAAACCCCTATCTTTCTTACGCGCTAATGCTTGAAGCCGGGCTAAAAGGCATTCAGGAAGGTTACGAACTTCCACCTGAGACTGAAGATAACGTTTGGGATCTTTCAGATTCTGAAAGACGCGCAATGGGTATTCAACCGCTTCCACAAAACCTTGAGCACGCTATCCGCAAGCTAGAAGAATCTGAGCTAGCTGCTGAAGTTCTAGGTGAACAGGTTTATAGCTATGTTCTTGCTAACAAGCGTCGTGAGTGGAGTGACTACAGAGCTCAGGTAACACCTTACGAATTGAAGACTAACCTCGAAGTTCTCTAATGGCATCATCTGAATCCAAACCAGCACAGACGCTAACTGCGCTTGCCAAGTTTGGTTTCAGTGACCTCGAAGCAACCATCTCTCGTTTAGACCAACTTGTTGCATTGGTTGGTGACTCAGGGCGTTCGGCCTTAGCTTCCTTAGAGAAATCAGCCAATCCAGATCAGGCACTTTTATGTTTGATTCAGCTTGCTGAGATTGATAAGAGCAAAATAAAGAAACTTCTCTCAAAAGCAGACTCTTCATTGAGGCTTGTCAGACTACTCGGAGCATCTAGGAACCTAGCCGACTGCATCGTAAGGCACACTGAACTTCTTGACTCGTTCGATAAACCACTCAACTCACTTCCAACCAGAGTTGAATACGACAAGAGTTTTGACCTTGGCTTGAAGCTTAACGTCAACGATTTCGATTCTCAAAGGGAAATCTCAACGCTAAGAAAGATCTACCGATCGAACCTGCTTCAGATCGCCATTTACGATTTGAATCAATCATCTCAGGTTGAAGGTCTTCCAATAGTTGCCAAGGCACTGGCTGATTTGGCTGGTGCAGCTCTTGAGGCCGGTTTACGGTACGCCAGAACTGAATTAGTAGCTTCGAATGAATTCGGTTCATTCACCACAGAAGAAATCGCAAGCACGAGACTTGCCGTCATTGGCATGGGTAAAGGTGGGGCAGGAGAACTTAACTACATAAGCGACGTTGATGTCATTTTTGTGGCTGAAAGCGCAACTGAAGATCTTACAAATGAGCGCATGTTGGAGATTTCAACAAAGTTAGCAACTCGTTTGATGCGAGCAATGGATGTTGTGAATCCTGAACCAGCACTTTGGCAGGTTGATGCAAACCTTCGACCTGAAGGTAAAGCAGGGGCACTGGTTAGAACACTTGATTCGCATTTGGCTTATTACTCAAAGTGGGCTCAGAACTGGGAGTTCCAGGCACTTCTCAAAGCAAACCCTATTGCTGGAGATTCCGAGTTAGGTAAGCGCTACTTCGATGCTGTTCAACCTTTGGTTTGGGCTTCAAGTAACAGGGAGAACTTCGTTGAATCCGTTCAAGCCATGCGTGAACGGGTTAGTGCAAACATTCCTAGCGATGAAGTTGATCGACAAATAAAACTTGGTGCTGGTGGTCTTCGCGACATTGAATTCACCGTTCAATTACTGCAATTAGTGCACGGAAAGACCGATGACTCAGTTAGAGCACCTGATACCGTCACAGCAATAAATCAGCTTGCTAAAGCCGGTTACATAGGTAGGGCAGAAGCAAATGAATTCTCGCAACACTATAAATTCTTACGGTTACTAGAACACCGTATTCAACTCACGCAACTTCGTAGAACACACCTGATGCCAACTGATGAGCCAACCCAACGTGCTGTTGCTCGGTCTATTGATAATTCCTGGACAGCGGACTCACTTTTGGAAAGCTGGTCCAAGGTCAAACTCGAAGTTCGATCCCTCCATCAAAGAATTTTCTATCGACCGCTCTTGGTTGCTGTTTCAAAATCATCAGATGGCTTTGCTCTGTCTGAAGATCAAGTTCAGGATCGACTTGCTGCTCTTGGCTTCACTGATCCAAAAGGTGCTCAAATTCACATCGAGGCTCTGACCAGTGGCTTATCGAGAAGAGCTCAAATCCAGAAGCAACTGCTCCCAGTTCTTTTGCAATGGTTTGCTGAAGGAACTGATCCAGACGCAGCATTACTTTCGTTTAGAAGACTGAGTGAGAATCTAGGTGAATCACATTGGTATCTAAGGATGCTTCGAGATAGCACCGGTGCTGCTGAACGTATGACAGCGGCGCTATCTACCTCAAAGCTTGCTACCGCACTACTGGAACTCACTCCTGAAGGTGCTGCCTGGTTTGAAGATGTTTATCAATTGCTTCCGCAAACTCTTGAGCAACTAGTTCAGCAATCAGATGCCATAGCTCTTAGGCACAGCGATGTTGAAGACCTAGCCAAGTCCATTAGACACATAAGACGTCGCGAAACTCTAAGACTCGCACTTGGTGCCGTAGTCGGTGAACTAACTATGCAGCAGGTTTCTCAAGGTCTTAGTGATGTTAGCCAGTGGTATCTCACAGCACTTGCTGATGAATTAGTTGCCAAACTTGAATACAACAAAGAGCCAGTTGCAAGCCTTTTGGATTTCGGAATTGTTGCAATGGGTCGCTTTGGTGGGGGAGAACTAGGGTTCGGTAGCGATGCCGACGTGATGTTTGTTTATGACCCTAAACCAGGTGTTCCGGTGGCCTTTGCTCAGAAGTCGGCCGAGCTGATAATCTCCGAAATTAGAAGACTGGCTAAAGATCCACAGCTTGAATTTGAACTAGACATGGACCTAAGGCCTGAGGGCAAGAATGGACCAATCGCGCGTTCTTTAGAGTCCTATAAGGCGTATTACGCCCGCTGGGCAGACATTTGGGAGAACCAGGCACTTCTTCGGGCTCGTATGTTCTATGGCTCTCAGGAGTTGATTACCGGTTTTGCTGAACTAGTTGATGCCTATCGCTACCCGGATCTTCTAGAGAGCAAAAGCATCATTGAGATTCGACGTATCAAAGCCAGAGTTGAGAACGAGAGATTACCTCAAGGTGCCGATCCTAAACGCCATCTAAAACTAGGTAGAGGTTCGCTAAGCGATGTTGAGTGGTTAGTTCAACTACTTCAACTCAAGCATGGAAGTGAACATCCAAGTATTAGAACTCCGCAAACCTTGGAAGCTCTAGATGCTCTGGTTGCTGAAGGAATTATTGAAGCTCACGATTCAAGAGTGTTGATGGAAGCTTGGCTGTTGGCTTCAAGAATTAGATCTGCTGGTGTTCTCTGGTCCAATAAGCGTAGCGATGTTCTGCCAACCGATAGACGCCAACTCGAAGGCATGGCCAGAATTCTGGAATACCCACGAGGTTCAGCTTCAGCCTTAGAACAGGACTACCTTGCTAGAACTAGAAGATCAAGAATGGTCTTTGAGCGTTTGTTCTTTAGTTAAAGCAAAAACGGGTTGCCATTTCTGACAACCCGTTTCAACTTTGAAGTTATTACACTCCGTAGTAAAGCTCGAACTCGTATGGGTGAGGACGTAGAGCGAAAGGTTTGATTTCCTTCTCGCGCTTGTAGTCGATCCAAGTTTCGATTAGGTCCTTAGTGAACACATCTCCCTGCAATAGGTAGTCGTGGTCAGCTTCAAGCGCCTTTAGAACTTCTTCAAGAGAACCAGGAACCTGAGGGATGTTCTTAGCTTCCTCTGGTGGCAACTCGTAAAGGTCCTTGTCAACCGGAGCGTGTGGCTCAATTCTGTTCTTGATACCGTCAAGACCAGCCATCAACATTGCAGCGAATGCTAGGTATGGGTTACCTGATGCATCTGGTGCACGGAACTCAATACGCTTTGCCTTCGGGTTGGTTCCAGTCATTGGAATACGAATAGCTGCTGAACGGTTACCAGCTGAGTAAACAAGGTTTACTGGAGCTTCGAAACCAGGAACTAGACGGTGGTAAGAGTTAACGCTTGGGTTGGTGAATGCAAGCAAGCTCGGAGCGTGCTTTAGTAGACCACCGATGTACCAACGTGCGATGTCTGATAGGCCGCCGTAGCCGTTCTCGTCATAGAACAATGGCTTGCCATCTTTCCATAGTGACTGGTGAACGTGCATACCTGAACCGTTGTCACCGAAAAGTGGCTTAGGCATGAAGGTTGCGGTCTTGTTGTAGTTGAAAGCAGTGTTCTTAACGATGTACTTGAACTTCAGAACGTCATCTGCAGAGTTAACAAGAGTTGAGAATCTGTAGTTGATCTCACACTGACCAGCAGTACCAACTTCGTGGTGGCTACGCTCAACGTCTAGACCAGCTTTTTCAAGGTTTAGAACGATTTCATCGCGGATGTCAGCAAGGTGATCAACCGGTGAAACAGGGAAGTAACCACCCTTGAAAGGTGTCTTGTTACCAAGGTTACGGCCACCGTCTGATTCGAATTCTTTGCCTGTGTTCCAAGCGCCTTCGATTGAATCTACGAAGTGATAAGAGGTGTTTGATTTAGTTTCGTAACGAACTTCGTCGAAGATGAAGAACTCTGCTTCAGGAGCGAAGAACGCTGTGTCTGCGATACCGGTTGAGGCTAGGAAAGCTTCTGCCTTCTTAGCAACCTGACGTGGGTCACGATGGTAAATCTCACCATTACGTGGGTTGTAGATGTCGAAGTTGATGATCAGAGTCTTCTCGACACGGAAAGTGTCTAGGTAAGCAGTTGTAACATCCGGGATTAGCTGCATGTCTGACTCGTGAATAGATGCAAAACCACGAATAGATGATGCATCGAAGAGCTGACCGTTAACGAAGAAGTCTTCGTCAATCTGGCTAACTGGAAGGTTGAAGTGTTGTTGGACGCCTGGTAGGTCAGTGAAGCGAACATCTAGGAACTTGACGTCCTCGTCCTTGATGAATTTGATGACCTCGGATGCTGATTTAAACATTGAGTTAAGCCCTTCAAAGGTTTTTGGGATTTCGAACGTGCCGTTACGTTCAGGTTAACTTTATAGCCCCGAAGCCTTAGACCTGTCGAAACTATGTTTCGGGAATGTAAAAACTTTAGAAATCTAGCGAATCTTGCGAGATGGACGCATCTTGTTAGGGTCAATTCCCTTAGGAATAGGCATTCCACCCCTTGAATCCAGAGCCGATAGACGGTTTTGAACAGCAAAGATCTCATCCCTACGAAGGGTCTTCTTGAGCTTGGAAATGTCCTTTTGAAGACGCTTCAGGGGAACACCATCTCCTGAATCTGAGCAATAGAAAGTGTGGACTGTGACACCCTGGGCAACACGTTGAACTTTGCGTCGCTCGTCTTCTAGCAGTGCAGTTGCACCAGCTTTTGTTCCCTCGCCCATGAGTACCACTCCGGCAGGACCAACAACTCTAAACACCATGTCCATGGTTCTAGGGTTGATCGCAACAGGTTGCTGAGCACCCTTGTATCTTCTTCGGGTCAAGGTTCCAACGGCAAGACTTGTGCGACCCGGCTCGTTTGCATATCTACTGAAAACTGTCGAGTTAGCTTGGCGGCTAAGAATAAGTAAAGCTGAAAGGTATCCGGCAACAATCGCAAGCACGATCCAGATAACGAACGGTAAGAAGTTCATTCCTGTCAGGATGGCACCGATAAAACCCATCACGACTGCAATTAGAACACCGCTACCGATTGCAATCGGAACAGCCTTAGGGTTGTTCTCCCGTAGGAATTTCACACCTTCGCTGAATTGAGCGAACAGGCCAGGAGCCTTGTCTTTTTCTTTAGCGTTCTTCTTAGAGTTGTCTTTTGCCATGATGATTAGCCTATTCGTTCCTTTTAGTTAACTGCTTGACTGAAACCGTCTTTGATTGCCGCTTCCGCAAGGTGTTGAAGATGTTCTGGAATGCTGTCGCCACGTTTGATCATGCTCTGAGCCCAGAGTCGACCTGCACGGTAGCTGCTTCTAACCAGAGGACCACTTAGAACTCCTAAGAAGCCCATCTCTTCAGCAATGTTTTTTAGTTCAACAAACTCCTGAGGCTTAACCCAGCGACTAACAGGATGGTGCTTGAGTGAAGGTCTCAGGTACTGGGTGATTGTGATGATGTCGGTTCCAGCATCATGCAAATCTTGCAGAGCTTGAATAACTTCTGAAATCTCTTCACCCATACCAAGAATCAGATTGCTCTTAGTGACCATGCCTGCATTACGACCCTGCGTGATTACATCCAGAGATCTCTCGTATCTGAAGGCAGGTCTAATCTGCTTGAAAATGCGAGGAACAGTTTCAACGTTGTGAGCAAAAACCTCTGGCTTAGCATCGAAAACCTTGTGCAACAGTTCTGGCTTGCCTGAGAAATCGGGGATAAGAATCTCAACACCGGTACCAGGAGATTGTTTGTGAATTTGTCTGATTGTTTCTGCGTAGAGCCATGCACCTTCATCAGGAAGGTCATCTCTTGCCACACCGGTCACTGTTGCGTAACGCAATTGCATTTGCTTGACAGAATCGCCAACACGACGAGGTTCATCTGGATCAAAGTTTGCTGGTTTACCAGTATCAATCTGACAGAAGTCGCAACGTCTAGTGCATTGAGCTCCACCAATCAGGAAAGTTGCTTCGCGATCTTCCCAGCATTCAAAGATGTTAGGACAACCAGCTTCTTGGCAAACAGTGTGAAGACCTTCGGTCTTAACTAGTGAATGCAGAGCTTGGTACTCAGGACCCATCTTGGCCTTGGTCTTTATCCACTCAGGCTTACGCTCAATCGGAGTCTCAGCATTGCGTGCTTCGACTCGAAGCATGCGCTTCGGTTGATCCTGTGACTCGGTCAATTGATTACTTTTCCAATCGTGGTCAAATGTCTTTGAACTGCCTCAGCTGCCATGGCTGGAGTGATGTCCTTTTTCACTAACTCGCTAATCGTACTCGTTGCCGCATCCTTGATGCCGCAGGCGATTATGGTTTCATAGGCATCCAGCGAGTTATTGCAGTTCAATGCAAAGCCATGCATGGTTGTTTTTTCCGCAACTCTGATGCCGATGGCCGCAATCTTCACATGGGTATCGCCAACTGGAGCCCAAACACCAGATCGACCCTCAACTCTTTCGGTGTAGAGACCGAACTCGGCAATAGTGTCTATGAGAACTTGTTCCAACCAGCGGACATAACCCACGACATCTATTGGATTAGGAAGTTTCATAATTGGGTAGCCCACGAGCTGGCCTGGGCCGTGCCAAGTGATCTTTCCACCGCGGTCGACATCGATAACTGGAGTTCCATCTTGGGGACGTTCCTCATCAGAAGTTCTTTTACCAGCGGTATACACACCGCTGTGCTCCAAAAGTAAGACAGTGTCGGGTCTTTTACCGGAATAAACCTCTTCGTGGACGACTCTTTGAAGATCCCAAGCAGTTTGGTAATCCACAAAATCGGGATCTAAACCAACAATCTCAAACTCAGGCATGAATCAAGTCTAAAACTATTCACAGGCAGCACAAATTCAGTCTTTTCAACACGTCAAAAGTTCATGCAAATCAACAGTTCTCATCAATAGAACAATGAATTCATGCTGAAAGTCTCAAAACCGAGCCTAAGAAACTTTGCCGTTGCCAAACTAATTCGCAACGGTTTTCGGTTCAGCCTTTGGGCAGTCCTAGATAGAAGAACAGGTGATAGTGAGCAAATGCTCTTAGTGCCGGCCAGGGTTATTGCATGGCCAAGATTAGTTGCGCGATTCAATGAGCTAAACCCATCCGTAATCAAACTTAGAAGTGGAAGAGTCGCCCTTTTATTCGGGGCTCGAGTCTCAGAAGAAGATGTCGCAAGAGCTTCCCGCGCAAAGTTTCTAAGAGTTGAACTTAACGCTGTTACTGGTTTTATGGACAGCCATAGAATCATTTTTCGACTCTGGCTAGTTGCGCCAACAGTTTTGGCTAGCTTGCTAATAGCCCTCACACTGCAAAGCCCAACAGGATCAAACATGGACATTCCAATTAAGGTTCATTCAAACCAAGAACCGGTTAGTAAGTGTTCAATCGAACCAAAGGAAGGCGACCAGATACCAATACCAAAGAAAACTCGTTCAGAGATTTTGATAAGCCAAACGAGATACTCGCTCGAAGTGGCGAATACCTTAGGTGGTCTCTATCGATTCAAGCTCTTGCGTAAGTGTGATGGAAAGCAATTCAGGTTGGACGCCTGGCGTGAAGGCAAGTACCTATTGGTTTCTAAAGTTGATTAGAAGCCAAAGTTAGCTTGGAAGTTACCTTCTTCTAGGCGTGCCTTAACATCAACCAAGAATCTTGATGCATCTGCACCATCGATGCTGCGGTGATCGTATGACAAGGCTAGATAAACCATGCTTCTGATAGCGATGCTGTCATTTCCAAACT
>Ga0304729_1001189_pt1 | contig 17640 bp, 17 predicted proteins | sample C_131016_MF_Meta_FD_190475 | JGI IMG/M metagenome (GOLD analysis project Ga0304729, IMG submission 190475) | Freshwater microbial communities from Lake Croche, Canada to study carbon cycling - C_131016_MF_MetaG (v2) (version 2) | ecosystem: Environmental > Aquatic > Freshwater > Lake | place... | reverse complement strand
TTCCTCCGAATTAAAGGAATTAGTGGAATTGGCAAAACGACTTTGATAGAGACAGTCTTAAACCAACTTGTTAATAATATGTGGACAGAATCTCATATCATAAATATCAACTGTAGTACCGTTTTAAATGAGATACAAGATTTAAACGACATTGAAAGTTTTTGTCGTTCATTATGCAGAAAAGTAAGTAAAGAATTATCACTTGATAATCAATATGAGCAATTTATTTGGAAAGATATAAATCCTACAGAAAACACTACAAATTTTTTTAAGGATATTGTGTTATCTAGTAGCGAAAATCCATTGATTCTAATATTTGATAAGACCGAAAAAGTATTTGAAAACCCACATATCGCTAACAATTTATGTCTTATGCTCACGGGTTGGCTTAATGAGGGAAGATTTAAGAAAATCTGGCAACGCATTCGTCTGGTCATCATCCATGCTACCGATAAACATTTTTCGTCTAGTCAAGATATCCCTTTTGATCTTACTTGTTCTTCCTTGAAAGAAATGGGAAAAGTTATAGAGCTAACTGGATTAGATTATAAGCAAGTGCAGGCTCTGGCAAGAAGACATAATTCCAAATTAAAAGTTTCTCATCTTAGACAATTGAGAGACTTTCTAGCTGGCCACCCTGCTCTAATCAACGAAGCTTTAAGTTATCTGGCTGAGCCAAGAATATCTTTTGAAGAGTTTCTTAGAAAAGCTCCTACTTATGAAGGTATCTATAAAGAGCATCTCATGTCTTTATTAGAAGATGTTCAAAAAATCTCATGGGCAAAAGATATCTTGAAGCAAATTGTTTCTTCTTCCCAACCTGTACAAGTAGAAAATAGCCAAAAAATAGTGTTATCTTACTTAGGACTGGTTAAATTTTCTGAAAATGACGTGCTCCCTAGCTGTGATTTATATCGTCTGTTTTTTCAAAAGTATTTTGAGAGATAAGCTGTTGTGCATCTAAATTGAATATGGTTAAGTTAGGAACTAAGCCATCAAACTCCCTCCCTACACCCCACACCCTACACCCTACAAGAAAGCTAAAACGCATTTAAAAATGCGTTTTAGCTTATCCTTGACTTCGTTTCTCTAAAAGACTGAGCGACATAGGAAAAAACCCTCTCCCTATATCCCTCTCCCCTTGTGGGAGAGGGACTTTTAATTCTAACATTACTTTAGAAAATCTGTAGATATTATTATATATCATAAAAATATCTTTGTTGTTTACAATAATAACAAGTACTAATTATCTTATTAAATATAAATTGGTATATGTAAGTAATATATAAAAGCTAAAAAAGTTGCTATATTGTAAACATGATTAGAGGAGGCGATTAAAAGTCAAATTCTCTCGTCAGAAAAACTTGAAACAACAAGGAGTTTGTTCATGTCTAACAAAAACACAGCCAATCGTCCCGCTAAAGAAGTACGTTCACAAGTAAACAGTAAACCACAAATCACCGAATTGTCCTTTGAGGCAATGGAAACTCTTTCTGGTGGTCGTGCATTGTTCCATGTATAGCATTCAGACTAAGGTTAATCATTTACAGGCTAGAAGCAACTCATTGTGAGCTATCTTACCTTTAATTGATAATCCCTTCGGGGTAGTTTATTAGCAAATTGCTAATGAAAAAGCTAGTGTCATGTAGGTTCAATTAACCCGTTCCTACTGCACTAGCTTTTTAAAAAGGTTACATTTATGTGACCAATCTATTTATAGTTTTTAGGAGATTTAAAAATGTTTCCGATAGAAAGTTCCCCGAAAGCTTGGTTAAATCAAGTTTATTTAGATTTAGGCAATTTCCAAGCCATTTCGCCTCATCAATATAAAATCCAGTTTAGCTACAATCACTTAGTTAACGAGACTACAGTTCCCTATACAACTCAATTTTTTCTTCCAGAATCTTTCCGAAAATCCCTCATCCGTGAATCTGGACTATATCAGTATCAGGTTAAAAATCCTCTGGAACTAGCCCCTGAATTACGCACAGAACGATGGCAGAAATTGTGCGATTATTTAACTCATTATCCAACACTAACTAAAGCCACTCAAGTAAGGGTTATTAAGCTTCTAAGTAGCTTATGTTTCTATCAAGCTGTTTTAGAATATGTTTCACCTATCTCAGAAGTCGAAATCGCTAGCAGTCTAGATAATGCAAGTCTCGCATTATTGCGAAATTCGTCTGATTTAATGTTCAAAGTCGATCATCGCCTCCCTTATGATTGCCAAGAATTAGAACGCATTGCTAAAAATGCTACTGCTGGAAGTGTCGTTAAATTTTCAGCAGTAATGAATATGTTAGTTGAGTCAGCCAAAACATTTAAGGATGTAAAAGCTGCAGAGTTTTGGCGCTCGACTGTCGAACAAGAAATAGCAACATTTTTCCCATCGCTGGATGCTTTTACTGCTGGACTCTTAATGAGTATTTATTATCGGGGTGCTGTGTTTGTTCCCCTATTGAAAAAAGATAAGGAGAAAGTGATTGCCGAGATGGATCTTTGCCAAGCCTATGCCGAAAGTTTGCTTCCAGAAAACGAGGAACAAAAGATTGTTGCCTACGAGAATCTAAATATCATAGGGGAAAGTCGTACGAAAGAAGCAATCTGGTTAGGTGATTTGGACTTAGCTGAAGAACGCGCTCGAAAACTCATTGAACGAGACATCTTAGCGTCAAGATATCGGCTAGAGTTAGGCGAAGTTCTCCTCAAGCAAGGTCGAGTTGAAGAAGCAAGTCATGCGTATCTCTCTGCAACTCGTTTAGGACCTCCAGGTACGCCAGAGGCTTGGTATATGGCGGGACAATGCTACCAGTCTTTAGGAGAATTAGAGTTAGCTTATGATTGTTACCTTGCCTGTTTACAGTCCGATCCTTCATCTATTTCTGTTGTTAAGCGTTTGAGCCAAATTGCGCCTGTTTTAGGTAATGAAAAACTTGCTAGTTGGTGCGAATTGCGCTCATCTCAATTGGAAGAGGAAAAGCAAAAAATGGTAGCTAGTGGAAGCAGTTTTGCCATTTATACTTATAAGCTATCCATTCCTACACCAGTGAGTGCGACATGATCATGACTATGTAATTTTTGAATTATCAACAAACTGATGAAATATAACAATGTACTCCAACATAACGAAGAAGATTGTGGAGCAGCTTGTTTAGCTTCTATCGCTAAGTATTACGGTTGTACTTTTACACTCAATCGTGTTCGGGAAGCTGCTGGTACTCATTATGTAGGAACAACCTTGCTAGGCTTAAAACAAGGAGCAGAGAAGCTAAATTTTACCAATGTCAGAGGAGTTAAAGTTACTCTAGATGCCATAGATGAAGAAGCTGTTCCCCTTCCCTGTATCATTAATTGGAAGGGAAATCACTGGGTTGTCCTATACGGAAAACGGGGCAAAAAATATGCGATTGCTGATCCTGGAATTCAAGGTATCCAATACATCGAGGAAAAATGGCTATTAGAAGCTTGGACTGATGGAATTTTATTGACTCTAGAACCCGATCCTGTTCGCTTTTTTGCTCAAACTGATGAGCGAGAAAAAATAGGCGGTTTAGGTCGGTTTTTTCAGCGAATTTGGTATGAGCGTTCACTATTCGGGCAAATCTTACTCCTGAATTTAGTAGTCGGGTTGATTGCCTTAGCAGCGCCTTTACTAATCCAAAACTTAACAGATGACGTACTGCTCAGAGGAGATACCCAATTACTCACTCGCATAGTTATTGCCATCTTAATTATGAACTTGATAGGGAGTAGTTTAGATTGGTTGCAAGCTAATTTGATCTCTCACTTCGGTCAGCGATTAGAATTGGGCTTAATTCTGGAATTTGCCCAACAAATTTTACACCTTCCTCTGAGTTATTACGAATCTCGTCGGAGTGGGGAAGTGACTAGTCGCCTGCGGGATATTCAGTCGATCAATCAACTCATTTCTCAAGTTCTAATTAACCTACCTGGTCAGTTTTTTGTCGCTATAGTTTCTTTAGGCTTCATGTTCTCTTATAGCATTAAACTGACTATTATGGCAGCTTTATTAGCTTTTTTCATGCTCCTCTCTACTTTGCTCTTTTTTCCTATTCTTCGGCAAAAAACCCAGAAGGTTTTGAGTAGAGAAACTGAAAATCAAGGTATTTTAGTAGAAACGTTTAAAGGGGCAATCACACTCAAAACTCTTGCTGCTGCTCCCCAACTTTGGGACGAATTTAAGTATCGGTTTAGTAGCCTTGCTAGAATCTCTTTTAGCACCATTCAAATCAGTATTGCTAACAATACTTCTTCTCGTTTAGTAGAGCGAATTGGTGGAATTATTTTCTTATGGCTTGGCAGTAATTTTGTCATCAAACAAGAATTAACAACTGGGCAATTACTCGCGCTTTATAGTCTCAATCGAAATATCTCTTTGTTGATAATTAATCTAGTTATTTTTGCTGATGAATTTGTGCGGGTAAATACGGCGGCACAAAGACTGATAGAAGTAATTGAAACTCCTGCAGAAACTGATAAATATAGCCAAAAACCCCAAGTTACGCTGAGGAGTGATGCTGCTATTATTTGTACTGATATTAACTTTAATTATGCGGGACGTCAAACGCTCCTAGAGGATTTTACGCTGACTATGCCAGGGGGAAAAGCTATTGCCCTGATCGGCGAGTCTGGCTGTGGAAAAAGCACACTCAGCAAACTAATGGCGGGTTTATATCCTCTCCAATCAGGCAATATTCGGATTGGTTCTTATAATATAGATGACATTTCCCTTGATTGCCTGCGCCAGCAAGTTGTTTTAGTCCCTCAAGAGCCTCATTTTTGGAGCAGGACTATTATAGATAATTTTAACTTAATCGCTCCTCAAATTCCTTTTGAGAAAATCGTCGAGGCTTGTCAGATAGCAGGAGCAGATGAGTTTATTAGTAATTTACCTAGTCGCTATCAAACTATTTTAGGAGAATTTGGTGCTAATCTTTCAGGAGGACAACGACAACGATTAACTATTGCTAGAGCTATAATCAACGATCCACCAATTCTGATTTTAGATGAATCTACTGGCGCTCTTGATCCCGTTAGTGAAGCTAGAATTTTGAACAACATTCTACAACACCGTCAAGGAAAAACGACAATTTTAATTAGCCATCGTCCGAGAGTCATTCAACGTGCTGACTGGATCGTTTTGCTAGATAGAGGGCGCTTAAAAATTCAAGGAACTCTGGAAGAATTACGCCAACAAGAAGGCGATCACTTAAACTTTCTCATTGCCTAATCTTTAAAACACTGGAAATTTACTCCAAGGAATTGTCTATGTTAAATACTTCTAAAGAAAAATTTCTCTTTTTAGGTGACGAAAAAGAATTATTACCCTCTCTCAGTCGTTGGATGAACTGGGGGGGGTTGTTGATTGTGGGGACAGTTGGACTGACAATTACTTTGGCCTCAGTTTTTAAATATAATGTTACTGTTCAAGCACCTGCGAGTATTCGTCCCGATGGAGAATTACGCATTGTTCAGGCAGGACTAGAAGGACAAGTTAAAGAAATTTTCGCCTTTGTCAATCAGGAAGTCAGGAAAGGAGATACTCTTGTAAGATTAGATGATTCTCGCCTACAAATTCAAAAAAGTCAACTAGAAAATCACCTGCAACAATCTAAATTGCAATTGTCACAAATTAACGCTCAAATTCGCGCTCAAGATGATCAGATTTTAGCAGAAACTGAAAAAAGCAAACTTGCTCTTGTTTCTGATCAAGCTGAACTGAGTCGTTCTCATCGAAACTATCGAGATCAACAAATTACCACTCAAACTAATTTAGAAGAAGCACAAGCTAAAGTAAAAATTGCTAGAAAAAAATTACAACAAACGCAAATAGAGCTAAAAGTACAAGAATCTAAATTGCGTTCGCTGCAATCTTCTTTAAACTCGGCAATTGTCAAGAGTAATCGCTATCAAACTGTAGCTACTGAAGGTGCTCTACCAATAGATCAATTAGAAGAAGCTCAATTAGCAGTTACTCAACAAAAAGAAGGAATTGAAGCTGAGAAAGAAACTATTAACGCTCAATACCAACTAATTGAACAGCAGAAACAAGACTTAATCGTCGCCATTGCAAGCTGGCAAAGAGTGCAAGCTTCCCTAAACCCCAATCAGTCCGAAGTAACAATCGCAACTCAAAAGATTCCCCAAGAGAAAGCCACTATTCGCGCACTTTTGGCAACTCTAAAAAAAGAGCGATATGCCCTTATTGATAAACAAATTGATTTACAAAAACAGATAAAAAGTGATCTTGAAGAACTCCAAAAACTTGCTCTTAACTTACAACATACTCTCATTAAAGCTCCTGCAGATGGTATTATTTTAAAAGTCAATCTCCGCAATCCAGGTCAAACAGTTGCACCTAACTCAGAAATTGCTCAAATTGCTCCTAGTAAGACTCCGCTAATAATTAAAGCTTTCGTAACTGTTCAGGATGTGAACAAAGTTAAAATCAGACAAAAGGTATTGTTTAAAGTTTCTGCCTGTCCTTATCCAGATTATGGTACGTTAAAAGGCGAAGTCAGGCAAATTTCTCCCGATGCCATACCTCTTGAAAACAATAGTGAAATTTCTTCAACGGAAGTTAACAATCTCGATCACACTTTTTATCAAGTTACTATTAAACCTGAGAATCTGACTTTAAAGCAAGGAGTAAATCGCTGCATTATTCAATTAGGAATGAAAGGAAAAGTTGACATCATATCCCGAGAAGAAACAATCCTGCAATATTTCTTAAGAAAGACAAGATTATTAACAGACTTATAATGTACATCCATTTGTCATAAGTTAAGGCAAAAGTTTACCATCTGTAAATAATTCCTTGATGGGGTCAAGCCGAGATACATGTAAAATAGTGCAAGATGACACTCAAAGCCTTACTGTATATGGCTTTTAAGAATCTAAATAAATCAAGATTTTGCTTGGTTTTCAAGGTTTCAGGAAATATAGCAATACAATAAAACTTATCATCTTGCTAAAAATGGCTTATCAATTGCTTTGGACTTTGGACAACTAGAATAGTATTTATATATTGACAAGCCAAGGAGAGTTTTTGTTATTTGCGTAAATATTACGCAAATAGTATTTAAACAAAATATTATCTGTATCAGCCAGGGGAAAAGCTGAAATTGAGGCTTCAGAATTGCTTGGTCGTTTTTATTCAGGGAACTTTTATATTTTCTTTTGTATATTTTGTCTGTTTCTTGATAACTTGATGACGGGGTCGGGGGACTTTTTTAGAACCTTTAATTTGTCCTGAGGAATAACCTCGGCGTTTGGGAGATTTAGTTAAAGTCCCAATAGACGAAATAATTCGGTAAAAGTCTCTCTGGACTAAGCTAGGGGTGATTTCTACCACTTCGGTTTTCTTTAAATATTGCTCCCAAGGACGAGGCAAAACAGTGGCTAATTTCCTAGATACCCATAAATTTACATAAGCTAACAAGGTAAGTTGAAACCAATTTTCCTCATGATTAACTTCTGGAGTTAAATAAGCATTCATTAATAATCTTTGCTTACCAAAACGAAAAAAATGCTCGCGCGGAAATAACGTTGTCGATAAGCGTCATAACAATCGAGGATACTTAATTGATTACGTTCTTTCCCCATAACAATAAGCCACATCGGTTTCCAAATTGGATTACCCTGAGAATCACTGATAACAATTTGGAGCAAGGTAAAGGGATGAGAGTGCATTGAGTATTCGGATGTTCCTCTCATTAACATCTGCTGCCAACCATTCAGTTTTAGATTAAGTTGCTTTCCTCTTGAGGTAGTAAAATTTGATTGAAAAACTTCATCAGGTTCCTGCCAAGTTGTTTCGTCTTTTAAATCAAACTTGTCGCCTTTGCCTTCGAGGATGACCAGATTTTTTTCCCTGAGACTCTTCAGGACAAAATTGCCGATAAAATATCCGATTACTTCTAACTCTTGTGATAATAACTAAATTATCTTGCTTATCTTGTTTCCCAATAAAACCACGTTGACTGTAGAGACTATCAACAACTAAAACTGATAATTTATCTTTCCAAGGCACCGAGGAATGATTTAATATTTTTTTCATTTGTTTTTCAGCTACAGAAATGTCTTTGTCCTCTGAAGGTACTCGCTAAGAGTGATAGAGGAATTACCCAAGGCACAAGTCCTGTTTCACTACGTTCTGGTAGAGCGGCAATCACCGAATAAGAATGCCCGATATTGATGGGTTTATTTCCTTTAATAGCATTCGGTTGATAGATATATTTTTTATCTTCTAAAGTTGCTGAGTATGGTCGTGGATGAGGAGTTACATCTAAGCCAAACAAATAAAATGACCTGTTGATGGGGGGTGGAACAGTATTGGCAACTACTGATAATAAGCTATCAACTGCTTGGGGATATTTTTCACTTGTAGAATGTGGTAGAAACTCTTGAATTCCTCTATATAAACTGTTATAATCTCGTCTAAATAAAGGATTTAATGATAATTCGGCTACTGTTGACGCTTGTTGATTCGAGGATAGGGAATCTAGCAATTCCATTACTGTCTCACTTCGATGAGTGAGAGCATTATAAAGTTGCTTTCTATAATTCAAAACTTCTTGAACATATAGACTATTTTCTTTTTCATTCAGACAAATATAGATGGGATTAATTTGCGTAATATTTACGCAAATATAATTATAATATAGTAGTCGTCCAATCAGTCTGTTAATGCAAATCCATAATTCCTTGAAGACGAACCAAGAAGCAACTCTACGAGCCAAACAAATTAAGGCAACGATTCGTAAGTTGAAACAAAAAATCCAAAAAATAGAAGCAGAAGGGGAAGTAGCTCCCCCCCATTGTCATGTCATTCGTTATCAAACAAAGCAAAATCAAAAAATCTACTGGTATTATAAATTACAAGCTACTGAACCCATTTTTCCAACGACTACTGATAGTAACAAAAAAAGTAAATATTTGTATTTGGGTAAAGCGGGAAGTGAAGCCCATATTAATGCAGTAGAGCAGATGACTCGAAGAAGTCTTATTGACGAGTTAGAGAGAGTTATTAATTCCCTTAATCAAAGTTACTTAGACGTTTGTTTTGGTGGCGAAACTGAGCCTGACCCGTCTTATTATACTGATGGTCTTAAGAGCTAATATTCTGAGATTAAATATTTTGAATAAAAACAAAATTTATATTTGCGTAAATATTACGCAAATTAGTTCAGTCCTTTGTCCAAAGTCCAAAATTGCTCAACTACCTTATTTATTTGGTCTCAAAAGGTAAACTTTTTGAGACATCCCGTTATTATGTCTCTTTTTATGTCTCAAAAGACAGATCTATTAAAGTCGCTCAGAGTAATGAGACGCTCTTCGAGGAAATCTGGAGCGTATTAAGCCAAAATATCTTACCCCCAATCCCGTAATAAAAATGTATTTTTTAGTACTTTAACTACTGATATTTCAAAGCCTGTAACTATTGCAGAATAAGGTTTTGAAGGTCATCTTGCACTAAATTACACGTATCTCGGCTCGACCCCAGATCCTTTCACTTATGAAAATGCCTGAGTCCCTTTATCAGCTAGATTCTAAGCTGTGCAAGACTTAATTCTCTTTCCCCCCTGTCAAATGAGCGAACCGACAGTAGAAATGCTAGGATTTGAGCGATTTCAAAGAGTCGAGAATTTAGCTTAAAATTCAATGTCTTTGTTCTCTAAGCCAACTTTGGAAGCTGGCTAAATTGCCCTGCTTTTGTTACCCAAAATTGCCCTTTTTTGAACCACGCTGTGCATTCTGTCCCGTCTTAAATTGCTACCCGCGCAATTTTTTTAACTTGTCACGAATGGGAGGCAATAGGAGATGTTTCAATTTCAAATAACGATAAGACTAGGAAAATTGCCTCCTCCACCTCTTTGGAACTTTGTCCTTTAAAATAGAATCGGCCACTAATATACTCGAATCCTCCTTGTCCATCAAAAATATCCCCATTCTTTGGAATTATTTCCCTGTATAAACAAGGCACCCTCCCAATCAACGAGGGACAATTGATAACTTTACACGGAACCTGTTGCGGCTCCGGGATCATCAACCAACCACCGATGTCATGACTATCGCTTAGATGCTTCAGCGAATCATCTTCCATTTGAATTCTGACCCAGGTGGCAACAAGATCCATAGAAAATAAATCTCGTATAAGAAATGGAATTTCTCCTCCACCGACGCGAGCATTCAACTCCAGAAAAACTATTTCATCACTTTCACTATGAATAAGTTCTAGATGAAATGCGCTATCACTTAACTCTAAGCCTTCTAATATTTCTGAGGTAAAATCCTTAATGCGCTTGTTAAGCACTACATCATCAATGATTACAGAACCTAAAGGAACGCCGTAATTAAATGCAAGGCACGTATTAATGTATTTGGATGCTTTTAAAAAAATAGTCTCTTGGTTCTTAACGAGACCATCTATATGTAGAACTGTTCCTCGAACGTATTCTTCACATTCATAAATGTTTGTACCAATACTTTTTAGTAAAGGAAACATTTCTGAGTTACATAAAACTCTATAAACACCCTTACTTGCAGCTCCTACCTTCGGCTTTAATATCAAAGGATAATTCACTCTTTCAGAAAAACTGATCACATCAGCAGGATTATTACACTCAATAAAGCTAGGTATCCGTAAACCTTTTTCCTGAAGTCGTCTCTTCATCACCACCTTATCTTTATAGAGTTTTACTTGCTCAGAGTTTGTACCCTTCAATCTTAGCTCATCACGCAAAAAAGCTGCTGATTCAAGATCGTATTCTGATAGAGCGATAATTTTGTCTATACCACCAAAGCACAATATAACCTCTTTAGAACATTCTAGTAATCTTGATTTATCTGTAAGAGATACCAACTCATAAATAGACGCTGCTAAATCTTCACGAATTGCTTTACGACCAGATGGTGTAGTTAAATAAACCACCTTGTGTTTAGTGTGATCGATATATTCATGATATTTAGCAAAATCATCATCCCATCTATTTAAAACTAAAATAATCTGACCGTTTTGAAGGCAATTTGTACTATTTTTATGATTCGTTGTTAATGATTTCATTGAAACCTCAATACTTGATTAACTTTGTCTAACTTAGCTTTAATAGCGTGATAAGAATCCGCAAGAAAAATGGCGTAAGCAATACGACCACGGAAACTAATAGGTTTGGGAATAATATCTCCAGGTGGTATAAGCACACCAAACTCTTGAAAACCTGATATGTTCTGCAAGATTTCTAATCCGTCTATTCTTTGATACTTCTCTAAAGTATGACTGATAACAAAACAGATACCTGCAAACTTTCGAGTTTGGGGCAATTGCAGTAAAAAGTGTTCACCAAGATATGTCTTAATCATGACTTCATATAAATTTACCCCACAAGCACTAAAAATGAGATCACAAATTTTATCGCCTGGCAATCGTGCAGCAATTTCCATTAGAATCGGACCTTTTTTGGCAACACGTAATTCGCAATGAAAAGGTCCTAGATTAACTTGCAGTGCCTTGATAACACTTTCTGTATAGTTTAGGATTTCACGCGAGATATTGTCTGGTAATTCTGCTTGAACAATATGCCCTATTTCTACAAAATAGGGTTCTGGTGTCAAAATTTTTTCTGTTAAAGAAACAAAATGGATTATTCCATTCTGAACATAGCCTTCAACACTAAACTCATCACCAGCGATATACTCTTCAAGCAAAACAGTTGAATTTAGGAAGTGACCAAGATCAACAAAGGTATCCGTACATAAAAGATCATAAGCTACTTCCAACTCGGAAATATTTTCAGCCTTTGAAACGTGCATACTACCTGAGAGATCAATAGGCTTAAGAACACATGGGAATCCTACATATTTACCAGCATTTACTAACTCAGAGGAATTCTTAATAACCATATTCTTTGGGACTCGAATACCCTGCGCTTCCAGAGACTTACGCATAATATTTTTGTATCTTAAGGCATTCACACTTTCTAATGGTAGTCCAGGTAATCCCAGTTGATGAGAAATGTGCGCCGCTAAGGGAACATAATATTCAAATCCCGGCAAAACGGCTGAAATTGGTGAAGACTTATGCAGTCGTATAGCTTCATCAATAACTGCTTGACGTTTGTTAGTATCAATTTCAACTACCCTACCTGCAAATTTTAAAAAATCTTGAGCTATTACTCTGTCATCTCCGTTATAAGTAAAGACAATGACATTAAAACCTAAATCATACCCTTGTTTTATTAACCCAATCCCAGAAGAAGATGGTTCTATAAGAACAATATTTTTCATAAATCAAAAACTACAGTAATTAGGATGTCAAATTTGACTTGAAAATGATAATTGTTGAATTTTAAGTAAGAAAGACTTTAACTGAACAAGGTTTACAGCATTCTTAAATACTTTATGAACAAACCGAGAAAATTCACCATACTTTGGGAAGTTCTTTTACTGACCTCAATGACGTAAATAGGGTTCCTAAAATAGCAGAAAACACACTACCACCGCCAATTACCATCAAGGTTGTACGCAAACCAATCTTTTCTCCCAGTACCCCGCCAAACAATGCAGCAATCGGAATAATTCCCCAGGTAACAAAGCGCATAGTTGCTGTCATACGTCCCAACAAATGATTCGGTGTAATAGCTTGGCGCAAGCTGATATTATTCACATTGTAGAGCGCACTCATGAAACCGAAAATAAATAATGCTATCACTAATATCAAGCCACTCATGATACCATTGCCGCTTGTAAAAGGAATTAAACACACTGCAATAGCGGCCAGAACAACTGATCTGATAATTGTCCTACCGACACCTAAGCACTTTGATATTTTTTGAATTAGCATCGCCCCGAATAGAAAACCGAAGCCCATAGCTGAAAACAACAGGCCAATAAAGTCTGGTCTGAATCTCAGATCACGAGTGACAAATAAAATGAATATTGGCAGTCCCATATTGTAGAAAATATTCCAAACAGTTGCACGGAGAATAAGTGCTCGTAAGATGCGGTCATTAAATACCAAAAATAACCCTGACAGGAGTTCATGCCATACTCCTTGTTTACAATCATTTGACGATGATATCAACTCAGGTGTACGGATTTGGCTCAAAATTAGCGCTGAAGCAAAAAAAGAGATTGCATCAACAAGAATCGTGAATGGTCCAGTTAAAAGCTGTACTAATATTCCCGCGAAACCAGGACCAACAGTCTCCACAGCCGATTGGCTCAAAGCGAGTTTGCTGTTACCCTCAACTAACACGTCGCGCGATATTACAGTTGGCAGATACGACCAGTAAGCCACATCGAAGAACACAGTAAGGATTCCGACCAAAAATGCACTAAACCAAAGTATTTCTATACGAAGTAGACCGAATAATGCTGTGGTAGGTATGACAAGTAATAATAGCCCACGACCCATGTCTGTGATAATCAGAATCCGGCGTCTCCACCAACGGTCTACCAAAACACCAGCGAATAGTCCAAATAGCAGAAATGGTAATTGTTCCGATGCTGTTAATATCCCCATCTGAAAAGGAGTAGCATTCAATGACAGTGCAGCTGTTAAGGGCAGTGTTAAAATACTAATTTGTGAACCGAACTGGGAAATAGTTTGACTAGTCCATAGCTTTAGAAAGTCTGAATGATGCCAAAGATCAATTTTTCTAACTGGCTGCATAAAAAGAGTACTCCTGGGTAGATTTTTTATCCTCAATCGGCTTTTGCAATTGAACTATTATTTATGAGTAATAGTTCGGAAGTCTGACAAAATAGTTTTATAAATAGGATGATCTAGGGTATACAGTAGGCGTTGATCAAGCAGAGAAATAGCACGCAATTCTAACAAGGTAGATACCAAAAATGCGCCTTCGACTGAAGACAAGTCTTGAGGTCGAAGCTCTCTTTCTACACAAGGAATACCACGAATCTGAGCAATCTCTAATACAATACAACGTGTGATCCCAGGAAAAATGTCTGTATGTGTCGGCGTTAAAAGTTGATTTTTCTCAATTACGAATAGATTAGCGGCCGATGCTTCAGTAATCCTACCTTCAGCATCAAGCATGATGCCGTCATCAAAGCCAGATGCTTTTGCATGTTGCCTAGCTAGAAAGCTGTTAACATATACACCACACACTTTCCAAGTTACTGGAATGGCATAGCTGGATATCCGGTTTATGGGGGAGTAATGACAAGCTAAAGGCGTGTCGATATCCCGGTTCACTGGCATCCCAAAAATGCACACATTAATCAATTGGTTCTCCATACCAGTCAACCACAAATGTGGATCGGCAAGATAAGCGATAGGGCGAATATAATAATCTTGTTGCGGCACTTTTGTGAGCAAATCGAGAATACCCTGCTCCATTTCTTCTGACGTCCACGGGAAATTGAGCGTCATTTTGGCTGCCCCAGAACGAAAACGATCTAAATGATCTTTGCAACGGTGTAAGTAATAATGGTCTTTGTTCCAATAAGCCATCAAACCGTCGAAAACACCAATTCCCATGTGTAAGGATGCACTGGACACAGAAGGTGCACCTTGCTCACGAGGGACTATTTTTCCGTTGTGCCAAGCATAAGGGGTGGCATTAGTCATGCTTTCAAAATCCAGAGAATAGTGTTTTCAAGTTAAGCATTCCACATGATTTAGCTAACCTCAAACAGACTAAAATTTATAGTCTTCACGTATCGGATTAAATATATCGATACATTTACAATCAGTTCGTGCAAATCCATAATGCAGTACATTACAAGGTACGATTGCTATATCACCAGCTTTCATCAATCGAGTCTCTTCTGCAACAGTGAATTCAAATTCACCTTCAATGCAGTTGACGATCATCTCATGAGGATGGTTATGTTTTGGCACTTGATGACCAGCTTTAATATCCCAGTAGACAACGGTCATATTTTGGGAATGAATAAATCGACCAAAATAACCTGGAATCATTTGATGTGCCTTAAGAGCATTTGTAGAAATAAAGGACATGGGGTTTCTCCAAACTCAATTTTGAGGGAATTTGCTGAACAGAATTAATCAGGTGATCTCGTAATTTTGTGTTATCTCCCCATGATCTGGGATGGTGAAAATCCATACATCACGCAACTTCTTTTCGCCCTCTGCTGGCAAAATTTCACTAGTATAATGGTGGAGCTGGCGATCATCAAAAATGACAAAATCACTTTCTTTCAACACCCCATTGAATATTACTTCGTCGGTATAGCGATTCCAAAAGGTAGTTTCACCGCTCTGTTGTTTAATATTTAGGCGTTGAGCGACATACATACCAATAAATTCGTAACCATCACGATGTTTGCCTTCAGGAACTGGAGAACCTGGCGCGAAGGTACGAATATGATGAACTGAAAATATATCAATAGGTATAGGTAAATTTTTTATCCATATATTGACAATTATCTCGAATTCTTTGGATTCTACAAGCTTGCGTGGTAACTCGGCATAATGCCGTTCAATACCACCATAGTTTTCGAGGGGGTTAATTTTGTTGCTTTGATAAAGTGGCTTTGGTGGTAACTGTTCGAATTTGCCCAAACCTATAAGCTGAAATCTTGACATTCCCCGATGTCTATAACCTCCAGTGAAATAATTATCAATCGGCGTTTCATCAAGAATTGGTTTGATTAAGTTTAAATCAATGTTAGTCTCGATTACCTTTAAGTACATAATTAAATCCTCCCTGCTTTTTCAATGATTGTGAATAGATTTTCACCATTTTTAAGTTGAGTCATAATGTTCTCTTCAGCGAGTTCGATCTCTAAGCCATCATTTATAACAGTACTAAATAAATGTTTAGGGATAATGACGCAACCGGACTCGTCGGCAAATATCCAATCTCCAGTGTGAATAACCAAATTGTTGATTGTACAACTCGTGCCTACCTCAACAACGCGATAACAACCTTGAGTATCAGCAGGAGTAAAGTTAGTTGCCATAATCGGAATTCTCAGTTCACGAAGTAGATGAGCATCTCTTACGGCTCCACCAAGGATTACACCTTCAAACCCGATCATTCCAAAATGAGTGCAACTCATGCCACCAGCTAAGGCCATATCAGTTAGTAAGGGGCCTGCACCAGCCACATAAATTTTGCCACGACCATCTCTTATGTTGGGGGCTAAAAAATCTTTGACCTGTTCCCACGTTGGAGAAACCGATGCCTTGATGTCCTGAGATTTTCTATTGAATTGCCAAGCAACGGTGTACGCTTCGCCAAATACAATGCCTTCTTTTCCAGCGAGTTGTTGAATTTTGGAATCGAGCCAACCTAAAATACCTTGGCTATCTAGGACATCTGCAATAGTACCAGAGTGTAGCTTTTTGACTTTTGTCAACAGTTCAGCGGTTGTCATATTTTTTGTTGATTTAACAGGTGGTACGGTAATAAAGTTTATGGAAATTTGAGTTTAAACTGCTACTACAGTCACGCTTTCCTTGTGAGAAAGAAAGGTTTTTTGTGGAATATGAATAGTAAACCCCATAGGGATTTGTCCATAATCCTCTATAACGTATAAACCATATTTCTCAGCACAAGGAAGTGTTGTTATACACCCATCCGTCTTGTTTGCTGCACAATCAGCAGCGGCCTGTGCATTACTGCTTACAAGCAAATATCCACACTCAGATGGAACTAATATTTGAGGGGCTGGATGAGTTGAGACAGTTTTAGGCATTTTGCCGTGGCGTGATGCAAGTAACATACTAAATGTTGGCATAATAAAGCAATCGGCAAGGTAGAATCGATCAAGATTTGAAAAAACCAAAGTATGCAAATGGGGATAAACCACACAAGCCAGTAGCGCATTATTTGTATCTTGAGGCATCTGTTCCAATGCTTCCTCAAGTGTGCGATATAGAATTACTGTGCCTTTTCGTCCCTGCCGTTCAAACCATTCATAGGCTGCCGCTTCACAATTTGTCCCAGACGGACCAAGTGTATGCAAGGTATTTATTTTGGCTAATTGGTTAGTTTCTACATATATATTCATACTGTTTTCTTAAAGATGTAAATCATTTAGGATTGCTACAGGGTAATCGCACACACTTCTTAACATTTAGGCAGTAGAAATATTAAGGCAAGTGAGAACAGTTTCCAGATAATGATTATTCCAACCCGCTTTTAGTCGTTTGGGGTATCAACTTAAGACGGGACAGCTTCCAGGAAAATGGTTCCAGCCTGTAAAGGATTGAGCCTTGCCAGGAGCGAAATTTTGGTTCGCTTTACGATGCTACCGTTTTATCTGACGAGAGAATTTGACTTTTAATCGCCTCCTCTAATCATGTTTACAATATAGCAACTTTTTCTCGCTTAAATTATTACTAATAATATCAATTTATCTTTAATAAAATAACTAGTATTTGTTATTGTTTTAAACAATAAATATATTTTTCTGGTATATAATAATATATACCGATTTTCTAAAGTAATGGTAGAATTAAAAATCCCTCTCCCACAAGGGAAGAGGGGTTTTTTCCTATGTCGCTCAGTCTTTTAGAGAAACGAAGTTAAGGATATCTCTCAAAATACTTTTGAAAAAACAGACGATATAAATCACAGCTAGGGAGCACGTCATTTTCAGAAAATTTAACCAGTCCTAAGTAAG
>Ga0304729_1001187_pt1 | contig 17678 bp, 19 predicted proteins | sample C_131016_MF_Meta_FD_190475 | JGI IMG/M metagenome (GOLD analysis project Ga0304729, IMG submission 190475) | Freshwater microbial communities from Lake Croche, Canada to study carbon cycling - C_131016_MF_MetaG (v2) (version 2) | ecosystem: Environmental > Aquatic > Freshwater > Lake | place... | reverse complement strand
TATAAATTTTTTTACAAATATAGTGGATTACTGATTAATTACCTTATTTAGATATTGTAACCCATAATACATATCAACTACTCTTAGTTTTATAACACCTTGAATAGCAGGTGAGGTAAAACTTTGTCCTGGTTTCCTTAATAAGGCAGTTATCCAAATATAGTCACCTCTCTTAACTTCTTTAACAGATAGATCCGTATTTATACCAATTGAGCTTTCTGTTACTGGTATATTATCAGGATCAGTGAAAATATCTAGTATTTCCTCTATCTGGTACTCACCTTTTAACTTCTCTATTTCTGGTTCTATCTTCTCGATATCTGATGATAATTCATCGTATTTTTTAATCTTACTCATATTTTATATATATTAAAATAAACAAGGTATAAATTTTTAATATATATATTATATGTCAAAATTAGTAAAGCTGACTAGAGAATCTTTTATAGAAAGAGCATCACATATTCATAATAATGTATATGATTATAAATATGTGTATATTGATAATGGAAACAGAAGTAAAGTATTGATAATATGTAATTTACATGGTGAATTTACGCAAGTTGCTGGCTCACATTTAAGAGGGCAATCTTGTAAAAAATGCTTTTCTAAAAAAGAGAGTTTAGAATTATCAAGCTTTATAGATAGAGCAAAGAATATTCACAATGATAGGTATGACTATTCATTAGTTAATTATTCTAATAATAAAAAAAAGGTAGATATAATATGCAATTTACATGGATGTTTTAAACAAACACCAAACTCCCATCTAAATGGTAATGGATGTCGTAAATGTTCAATTGTGAAAAAATCTATATACTTTAGGAATGATTTTGATATCATTAAAAATATGCTATTGCAGATACATGATAAAAAATATGATTACTCACTTGTAAAGTATATAAATTCAAAAGATAAGGTAGATATAATATGTCCAAAACATGGTATTTTTAAACAAAGCATTTATACTCATAAGAAAGGACATGGTTGCCCATCTTGTAAAGAAAGCAATGGTGAGAAAGCGATATCTACTTTTCTGAATGAAATAAAGGTATCATTTTTGAGAGAACACTCATTTAGTGACTGTAGAAACAGGCTTCCATTAGAATTCGACTTCTACCTTCCAACATATAATCTATGTATAGAGTATGATGGTAAACAGCATTTTGAATCAAATGATTTCTTCGGTGGGGAGGAGGCGTTCACACAGCTGGTTAAAAACGATAATATTAAAAATCAATATTGTCATATTAATAATATTAAATTAATTAGAATTGATTATAATAATCAAAATAATATCAAAAATATTTTAGAAAAATGTCTAAACTAATAAGGCTTAATAACATAAATGATGAGCAACTAGATAAAGTATTTAGTAGTGAGATTATTGTATATGAGGATATACAGGGGTCCAAGGTATTTGTAAACTGGGATGGTATGGATTTCAATATAAAAGCAAAGAACCTATCATCAGATCCATTAAATCTAATAGATTTATCACTACAAAATTATTATAATCACGCAGTTAATTATTTTAACTCACTAGATAGTCGTGTGAAAGGTCTTTTAAACAGAACCTGGTGGTTCTGTTTTGAATATTTTCCGGATGACACCGCTACTGCCAATATAGAATACAATCGTATTCCAAAAAATCACTTAGTATTAACTACTATTGTTAAAGGTAGTAAGTTTATATGTGAAGTAGATGAGATAGAAGAATATGCAAGATTATTCGATGTGGACTCTCTACCTATTATATTTAAAGGAAAATTAAGCGAAGGTGCTATTGAAGCAATCAAGTATTTTTTAAATACGTCGGAGGCTGATTTAGAGTATGTATTTGGTGATAAATCTTTCTCATTCTTCTTCTACAAGATATTAAATCCATCTACCACAAATTCATTCTTAATGGATGATGACTTTCAAAAAAACACAGAAAAGCTAATAATTCGTGTTGATAACAATGAAACATCTTTTGAATTATTAAACCCGTTATATAAAAGACTTAGTGACTCAAACTCTACTGAGTTTGTTGAGATATACAGTCTAATATTAGTTAATTTTCTTAATTTCTGTCAGTCGGTTCATTATGAATCAATTAAACTAAAAGGTGGTAGAAAAGATGAGGCATATATCTATCTTATATGTAAGTTATATAATATGTGGATATCAGAATCCAAAGAAGATTTAATTGGATTTGATATAGTAGTACCTGAATTCTTTGATAAAGAAAAGTTTAGAATTAATAAAGAATTGATCAATAACAAGCTAACGCGTCAGTTTATTGATGAGGATAGAAAGTTTGAATATCTATTCAAAGTTATATTGGGCTCCTTCAATAAGAAGAGAAAATCACCAATTGGTGTATTTACTGAAAAAACCGTACAAACATTCAATAGTTTTGTTGATTTTATCAATAAGAAGATTGATGAATATTTAAATAAGAAAAGTGAGACAGACTTCATCAATAAAGGCTTGATGGACTTCGGAGACTTCTTCTCTATTAAATATGATAAGGATAGCGACGGGCAGGTTTATCCGGATATTTATGATGCAATACAAAAGAAATCTCAAGAAAAAGAAAAGAAAGGTAAAGGCAAGCCAGATATCGGTGGCGAAAAAATAACTAAATAACATTGTAATAAAAAATTAAATCATCTTCGGATGATTTTTTTTATATAAAAGCTATGCCAAAAGTAGTCGAGTTTAAAGAGAGAAAGTTCAGTATTAGTGATAAGGTAAAGAAGAAAAAGTATAGCTTACAGTTTCTACCAGAAGCATTGGAGCCTATCTCAACAGAAACATATATACAATATAAAAATGCTAGAATTAAAACAGCATATATTATAGATATAATACATAATCTACTCTTAAAATATTACTTCAAGAAAGATAATAATTTCAACTTATCATCGATAATTCTTAAAGAAAAGTATGGTGATAAGTATAATTACTATATATCATATTTAGTTGATAATGACATAATAAGCCTTGTTCGAAATCACCAGAAAGGCAAGAATGCACGGGTTTACTCTATAAACAAACATATAATAAATGGTAATATCAATCGTTATAAGAACGCAGATAGAGTTTTATTAAAGAAGTATAGAGCAGCTATATGTAATATTGATAATAATCAAACAAATAATATAGACACAAATATTAGAAAGAAGCTAATAAATGACTTATTTCATGTTGATATTGATATTTCCAAATCTATATTTTATTTAGATAATACGAGTCAAGATAATGATATCTACAATAAAAATAAATATAGTGTTGAATGTATAAATGATAGTCATATCTTTTATCACTTTTGTGACTATGGTAGATTACATACAAATTTTACAATACTTAAGTCATTCATCAGAAAGAATTGTCTTTTAATAGATGGTAAAGAAACCTTTGAGAAAGACATATCAAATTCTCAGCCTTTATTTCTATGTAAGTTAATATATGAAAATGACATTCATATTGTAGATAGAAAAGAATTTGATTTATTTAAAACACTGACACTAAATGGTAATTTTTATAAATATATAATGGATAGATTTCCTATCTACAGTGAAAAGAAGCTAGCTAAGGAAATGGTATATAAGGTATTTTTTGGAAAAAATTATAAAAATAAGGATAGTGATAATTTTTTAAAGTTATTTCCAACTATTTATAACTTTATTAGACTCTATAAAATAGAAATGGGTGACTACCGATCTTTATCACATTACCTACAAAGGTCAGAATCTAACTTTATTTTCAAACAAGTAGTTAAAACTATAATGGATTTATATCCAGAGATAAAAGTAATTACAATACATGATAGTATAATAGTCCCTATTCAATATAGGGAAATTATTGAGGTAATTTTTGACAAAAAAATTAAGGAAGAATTTTATTTTTTTTAATATCTCTATTTACTTTACTACAAAGTGGCTGGAAATTAGTAAAGTGATTTAATTTTAAAATTTCTTCCTCCGAATTAGCAGAGGATATTGGCTTAATATGATCCATATCCCACCCATAGTTTAATTCACCATTATATTTACCATAATTATCCCAACACATCCACTCCTCAAATTTGGATTCTAAATACTCACTAAATTCCTCATAGGTACAACCTAGAATCTCATAAGATTTCGACTTTTTCGAATAACCATTATATCTTAAACTACATCCAATTGAACTCCTAATACTAGTAATTATTCTATATAATATATCATCATTTCTTCTACACTTTCTATAATAATTACTTTTTTCATTTATAATATCTTTATTTAGAGTTCTATATTTCTTATTTGCAACACTTACTTTTTCCTTATTATTTAGATAATAAAGCTTCCATGCCTTTTTATCCTTTTTCTTATCGGAGATTTCTTTTTTATTTTTCTCATAATATGTTTTTTTATATTCCTTTATACTATCCTTGTTTTTCAAACGGTTGTTTAACCCATCGATTTTCCGACATTCTTTACAAATTGAACATCTTCCTAATTTACCTCGAATAGCTATATGAAAGTACTCTAATTCTTTAATATCACTACATCTAGAACATTCTTTTCTCATAATACTATATATTAATTATGCAGTCTTCCCTATTTTCTAAGTTAAATGAGGAATTCGACATTTAGTTTTTTAATATATACTTCGATGTTTAATTTAGAAGATCGTAATATATCATATTTAATAATCTCACCTGAGAAAAATTCAAATTCCATAAAGGAAAATAAAGTCTCATGTGATAAGACATGCTCAATACTATACTCAAAAGACTACACAGTTATACCTATCACTGGATATCGAAACGGTACACATGGTAACTCATTCATAGCAATAAGTAATGATGAGAATAATGCTTTACGAAAGGATGCCATTTATCTTCTTGATGAGTTATATCAAGACTCTCTTATAGTTAAATATAAGAATGAGAGTCTTCCAAAGAAAATATCATATGATGGGTCCGAGAAATTAGTAAAGCCAGTTATCTATGAGTTAAATGAAAGTGATACAACATATGTATATAATGGATTATCTTTTTCATTCATAGAACAAAGAAGATATAAGTTTCTGTCTAATAAATCAGAACTTAGAAAAGGAATGATAGTTGAGTTCCTAAATAATGAGAAATGGGTGGAGAAACAAATAGCTGATATAGATACTGAGTATGATAAGATGTATAAGCTTCTTATGAGATACGGTAAATTAAGAACTTGTATAAGTTAAAAATTCGTATATTTGCACTTCAAATAAATTTTATGGACGAATTTGACATGGGTAGTAACTGTGTTTGCATTAAGGAATATGAGACATTGAAAATCAATGGACATTATAGAATATGCGGTCGCGGCAATCTGGAATATAATTTTCATCCAAATGTAAAAGGTAAAACCGGACATGGATACTGTGTTATAGATGATAGACAGAAGCCTCAGATAGACTACTTCTTTACCGAAGTAGAGATGAGTGAATACTTTATCACAGAAGAAATGGATTATAAATCTTATTTAAGAAATGAAAGAATTAACGCATTAATAAATTAATATTTATTCAATGCGCCAATTTTACCAACAGTAGAACTAATATGGAATTGTAACTTATTCACATCTAAACCCGTTAATTGTTCTAAAACAGAGGCATCTCTGTTTTTTTGATTCTCACTAAAATCTAATTTCTGATGGGCATAGTGGTAACATCTGTAATCTAACTCAGTGTAGTTAATACCCATTAATTTTAATTTAAAATCTTGAAACTTAACAGAATTACCAATTATTTCAAATGCTTCTGACCATCCACCAATTTTAAATATTGCATCTGGTTTGAATATCACAATACCACCACAGATATTTGTATCTTGAGTTGCTCGGTTAAGTGTTTTAAGTGCATCTATTGGATAGTTTATATCAGCAGGTGACAAGTTGATAACTGATTTACTTGGAGAAACAACATCATAATTATTCAATTCACTAATTGATGCAATAAGTTCGTTTGGATCCATTACAATATCAGAATCAGCAAATACAACAACATGATTATTCTGTCTCTTTAAAGCAACATTAAAAGCCCAAGACTTATTATAAACCGCATTATCTGACTTGATAAATATATGTTTAGCATTTAAACTTAAATGAGATATCTTTGAATGTGTATCTTGTTCAACCACAATTACATCTATATTATTAAATCCTCTTAGCCAATCTAAGACTCTTCTTAGATTTAAGATTCTTTCTGGTGTGTGTCGATAGCTAATAATATATGAAACCCTCATTATAAATGTTATTTTTTAGTTATATCACATTATATTTCGTTTGTTTTTGTTAATGTGGATTAATAGTTGTATATTTGTATAAATAAGTAAAAAATATTAAATGCGAATTAAAAGAAAGTTTTTACAACTTACAAAGTACACATATCCATACGGTACTGAGGCATACTTAGAAAATATGCTACCTGAAGGATATAAGCAAGATAAATACGGCAATTATTACCTATCAGTAGGTGATAACTATTCCACAATGTTTGCTTGTCATCTTGATACAGCAAATAAAGAATTTGGACCCGTTAGACACACTTTTCACGACAAACCTTGTGATTTATCTGCTGGCTATGTTCTTAAAGCTAATGGTAGATATATTATGAGTGATGGTACAACTATATTAGGCGCAGATGATAAAGCTGGTGTAGTTGTTGCTTTATTTATGATTGAGAAGAAAGTTCCTGGATTATATTATTTCTTCATCGGTGAAGAAGTAGGTTGTGTTGGTTCATCTGATTTAGCATCAGATATGGAAAAGGAAATATATCACATTGATGAATTAAAAAATATCAAGAAGGTAGTTTCCTTTGATAGGCGAGGAACTACATCAGTTATTACAGATCAATTCTATGGCAACTGTTGTTCTGATGAATTTGCTCTCTCTTTATGCAAAGAGTTAAATAAGAGTGGATTGAATATGCGCCCAGATGATACTGGAGTATTGACTGACTCCGCACAATTCATGACTTTTATTCCAGAGTGTACAAATATATCAGTTGGTTATTATAACGAACACACACATAAGGAAGCACAAGATATAGAATATCTATACCAATTGTGTAATGCTGTTGTTAAGGTAGACTGGGAATCATTACCTGTTGAGAGAGACCCGGCAACCGCATGGAGCCCATTCCACGGAGGTGGTTGGGACTGCTGGGACTGGGATGATTTAGAAGATGAACCAGTAAGAGAAAAGGGAGACTTAGGACTTCATTTCAGTGATGAAAACTACTCCTTTGTTATAAGAGATAGTATTAGAACAAAGGCTTATATATCTAAAGAGTGGATAGAAACCGAAAAGAGGTTAATAACCGAAGCTTTAAATAAGCAAGGTAGAGTTATAGAAAAGATAACTTGGGACGGCACCTCTTGTTGGTGCTTAGAAAAAGGTGAAACCATAAATGAATATGTGGGTAATAGAAGTGACCTAATGGCTTTTGTGAATAACTTTGATGTTATTCCAGTTGCTCACCTTAGATATACACTGGATAGCATACCAACCTGTTTAGCCGGTATGTAAGTTAAGATAGTTACTATCATTAATAATTTCAATCAATTGGCTGGGGCTCAAATTATTTGGGTTCCAGCCTTTTTTCTTTGCATAATCCACGATGAATTTCTCTTTAATCTGACTTAATTCTAGTTTTGTTAACATATTGTTATATATAAATTTTTTGAATTTACCTAATTAATTTGTATATTTGCGCTATGTTATTTAAAGTAAAAGGCATATTAGACTTCACCCCAGCAGATGTCTCCAAGAAACACTTGGAGCAATCTACATGGAAATGTACCGCAATGATTAGAACAAATTGTGATACATCGAATTACTATGCCTGGTTCTTAAAGACAAGATTTAATCTAAAGTTAAATCCACCATTAAGAGGAACACACATAACTATCATAAACGATAAAATGAATAGGGGTTTGTTTATGGAAGCAAGTAACTATTTTAATAAAAAAGAAATCACATTTTACTATGAGAATTTACCAAAGTCAAATGGTAGTCACTGGTGGTTAAGAGTTTGGTGTCCAGAAGCACAGGATATAAGAACAGCATTAGGTTTGAGTAGGGATCCATTCCTTCCTTTACACTTAACAATTGGGCTAACTAACCCAAAGTTTGCTTATCACTCTCAGTATATCTTAGATTGTTGCAAAAGATTTGAATTATTAGGTAATGAACCAAGAAAAGAATTAAACGAATATGAAATTTATACAAACAGTTATTAAAGGATTTCGCCCAATTTTTGATTTGCTGCTTAATAAGCAACGAGTGACACGTACTAAGCCGGTATCCACAATTCCAAAGTTGAGGATACCATCTAATGAGCATTATAAGTCCTCAATTCCAAACTACTCAGAAGTTAATAACGCTCTATTACGAGAGTATGTAACAAAGTTTGTAAGCATTGATGATTTCAGGGACTCATATGATGATGAAGAAATTGATAAACTCAAGTGTAAGCAACACTATATAAAATATATAGATTCACCACTGGATATTAGGTTTTTAAATGGCTCATCGGCACTGGGCACAGTTGTAGTAGAATTATGTATTGAGTGTGTAGTAAAAGATACGTTTAATACAAAAATATTGTTCAAGAATCATAGTATATCTATTGAAGATAGAAATTTAAAGTCTTTAATAAGAGATAAGAAATTAGACAAATTAATATGAAAGACGCAAATTTATACTGGCTAGAATCAACAATGCCTTATACTACACTAAATAGTGATGAGGATCAGAAGGTAAAGATTGATTTTAAAGAGGTATCTACGCTAAGAAACTTCATAAATAATGGTGATAGAGTTTTTAAGACAAGTTCTCCGGGTAGATTACCTGGTTATGTTACAAAAGGAGGTTACCTTGTCTATAAAGTAGTTAAGATAACTAAAATAAAACATACTGCGGTTGAGGCAGTTGTCAGAAAGTACACACTAAGAGAATATAACCTAGACACTCTATTAGAGTTCTAAACAAAAAAGTTTTATAACATATAAGTGTTATAAAACTTTTTTTATGCCTGAGATAGTAGAAGTCCGAATAATGTCTGAATACATTAACCAGAACAGTGAGTCAAAGAAATTCAATAAATTATTCAATGTAGAGAAGGGTAATATACCAAATCAGCAAATTGATTCAATATTTGAAGTTAGCTCCGAATCAAACGGTAAGGAATTGATTGTATATCTAAAAGAAGCTATAATAACTCCAATATATGTTTTTATGGGTATGAGTGGAAATTGGAAGTATGTTCATACAAATGAATGGAATAAGACTAAATTTGTTAGATTGCGTATGGATGATGATACCGGGCACTCCTTATTACTGTATGGTGGATATATGGGTCCAAAGTATAAAATTGGTGAAATGTTTGGTGGTATAAAGAGAGGACCTGATCCTATTAAAGAGTTTGATAAATTCAAGTCTAATATACTTCAAAACTTAGACAAGAAAGACTTCAACCATCCTATCTACGAAACACTATTAAATCAGAAATATTTCAACGGAATCGGCAACTATATTAGAAGCACAATACTCTATTACCTAGATGTTAATCCATTTCAATCAGCGAGAGATATTATACAAAATCATCCAAAGATTTTAGACTTATGTAGAGATGTGCCACTAAAATCATACTCACTAAATGGTGGGCAATTGAGAGACTGGAAAAACCCATTTGATACTGACTCACAAAGCTTTAGTGACTGGGTATTTTATCAAAAAGGTGAGTCAATTAAAGACTCAAATGGGAGGACATTTTGGTATGATACAAAGTGGAAAAAATAAAAAACTAATAATTTTTATTTTATATAAATCATATGAAAGAATTATCACTAGAAGAAAGAATAAAACTAGCCTCAGAACACAAGAAGTTTGATGTATTTGATTTTGGAGTAGGTGAACTACCAGATGAGCATTATCATGACGTATGTGATTCATATGATATACCAAGATATAAAGATACGGTTGAAAAGATACTAAGTAAAGCTGATCATTATTACATAAGGAATCTTAGAGAACTAAATACAGAAGTAGAATGTAACTGGTCATTAGATGAGAATCCACGTCCTAAGTATAAGGATGGTACACCAGCATACACAAGATTCATAACACAAGTGTTTGAAAAGTATGATATATCAAAAGGGGAGTTTCCAATTCCAACACTCAGAAATACTGCAATAAAGACTGGCATCAAGGAGATATTATGGATATATCAGAAGCAATCAAACTTACTATCAGATGCACACGATTTAGGAGTTAATTGGTGGGATGAATGGGATATTGGTGATGGAACTATAGGTCATAGATATGGATACACCGTAAAGAAATATAATCTAGTTGATAATGTACTCAATTCACTTAAAAATGATCCATTTTCAAGAAGACACATTATCTCATTATATCAGGAGTCAGACTTATCCGAAGCAAAAGGATTGTATCCATGTGCTTATGAAACAATTTGGTCAGTAAGAAAAGTTGGTGAAGATATGTATTTAGATATGTCGCTATTTCAGAGATCTAACGATTACATAATGGCAGGGTATATAAACAAGATTCAATATGTTGCCTTAATGATGATGTTTGCATCTCACTTAGGATATAAGGTAGGAGTATTTGCACACTTTGTACAGAACTTACATATCTATGATAGGCATAGAAATGCGGCTCAGGAGTTAGCCGATAGAGAATCCTTATATAAACAACCATCAATATCACTAAAGTCAAATAAAAACTTCTATGAATTCACGATAGATGACTTTGAGATAACCGGGACTGAAGATATTAGGAAAATAGTATCTCCTTTAGAGTTGGCTATTTAATTTTTTAATTTAAAAAATATCATTATATTAGCAAAATGGAAATAAATGAAAAAATAGAATTAAATAAGAAAATACGTTCTTATGATGGTGATAATACCTTTGTATTATCATTAAAAAAACAGCTTAAAACTAATAAATTCTTAGAGAAGGTTGAAGTTGACACTAAATCATTTAAAATTCTAAGTGATAAACAGTATGCAATCGTAAAGGATTTGATAAAATAGAAATTTACCTAACAAAAAAAGTCACCTTAAAATTATAAGGTGACTTTTTTTATGTTTTTTTTGATATTTATAAATTAAAATAACTTTTCAAACTTAATTTTTCCACAGTCGTATATTCTGTAAATATTTCTCCTTTTCATTTCCATTGATTCGGTAAGCTCAGTATTTAATCTTGATTTCTTATAACCAGACTTATGCACCCTTCTACCATTAATTACATATTTATAATCTGGACCACTTTCAAATGTGTTATTGAAGCCTAATTTATAATACATATTACCAATTGACCAATCAATATCAGCATAGCTAATAATACGAGTTACTTTATTAGTATCAATAAAGTAACTTAATAGTTTAGAAGCCCCACCAATAACAGTAGTATTTAATAGAGTACAAAACCTATTTAGATTCCATTCATTATTCATCATCCTTTTTCTGCCTTCAAATTTATCAAACGTCATAATACTGACCAATTTATTATCTTGATATAACCCTATCTTCACTGAGCTATTCACAAATCCCTGAATATGATTATCATCCAAGAATTTCCTAGCATCTTCGACACTAACTGAACTAACAAAACATTTACGAGCAAATATTTTTTTATTAATACTAAATAAACTACTTATCTGACTTTTAATAATTTCTTGCTTATACAACCAATCATCCTCCCATATATGAATAATACGAATATCCTTATTCTTAAAATGATTTGTTTTATTTATATGATAATCCTTCTTCTTATACAAATCAGAATGCCAGTATAATCCGTTGAATTCAAATCCCAATTTTAATTCGGGTAGATAAATATCAATCTCAAACTCATTCATATACCCACATATTATCTCACCAGCATATATTGATTTTATATAGTCATATAATTTACTTTCTGCTATAGATACATGATCACCAATTGGATTACAAATAGTACAAATTATACTATCTTTTCTTTTTATATAATTGTCTATATCTATTTCAAAAAAATGATCCTTTCCCATATCACATCTATATTGACTTATTGAGTTTCCAATATATTTAATATAAAATTCACTTTTTGAATTATCAAAGTTCATATATCTAAACTCTTCATTTTTGGATATGTTATCAACCCCATATTTTATTAAATTTATCTTGATTATCTTCTCCTTACACTCATCAGTTTTTGAGTAATTATCAACACCATATCTTTCTAAACTTGTTGATTTTAACTTTTCCTTAAATTCCTCTGTCTTTGAATAATGATCAACTCCATACTTTTTCAAAGAATTACTCTTACTCTTTTCCTTAAATTCATCACTTTGTATATACCAGTCAACACCATATTTTATATTATTAGCCTTTTTTGTATTTAATTTAAAATCATCACTCTTTGTATGATGCGGTTTTTTTATTTCACTATTGATTTTTTTAGTACTTGTTCGTTTACTCCTTTTATCTCTAATACTCTCCTTAACAGAATCCAGTTGAAATATGTGTTCAACATTATATTTATCTATTAGATTATTTCTCCATTTTTCCCTTACTTTTTCATTCTGAAATGATGAAATACAGCCATACTTTTCAATATTAGTATTAGCTTTTTTACTTTTTACTGTATCAGACTTAGCAACATTATCAACCCCATATCGCTCTAGATTAGTAATTTTCCTTTTTTCATTAGTTGATATATCCAGCTGTGAACACTTTGTAGAACAATACTTCCTATAACCATCTAACCAATTCTTGTTAAATGTGGTAGTATTTCCACATTTACATGTATATTGAGTTGATATACCATTTACCCAATACCATAATTTCTCCTTAAATGTAATATCAAGCTCTACTGAACTAATTTCATTATACAACTCAATATAATTTTTTATAAAAAATGACTCTCTTAGTCTAGTAGATGAGCCATTCAATATTTTCTCTATTTTCTCAAATCTTTCTATTATCATTTAATATATATTAAAGAAACGTCTGCTCCTCGTTACTTATTTAGGCAATAAAAAACCCTCTCAATTTGAGAGGGTTTAGTTTTATCTGTTTAAGATTAGTTAAGTAATCCAGCAGCATCTGTAACGGTAAGTTGCATATACTGTTTTTGTGGATACCAACCTACTTCGGTTACCGCGTAACGAGAACGTAGAAGTAATCTTGGTGCAAATGTTGCTTCAGATAATAGGCTAATTGATTGAGCCATTAAATAAGGAACAAATATTACACCTGGTTGATCAGGATTGTTCTTTCTACCCAATACGATTCTGTTATCGTTATATTTCATGTAAGGGTCAACGTAGATAGTGATATCTCCGATTTGTCCTACTGGATATAATTGTCCAGAACCATTGATTTTAGATTTAACTGGGTTAATTGTGTAACCAGCTATATCCATGAAAGCTGCTGCAAGACCTCCGTTGGTAACTGCAAATTGAGCTGGTCCAACACGACCTTCTGTAGCGATAAAGTTAGAAGCATGTGCTAACTTAGTGATAAGCTTTCTTTGAACAGCGTGAGTTGTCTCACCACCTGGAGCACCTGCACTGGTGTAAGCATAGTTAGTGTTCAAATCAAAGATTGAAGAACCACCTCTTTTAGGAGCACTAGCTTGGTTTAAAGCACCTAATTCAAAGATTTTAGATATAATTTGTTTAGAAATTGTTTGTGACAATTCGTTAACAAGTATAGATTCCATTTTTTGAACGATATCCATACCAGTGTTAGCTTTGATATCTTCAATTTCAGTTCTTCTAAGAGCAGAAGATACCTCAATAGTACCAACGGCAACAGATTTAGAAGAAACTTTTGGTCCAATAACACCAGCATAACTGTTGTCATCTTCTAGACGGCTCATTGGATAAGATCCAGAACCAGCAGAACCAGAGTTTGCAAAATTAGTTACAAATCCAGGGATATGATCTTCAAGTGCAGAAACTAGTTCGATTGTTGGAGTACCAGTAACCGCAACGGAACCAATATTGGTGATTTGAGCAGTCATTGCGCTAGTTGGTAAGAATGTGTTAAGTTCTTGTTGGAACGCATAAGGCGCACCTCCAAAAAGGCTTGTTTGACCAACTGCATTAGCTTGTCTGTAAGCTCTGAACATTGGGGATCCATCAATACGAGAGAACCCTAGGAACTCTAAGAATTGAAACTTAGTAGAACCAGTTGGATCTGTAGTGTAGAATGTTGAGGAAGCTGTGATACCAAGCCATAATCTACCACCTTGTAAACCACCAGTTGTTTGGTAAGTACCTGCAGCAAGAGCTGAGGTAAGACCAAGTGCGATAGCCGCATTGTTACCTGAGTTATCTGTGGTGAATTTAAATACTTGAGGTCTACCAGTATCAGTAGAAACATCGTCGTATTGGAAATCGATGTATAATAAATCGATTTTTGGACCTGGGGTTGGCTTTACAGCTACCAAGTCAAGACCAATTGTTTGTGCAGCGATTTTCATAGCTACTGGTAATAGGTTTTGACCTAAATCTCCAGAACCAACTTGACCACCGTTACCTGAGTAGTTAGTACCTAAGGTAGAACCAGCTAAGGTAGAAGCTTGAGGAGCTAAAACTTGACCCATACCAGCGATACCAGCATTAAGGTAAGCATTTTCATTGATTGAGTGAAACTCAGCATATTCAGACATCCATTCCATTCTGTCGTCGCTAATTACACCCATGTTTTCTAAGACAGGAGCCCATTTTTTGTAAGCTTTTTGTTTGTCTATTCTAATGTTTGACATAATTTTTTTTTTAATTTTTTTTCTAAGTTTTCTTAGATGTTTTTTTCGTCTAAATATTTCTATTCAGATTAAAGATTTTTGAATCTTTCCATAATTGCACCAACTTCTTTATCAGAAAGTTTATCTTCTTGGATTAAACTTACGTGAGAAACCAGTTTCTTATTTACTGACTCATTTTTCTTGAGATTTCTAGTTAACCAAAAATGTTCAACTTTTGATTCTGTGTTCAAGTCTGGGTATAATCTAGCTTGAGACAAGATAGATTTTTTAGAACTCTCATTGATTTGGTTCCAGATTGGCTTAATGTTTTCAGGCATCAATCTGATTAATTTGTCTTCAGCAGACTCATGTGTAACTGACAGTGCTTCCGTAACAAGTCTTAAAACATCTGAACTAGTGAAATAACTTTTTTCGTTTATATAAAGTTTTACTTGCTCTTGATCTTCATTAGATAGGTTATAATAACCATCTACTTGAGATTTATTTAAGAACTTTAAGAAGTGCAAGTCGTTAGACTCAGAAACTTTACGTTTTTTAGCTTCTTCTATTAATTTATTAATTTGTTTTGACAATTCTGTGTCTGATTCTCCTCCAACGAACTCTTCGTGTCCGAATTCATGTCCTAACTCATCTTCGTGAGATGTTTCATCATCACAAGTTGGGCACTCTTCATATTCATGTCCAGTTTCGTCGAATTCTTCGGTGCTAGTGATTTCATCATCGAACTCATGTGTTCCTTCTTCAGAAAACTCATCATGTGTTAATTCACCTTCTTCTTCACCGAATTCGCTTCCCTCTTCAAATTCTTCTTCATCGAATTCTTCTTCAAATTCTGGAAGTAATTCAAATCCAGCATCTTCTAGAGTTGGGATAGCAGCGTTTTTATTTTCAAATAGTTTACCACCATTTAATTTTTCAGAAATCATACCAGCGTATGAAACTGTTTTATCTAAGTTTTCAGCGATATATTCTGAATAAGCGATGTTATCATCAAGATGTTCAGCGATATATTCTGAATAAGCGATATTTCCTTCAACGTGTTCAGCTAAGTACTCAGAGTAAGCAATTGTGTTATCTAAGTTTTCAGCTAAGTATTCACCGTAAGAAATACTCTTATCAAGATTTTCAGCGATGTACTCAGAATAAGCAATGTTTTTATCTAAGTTTTCGGCGATGTACTCAGAATAAGCAATGTTTTTATCTAAGTTTTCAGCTAAGTATTCAGAATAAGCAATATTCTTATCAAGATTTTCAGCAACATACTCAGAGTAAGAAATGTTCTTATCCAAGTTTTCAGCTAAATATTCAGAATAGTTAATATTCTTATCCAAGTTTTCAGCTAAATATTCAGAATAGTTAATAGCTTTTTCTAAATTTTCAGCTAAGTAGTCATTGTGACTAACTAACTTCTCAGTAGTAGATTTTAAAGATTTGTTTTCATTAACAACAATCTGAACTTTCTCTGCTAAATAGTCTAAGTATTTAACAACTTGTTCATTTGTGCTATTTAACTCTTCATAATACTCTAGAAGTTGTTCTAGTTTTTGCGGGTTTAAGTTACCTGTTTTAAGAGCAGTTTTAACTTCTTTCTTAGTAGATGCAATCTCGTTGATTATATACTTTGAATAGTCAGTTAATTGATCCTTGGTAACAAAGTCGTTTTTGTTCATTTTAAATAGATCATTAATTTTTGACTCGTCGGACATTTCATATATCCTAAAGTTGGTATTAGTAGAGTAGTTCAACGATTCATTTATAGAAGACATTCTAGCAGAAGCAAAACCAGGATCAGCAACAATATCATAAGTGAATAACTTTTTCAATGTAACTGTACCATTAGCTTCGGTTATACCAGCAGCTCTAGATGAAACGAAAACAGGACAACCATCATCAACTAGTGATTTAGCTTCCTTACCCCAATAAGTATTTAATAATTTAATTTGACCATCAACCCTATTACTTTCTTTTACAAAGAAAGCCTTTTGAATAAGATGGGAAGCTCTTGATAATGAAGTATCAAAAACATCTGGGTGGTCAAATTCTCCATATACTACACCCATAGTATTGATTCTTTCATTAAGCTCATCTAAACAAGGAACAAATTTATCAGCAGTATAGATTCTTTCGTTACGGTTTTTAACACCAAACTCAGTGAATATACCACCTAATATGTAATCCTTTTTTCCACCTAATGAACTCTCATTCATCGAAAGTGGACTTGTATTGTTTTCAACAATTAATACTGGTTTCATTTATTAGATTTATTTTGTATATTATATATAAGGAAAAAAATACCTGTTTTTTCTACTTTTTTTCAAAGGTGGGTTTTTTATGGATGAGATGAAACCCTTGTGTAATTTAGGATACGTCTAAAATGTGATGGATAAAGAAATACCTCGTTTTTTTAGAAAAAAATAGGAAACTTTATTTTCTTATAACATATAAAAAATATGATACTAACCAGAGAAATATCGATAAAAATTAATTTAAATAACCACTCTTATTATGTTAATTTAGGATATGATATAGAAGTAGGTGATAATTTACTTATACCAATTGAATTACTTTCATCAGGTAGTCATCAAATGATAAAATGTGAGTGTGACGGATGTGGTGCTACTAAAGATGTTATGTTTAAAAACTACATCAAATATGGAAATAAATGGGGTGAGTATAAATGTAGAAAGTGCTCAGAATCAAAACGAAAAAAGACACTTAAATTAAATCACGGAGTTGAATATCCAATACAAAGCAAAGAGATAAAAAAGCGCATACAAAAAACTACATTAGATAGATTCGGAGTAGATAATCCATCTAAATCAAGGGAGCTATTAGATAAAAGAAAAAAGACTGTATAAAAATACAGTCTTTTTTT
>Ga0304729_1001184_pt1 | contig 17688 bp, 33 predicted proteins | sample C_131016_MF_Meta_FD_190475 | JGI IMG/M metagenome (GOLD analysis project Ga0304729, IMG submission 190475) | Freshwater microbial communities from Lake Croche, Canada to study carbon cycling - C_131016_MF_MetaG (v2) (version 2) | ecosystem: Environmental > Aquatic > Freshwater > Lake | place... | reverse complement strand
GATGGGATTTGTTCTTCATTCCATTTTTCTACAGCCGCTTTAATCGCCACTATGTTTGTATCTCTATTAATTAGAAATGTATTACATATTTCATCAATTTGTTTTTCAGTTAATAAACTCATTTACCCGTACTCCCGAAGCCACCCTCGCCACGTTCAGTGCTACTACTGAACTCCTCTACCTCTACAAACTCCGCTCGAATTACTGGCACGAAAAGCATCTGTGCAATCCTGTCTTGCGGTGAGATTTTATACAGCCCGTTGCCTGTGTTTTTAATACTAACTTTGAGCTCACCTTGATAGTCACTATCGATAAGCCCTACCGAGTTACCCAGCTTGATACCGTAGTTATGCCCAAGTCCACTACGAGGCATGATAAGAGCCGCCGCTTCTACGTCATGTATATTGATTGCAATGCCTGTCGGTATCATTGCTACTTCACCTAAATCTAACTTAATAGGCTTTGTGATGTTAGCTCTTAAGTCTACTGCCGCACTGCCTGTGGTTTCATAGGCAGGGATAACTACATTCTTAGTTAACTTCTTAATTTCAATTTTCATTATCGTTCTCCAATACCGTGTTCTTTTTCTATTGCCCTGACAAACTTAAAATATGGATTATTATCAATGCAACCATACTCGTTTAAAAATCCATAGACAGAACCACAATCATCTTTAACATGGTCAAGAGTGAATCCTGCATTGTATCCAAGGTTGAAAATTTCAGCCTCCCTCAAAGGTTCACGTTTTGGTGGCGCTAGGTCTAGTTCAGCTTGTATATCCCAGTACAAATCATAATGAGTTTCTTTTAATCCGTGCAGTGTATCTCGCACTCTTTTTAACAACTCTCTTTCTTTGCTCATTTTACTTCCTCATATTGACATTGGGTTTTCTCATTTTCTTTCACATCAACATACCCGCATTTGATATACATCGTCAATTACACTTAGAAAAGCCGCAACTTACGCAAGTAATACAGCCATCCATCAATATTAAAGACTTGGTATTACATGACGTGCATAACTCAGCATTCTTTAAACCTTCTTCGCCTACTTCTTTTTTTTTAGCTTCAAGATACGCCTGTTGGTGTTCATCCACATCAACTTTAATCACGCCCGTTGCAACCAGATGTTGCTCGATAACTGTTCCTATCTCAGCCACTAGCGATGGCATATACACACCACCTTTTTTGTAGTATCCACCCTTCGGGTCAAACACATTCTTCAACTCTTCAACAAGAAACGTACTGTCACCACCTTTGCGCCATACAGCAGATACTAATCGTGTTAATGCTAACACCCACTGGAAATGATCCATGTTCTTACTGTTAATAAACATCTCGTATGGATGACGCTCGTCACCGTTAAGCACCATATCATTGATAGTGATATACAAAGCGTGCTCAGACTGAGGTGTCTTAATCTTATACGTTGTACCTGTCAAATGCGGTGGTCGAGGAAAGTTCTCGTGTATCATCTCAAACACTACTTTTTCTTCTGTTTTATTGACTACCTTGTAGCCTACAATTTTATGTTCAATTTTATTCATCTATCAAATCCTCAAGCACTTCACCGATAGAATCTATTAGGATACTAAGTCCCCGTAACAACTCACTTGCTAAGTACAGCAAACAACAGATAAGGAATACAGGGAACTTCAATATGTTTATTAGTGTGTTCATCGTTGGTGCTTCACTACGTTAAAAATAGGTTTTTGTTGTTTACACTTATCACACTCACGGTAGCCTAGAGATTGATAGATGCGCCAATGGTCATGCTTGCAGTGCACTGCGCTAGTCACAGGAGTTACTGCCTCTACCTTTTTAACTTTGTCCATATAATCCTCATCGATAAGCCAATTAACCCTACATAAGCAACAAGTGCCACCCAATCATCTAAGGTCATCGTCATCCCCTTTAGTGTATTCAATCATGAAGCAGACCATAGTAATTCCAATTACAGTCCAATACGTTATCTCAGCCATCTTTAAACTCCTCATACTCTTTTTTAAACTCTTCTTTGTATCTTTCGTACTCTGTCCAAAACTCATCATGTAGTCTCTTAACGTCTTCCTGTGTTAAGTCTGGTAGTTTTATGAGAGCTTCTTTATATTCCTGTTTACTCATCACCATCTAATATCTCCTGTTCTTCCATCGCTCTGAGCATCAGCTTGAGTTGCTGTATCTCTGCGAGTATTTTAAGTTTAACTTTCTTTAAATCTTTTTTGTTCTTTTGCGCCATCTCAAGGCGCTTGTATAATTCTTCTTTAGTCATTTCGCCACCATGTTACCTTGCACATCGCGGGTTAACTCATATACCCCATACATCTTACCGTCTCGTAACATAAATTCACCGATGTTAGTCTTGATGATTGTTTGCTTGTGTTTGTTATCCACATAGTTTGTTACTTGTGCAATAAGTAATGCTATTAATAATAACCCTGCTACTGCCCAACCTTTATATTCGTCTTTCATAATCCCACCATCCGATGTTTGATTCTGTCTTTAGCTATGTTTAAGTTATCTACGCTCCACACGTAGCTTGGTCTTCTTCTGCTTACCTGCACTGACCCACATGGTGGGAAGCCTAGCTTCTCCAAATGAAACAGCAAAGTTGTTTTTGCTATTTTATGCAACTCACAGTATTCTTTAATCGTCATGGTTTTCATTTCTTACCCCCTTGTATTTTATGCACTAGCCCAAGCTCTACGTCCGCCCACTCGTGAGCGTCCCACCATGCGTATATACACTCAGTACAATCTGTACCGCCTTTAGAATCAGCAAACCACTCTATAGCGTATTTAGGTCGATGCCACGTTTCATCATTAGGTGGGACTTCATGCCTCCAGTCATACTCCATCCCATGCACAATAACGTCTGCTTTTACTATTACGCCTTTATCTCCGTATTTACTAGTAACTATATCCCCTGGGCGGTAAAAAGGTTTAGCTCCTACAGCTTCTTTTTTAATCATTGCACTGTCCCCATAGCGCTGTCGTTACAGACAGCCATAATAATTCGAGTCGGTCTTTTGCTCATCTGATAAGCCCCTATTGCAAGATTCCATTCTTCCTTAGCATTGTTGCAAGCCATCAGGCTGTCGTAGGGTATAGTAGTTGTGGTGTAGGCTACGGTTTCGTGAGATGTTGTTCTGCCGCGTTTGTCGATGTTAATATCGACAGTTAAAAAAGATAATGTAAGTACAAGTGTTGCGCTCATGTGTGTTCTCCTATTACGCTGCAAATATAGCAGTCTTGTTATCAATTCTTTCTTTTATAAAACCTATATTCTCTCTGATGACAGGTTCTACATTTTTAAGTAACTCTTCTTGCGCATCATCGTTAACCATCATAAATAGTGATGCCAAACCTTTATGAAGTACAATAGACAACTCAGCCATATCAGCAGGGTCACCCATTGAGTCTTTTAGCGAAGCATTTATTGCTTTTATGTACTTAACTTCTTTACTCATCGTTTTGTCTCCAGCACAGCTTTACGCAATATCTTACGAAGTCTTGTGTTTTCGACCTGCGTTGCGTTTTGCATAGCCGCTAACACTAAGAATAAAAATAACATTAGTACGTATGCCGCATTAGAGGTGTCTAACCATGTTAAAAATTCAATCACGTTGTTCATTTTAGTATCCTTTTAGAATTCTTTTTGCTTTTGTTATAGCAGGGTCTGTGTGTTCGTATGTAAAATTATATGAGTCATAAGGTATGTGTGCTTTTTTAAACCGAGCTTTTACTTCTTCTTCAGTCCATAAAGTAATGTGTTCAGTTGGTTTACCTTTAATCGACCAACCCCAAACCTTAGCTTTTTTATAAGCTATTATTCGTTCAATAGGATCGTCATAAGTAAGCATATACTTTTCTGGGTCATACTCCTTACCAAACATAGCACATAAACCTTTGAAATCTTTTTCATTGAAAAACGCACTGACTTTAAGACGTTTCTTGGTCATTTTGTTTCTCCAGTTAATGTTGCGTAATTGTGATCTGATTTAAAATCTGATATATAAATATCATTTTCATCATCGTATGCTAGTGCATCGTTATAAATTTGCATGACGCAATCATCAACATTTTCATAAACGATTTCTTTTAACTTGTCTGAACCTGATAGTTCTTCACCATCTTCGTCATAAAATAAAATGTCGTCAACATAGCACTCACGATCATCTTCTGTTTCATGGTAAAATGTTGCTGGTCTATATGAACCACTTAATGTTGCTTTAGCCACAACGCTTATGGTGCATAATTCGGTGCTTAAAATATCAAAATATATTTGTACTTCCATCGTTGTATCCTTTTAGGTTTTTGTTGAACTCGGAGCAAAGTTTAAATAATAATGATGACTATGTAAAGCTATGCTTGACATTTATTTTATCAACGCAGGGCTTTTAAAAGATTAGATTGTGAAATGTCTTTATCTTTCAACACGTTAACTACACGCTCATCGATGGTACTCTCTGCCACTAAATGAATAATCCTAACCGGCATCGTCTGCCCTTGCCGATGAAGTCGAGCATTAAACTGCTGATAATATTCAAGCGACCACACTAGTGAGAACCAAATAATGATTGATCCTCCATGTTGAATGTTTATGCCATGACCAAATGATTGGGGGTGGGCAAACAATAATTTAATTTTTTTTGCATTCCAAATATCGATGGTGGATTGTTTGCTATCTAAAAGGATACCAGTGCCGAACCTTTTCTGAAGACGTTCAAGATCAGCCTTATAGTTATAAGCCACAAGAATGTTATCGCTTTCATTTAAATCAATTAGCTCAGCAAGGGCATCTAGCTTTTCATCATGCGTCACAACATAGTTATGAAACTCATCTGTGTACTGTGATCCGTTAGCGTACTGCAAAAGTTTATTTGCAAGTACTCCTGCACTCAGTGCTTCAATCTCATTACCTTCAATCTCAATAAATAGATTCTTCTCAAATTCTTTGTAGTCATTAAGTACAGATTTGTTTAGAGATACTGTCTCGTACAAGTAAATACGCTCAGGCAGTTCAAGATAATCCTCCGCTTGCATAGACAGTGTGTAGTTGCTCATTAGCTTTTCAATCTGCTCTTGAGCACCAGATCGAGGTGTGAATTTATAACCCATATAATCTGTCTCAAAGAAGCGATGCTTAAAGACTGTCATTGTTTTACCCAGTGATGCGCCATAGTCCACTAGGTAGCATTGTGACCATAAGTCGAGTAGTCCATTTGGGGAAGGTGTACCTGTCAGTAGGAGCATGTAGTTAACGAATGGTAGTGTCTTCTTAATCGCTTTGAATCGTTTACTTCCAGCGTTTTTAAAACTACTGGATTCATCGATAACCACCATATCAAAAGGAAAGTTCTTACCGTAGTGCGTGACAATCCACTCGATGTTTTCTCTATTGATGACGTACACATCTGCATCAAACTGCAACGCTTTGAGTCGTGCTTGTTGCGGACCTGTCACGATTTGAAAGCGTAAACCTTTAAGATGTGACCACAGAGCAGCTTCTTGTTTCCATACACTATTGGCTACACGCAAAGGTGCTACGACAAGAACTTTGTTTACACAAAAGCTATCTATTAAATCACTGATTGCTGTGAGCGTAGACACCGTCTTACCCATACCCATACTCAGTAGAAGCATGGCGCGTTTCTTTTCTTTGATAAAGTCAACTGTGTGGAACTGATACTTGTGCATATTATGTTTATGTAGCATTAGTAAATCCTCGTCACGTCTTCAATCCAGTCGTCTACTTGCTTGATTGAGTTGAGTACATAGACTTTAGCTCCTAACGCTCTACGCTTTTCATGATCTCTTTCTTGAGCTGCGGTTGCTTTTCTTCCTGGTGCTTTGAGTTCTACAAAACTAATATTATTTTCCGGTAGCGTGATGACGCGATCAGGTACAGCTCGTCTCCCTGGTGAAGTAAACTTTTCACATAGACCACCAATCTCTTTGACTTTGTCGCATAGGTATTTCTCAACTTGTTTTTCTAACATATCCAATATCCTCTAGTAATTCTTTTGCTTTTGTAATGTAGTAATTTAAATCCACGTCCACAGGAAATGTATCAGGCAGTACCATGCAAGGGCGACACGCTTGTGACAGTGGAACTTTGTTTCCGTTCTTCTTGTACTCTAATTGTTTATCTTGCAAAGCAGGGTCATTGCTGTGATAGAAGCGAATGGCTTTACCTAAGTAGTCACCATCAAAGATTGCGCCCCCTGTTACACGACGACAGCTAATGTACTTAGTAATATCTTTACACTCGAAGATAGTCTGCTCAACTGGTGTACCATTGATGACTTGCTGTGTCACTGCATCATAGACAATGCGACCATCGGGGTTCTTACCAATTGACTCACCAGTAAAGATACCTTTACCTTTGTAACTACCGTCCGTTTTAATGGCAAGGTATGAGTTCACATCTCTAGATGCCACTGCTTGATAATCTGTTTGCTCAAGTTGATACGATGTTTGAAGCTCCCAATCCCAGAGCAATTCGTGTACTTTATCTAATTCAGTACGTTTGTAGTACACAACAATACCATCTGTGTTAGCGCTAACTACTTTAATCCCATTGTCTTCAAGTGTCTCAACTAACATGAGCAGAGATAGTTGCCCTGTAATCGTAGTCTGCAATAACAGCTCAGGTGAGTATAGGAAACTATACTTACTTCCAAACTTACCGTAGCTTCCGTTAAGACAAATTTTAAGTGTGTCAGCAGTGATCTTATCTCCACTGCGTTTAGCTTCAATGCGTCTATTGATAATTGATTTGTATAATTCTAAGAATGATTTACCAATGTTTTCTGGATAGAGTTCTTGTTGCATAATGATGCTCGGATAGAATGATCCAACATCAAAGTCAGACAGTGCGTACTCATCATTGCTTGTAATGTACTGCGCTTTTTCACATGAGTGAATACCACCTATCCCCATTTGATACTCAGTTGATCCTATAGTGATACGCTCACCTAACCACGTTGGGCATTCAAGTGTACCGCTATCTGCAATAGTGAACTTCTCGGTAAGCAGTCTTTTAAATACAGCGTTTAGCTCAGCTGATTTGAACTTAATAATTTTCGGATCACGATAGTTAAATGAGTGCCGAGCATCATAGCTTTTTGCTTTAAACTTCGCTAAAGGTATCTTATAGAGTGATTGCATCTCAGACTTGATGAGTGCTTCAGCAATCTGCGCATCAGACTTGGAGTTGAGATTGATACCGTATTGTTTGCTCATTGATTTGCGTAAATCAATTTGAGGTAGCAGAGTAGTGTAGAGCAGTTGTGTTAACTCCAAGTCATTGCGGCAGTACACTTTGAGTTGTTCACGTTGAGCAGGTGAGATAATTTCATCAGGTTCTATTGGTAGATCTTGCAAGGTTTTACAATGTAGCCTACTACCATACACTTTAAGACTTCCTTGACCTATAGCAATTTCAATTAAGTCTATGTGATTATAATCAGCAACAGTTAAATCATGCTGACGTACGATGTGCCAAGCTGGGAGTTTAGATAAGATGAGTTCATTGCTAAGCGTATGCAATGCTTTAGTAGTATAGCCAGATAACGCTGCGGTAATCATAGGTAGGTCATACTTGATACCATTGAAGCTGACTGTTTCTCGCTTCATTGTGTCGCGTATGAGTTTGATGTCGTCTTCAGATAGTGAAGCATTGTCGTAGATTTCTACTTGGCGTACACGATTAGTTTGTGTATTGAGCGCGGCAAATAGCCAGTAGTTTTTGTAGCATTCGGTGTCAATGATAATAGCCATAAGGAGTATCCTTATAATAGATGTTAAAAAACCTCTAAGCTTATAGAGGAAAGCATAGAGGTTGAATTGATAGCACTAAGCCTATTGATAAATCGCTTAGTTAATAAGAGAGTTGTTACTTAGAACTATCAAGAAAAGCCGCTTCACGCCCAGCATAATTGTTTGTATTTATGCACCTTTTCTAACGGCTTTTATTGATAGTTGCCGGCACTGATCTCCGGCTTGCTGACAAAACTTTCAGTACATGACATTGCAATGATTTGAACGTCGTTTACTCCACGCTCCATGCTACGTATCAGCCTACGCATTAACTATCAGTGAAACACCCTGTGGTTGAGTGTATCTGTAGCAAGAACATTCCTAGAATTGGGTATACAGGATGTTTCACTGATAGCTCTGCACCATTTTGGTGCAGAGCATGGTACTACTTAGAACTCGTCATCGAGTTCATCAAAATCATCGAGACTTGCACCAGTGCTGTCGCCAAACGACTCACCGTCTTTAGCAAACTGGACGCCGAGCAAGTTACCTAGAATCTGTTTACCACCTAATGGGTGATCGCTATACCAGAACTCCAAGATAGCATTGACGTAGCAACCTGCGTAGATTTTGTTATCTTCTTCGGTTAAAGGTGTTTTGTCTTTGTCGATAACTAAAAGGCGTTTAGTACTACCCCCTTTTAAAGCCATCATACCTTCATAACCATCATAGTCTTTCTCATCACCGTCAGTGAAGGCGGTGATTTTTAAACCTTTCGGTGTTTTACCTTGAAACTTCTCAGCTATAAACGCATCGATAGCGTCTTGAGTTTGTTTGTGCTGTGCCGAACCTTTAGGCATCAAAAACGTGGCTTCATATTTGGTTTCAACACCATTGAAGACAGCTTTTTTAAAGATAGCTGGAAAAGACAAACGTACATTTTGTAATTTTAATTTAGTGCTCATGATTGTATCCTTTTAATTTAAGTTGTTGTGGCTAAGTTGCCGATGTCAATTGTACGCTGACACTTTTAAGGTGTCAACTTTTATTTTTTAATCAAAGTCATTTGCGCAGATACCCAGTGCAGGGCGTTTGTCTGAAGCAGGTACGAGTGTAGGCTTACCAGACTTTTTAATGATGATGTCGTTAAGCTCATCCATGTTCTTCTTACCTACTAACTTCTCAGCTTTAGCTACAGAGATGAACGATGTTTCGTATAGCTCGTAGTTAGCATAGTCTTTAGAGAGCACAGCTTCAGCAATAGACTGGTCAGCCCATTCGCGACTACTACGACCTTCAACTATCTTAAAGCCATCAAACTTTTCACCGTTCTCAATCTTAGCTCTGACTGTATCTTCTACAGCAGAGAGCCATGACTTGATGAGTGTTGCATTGCTGAGCGCATTAGATAGTTGCTCATCAGATAAGGTGTTGACTTGAGCTAGATCATCGAAGTCACCTAGCAGCGTATCTTGCGTCATCTTAAGTAGCTCAGGGCATCGTGCTTTATGACTACACCATTGGCACTGCTTCTCACCAGGTGTGCGCGGTGCACCTGGTAGCATAGCCAGTTTGGCTTTTTCTTTTACCTCTTCACCGAACTGATACAGCTCATCAATACTCATCTCGTGCATATCAATGTTATCAAGACGCGGTTGCACGATATGCTTTTTGATTGTCTTAATATCATAGATAAAACCAAACTCATGCACAGCACCTAACGCATAGATAGATAGCTGTGTGCTATCAGCGTACACTTTGATACCTTTACCGTACTTGAGATCAATGATGTGCAAGGTATCACCGTCAATGACGATGCAGTCAGCTGTACCAAAACCGTCAGGTGCATAGTCAGAGTAGTTTACTTTTTGCTCAAAGAACTTCTCACCAGAAAACTCAGCTATGTAGTCTAAGTAAGTTTGCACATGCAGGCACATCTCGTGTGTGATGGTGATACCTGTTTCTGGATCTAAGATGTTCTCATAGGTAAATGGTGACACCTCTTTCGTTAAACATATCTCAGCTAAAGAGTGCGCAGCGGTACCTTCATCAGCAAAACGAGAACTGCTACGTTTATACTGACGTTGAGCTTCAACTGAACCTGCGCAGTTGAGCCATGTCGCACTGCCACTTGCGGAAAGCTCGGCATGGGCAGCCATTAGAGTGACTCCAACTTGTCTTTAAGTGCAGGAAGATCAGCTTCAACGACTTTATCAATAGTTGTTGCACCATACCCGCTGATGATGTTTTTAATAATTGGCTTCATGTCTGAGTTAGCACGCACAAGTGACATGCATAAGTCTTTAAGCTCTTGTCTGTTGATGGTTTGTGTTTGTGCTACAGCTGGTTGCTCAGGGACTGGGTCTTCTTTAGCTTCAACATACGCTTGTGCTTCTGGTGTAACTTCTACTACAGGTGTTGTTGTTTGCGCAGGGTGCTGAGTAGTTAAGTCGTCAAGGCGATCAGCAATGAGATCGATGACCTCATTGGTAAAAGGAAAGGTTCTGACTAGTCCATTGATTGAGATTACTCGCAAGAAGTTTGCGATTTCTTGGTTTGTCATGTCTTCTAATTTCATTATAGTTCTCCAGCTAATTTTAATTTAAGTATTTCAAGTTCAATAATTGTTTTTCTTAATTCTTTTTCTAAATATAGCACTCGTTCTTCAAGTGATAGTTCAATAATTGGAGCGGCACTGCGCACCACGTCTGGGTTTTTAAAAGTTTTCATAATCTACCCATTTCAATTATTTCTTTTAAGCTTATACAGTTGTCTTCACCTTCCATATGACATATTGAATACAATTCAATTATTGCATACCAGTCTGTGACTTCTTCTATGTCAGCCGATTTAATAGGTGATGAGAAACTTGCCAATGAACAATCTTGATCGTCAGTACTTCTAGTACCATCACCTTGTCGAATTCTAATCCTAATATGTATTTGATTAGCCCCTGCTGTACATTTTTGATGCTCAATGAGCATCTCAGTTTTTAACTTGTTTAACTCGTCTAATACTGTATCAAGATGAGTACCACTTAAGCATAACTTGCGGATTAAACTACGATCAAGGTATTTGCTTATTATTGTACGTGCCATGTGTTGTTGCCTTTTAGTTGCATTATAGTAGAATGTCAATCATAGCTTAACTAACTAAGAATAACAAGGATAAATAGTAATGACTGAAAAAACATTAATCGATGCGGTGGTCGCCTACTTCGGTAATCAATCTGCTATGGCACGGGCACTCGGTGTCACACGCGCATCAGTTAGCTGTTGGATAATTAACGGCATAGTACCCCCTGCTCGCGCCATACAGATTGAGAAAGTAACCGAAGGTGAATTCAAAGCTACTGATTTGTGTTAGTTGTTACTTGCATATAGTGATTCACTTTCTCTACGTCTGCTTGTAGGGTTGTCAATAATACAAATTTTGATAATGTTATAAATGATTTCAGTAGTAGTGGCTCCAGCCAATGATACTTCTTGAAGCGTATCATCATTCCAATATATGTACTGAAATGTACCAATACCTTTGTAGAAATCTAAGTACATGATTTTCATGTTTCTAGCTAAGTCTAAATCTGAGAATAAACTTATAATGTACTGATTGTACTTGTGACAATCCCCTGCATTCTTTGAGTCATAACCTGACATATTAAAACGTAAACCAGATCGGCTATCTGATATATGAACTTGATCTCCATTTTTAAATAACTCTACGTTTTTATTTAAATCTAAAGTATCTCTTATCCATCTTTTTATTTCTGACTCATAATTATTATTAAAACCATTACTATGATTAATTTTATTGTTAATTGCTTGTACAAGTTGGTTCATTTCGTACCTCCTAAAAATAAATTGTTTGCATAAAAATTAAACTGCGATATTATGTTAATCTCATTTAACAATAAACGCAAGGATTTTTATGAATGATTTTTTGCAAGAGCTACAAGAACTCTTGAAGACCTACGATGATAAGTCGCTTAGACAGATAGGTGAGCAGTGTGATGTGAGTTATGTCACCATCTGGAATGTTAAGCACGGTAGGGCAACGAATCTTACAGTGGGCACCTATAATAAGATTAAACAAGGATTGAGTGGAGGTGATAATGCGTAAGTACACTATTAGTGCAGGGGTTTTAAGTATTGCTGAGTGTGCTCATAAATCAGTCTCATGGAAGACTATTGTTAATACGCTCAGCACGCTTAAAGTTGGCAGTGATAAGGAGCAGTTTGGGTGGCTCGTTGGTGGTCAGTTTAAAAATGATTATCGCAATGATGATAATCTTATGTTTCGCAGTTTACTTACTGTTGACGTTGATGAATATGAGGGTGATTTAACTGACCTTGAGTTTGACTTGTCACTCTTTAACTTTAATTACGTTGTGTACTCTACTTGGCGTAGCACAGCTGATGTAATGCGCTTTCGTATTGTCATTCCTTTGTCGCGTGATATTAGCGGTGATGAGTATGAGAAGTTAGCTGAGAAGTTCATAGCGAGTTATCCACAATATGGTTTTGATGCGTGCTCTTCCACGCCTTCTCAGTTTATGTACAAGCCTTGTGTTAAGACGCTTGATGGTGCGTTCACGTTCAGCGAGAGTTCACTGGGTGATTTTCAAGTGACTGATGATAGCTTCTTTACCGCTGAGGAAATCTCACAGGGATTGATGGCTATTGAGGATAGCGTTGATAACGCACTTGAGATGGCGGTTGCACATGAGCCACTTGATATCAGCGATGCTGAGGTTGATGCGTATCTCGCTGCTTTTCCAGCAGAGGGGCTCGACTATGATGAGTGGTTTCGAGTACTTCAAGGATTGCGTCATCAGTATAGAGGTAGTGATAAAGGTTATCACAAAGTCTACGACTGGACAGCGCTCAACCCCACACAAACCGATGCTCAGCTACGCGAGATTAAGTATAAGTACAACACTATTCGTCAAGTGCGCAATCCTGTCACCTTTGCATCTGTTATTAAAATGGTCAAGGATAGTGGCGCTGACATTGGCTTAGCGATGGTTGAGTCTGTTATGTCGGATCTCGATGCAGGGGGTGGTGTTTACACGGATGCTCAATTTGAAGAGTTGAAGTCAAAGCTTGTTAAGTTACCTTTGCACGTTGTTCCTCAGACTAAGCGTCAGCAGATAGCGCAAGAGATATTTAATACCTGGGGCAAAGCTGTTGGTGTTACCAAGGCTGCCATCGCTCGTGAGCTGATGCCTCGTAAGCGTGAGCTGACTACGAGCGTTGAAGCACCGAGCTGGCTCGATGGTTGGGTGTATGTTGAAAGTACTTGTGAGTTTGCAAATCTTGATTTGGGATACGCTATACGCAAAGAGGCGTTCAATGCCAAGTATGATAGAGAAGGTGAGTGCTTGGTGGCGGAGCGTACCGCCGCGTCAATGGCTCTTACAGACTGGCGTTTGCAGACGGTGGTCGACATGATGTATTGGCCGCGAGGTGAATCTATATTTGTGATGAATGGTAAATCCATGGCAAATCTTTACACACGTCAAGGTGTTGCACCGTATGAACCTGATGTTGAGGCGGGTGAAGTTGGTATTGATGAGGATGGTGCACGCGTCATTGATTTATTTATGGCTCACGTCAAGCACATACTGGTCGATGAAAGTGAGCAAGAGATATTGCTTGATTGGCTTTGTCATGTGGTTAGAAATGAGGGTGAGCGTGTGCAGTGGGCGTTGCTTTTGCAAGGTGTGGACGGCTGCGGTAAATCGTACTTTGTTAAGGTGCTTGAAGAATGTCTTGGTAGTAATGTTAACAAGGTTGACGCATCTACTATTCAAGAACGCTTCACGGGTTGGGCTTACGGCTCGACAGTCAATGTGGTTGAAGAGATACGCGTAGCAGGGTCGAACAGATGGGAAGTGATGGATAAGATGAAACCGTTTATCACTAACGACACTGTACAGATAGAGCAGAAGGGTAGAGATCATCGCACTGTTCCTAATTTCTGTTCCTATTTTCTTTTAACTAATCATCAGGACGCGATACCAATCACAGGTAATGATCGCAGGTACGGTATCTTGTACTCGCGTTTTCAAACCGAAGCGCAATTGTTTAAGCATTTTGGTGGAGCGCATGGGGTTGAGGCGTATTTCGCTGAGCTGTTTAGCGAGACACTTCGTCGCATTGACGCTATCGCATGGTATTTAAACAGTGGTCGTGACATTAGTGAGCGTTTTAATTGCAGAGGTCGTGCGCCTGTGACAGCGTCACGCGGTATGATGATTGACTATGGTGTATCGCATGACCTTGAAGTGGTGCGTGACGCTATTGCACAGCATTCCTGTTATTTAATTAATGATCGTGTCGTTGATGTGAGTTTACTGCGTAAAAAGCATGAAGATGATCTTTTTGGTGCAGGGGGTGGTGATAAATTACCTATGACGAATACTTTGAAACGAATTATGCTTGAGCTTGGTTATCAAAAATTCCCTAATCGCATCAGTAAAATGATAAATGGTGTTCGCATTCAGAGTGTCATATGGCACAAGTCTGAGGTCGATGAGGCAGAAATACTTGACAGATTTGAAAAAATGTATGTCGAAAAAATGGACATTCCCTTCTAGTTTTTTACTCACAAGGGCTTTTTGCTAATGTGAGTAAAGACCATTTCATTTTTAAGGTCTTTACTCACAAATCAAAAATTACTCTTTACTCATTTATAGTGAGTAATTATTATGAGTAATCTATAAGTTATTGATTTTTATATATTTATACTATTATTTACTCTTAATCTCACAATAAATAATAAATAATAAGAAATAGTATAAATAGATAAAAATAGGTAAAAAGAGGGTAAATATAGGTAAAAAAAAAACGTTTACTTAAGTGAGCAATACAAGGGTTTTTAGTGAGTAAGAGTAAATGTAGTGAGCAAATTTTCTTTGTATCATTTTAGCCGTGCAACCACTGCCGCATCACTCACTGCCGAAAATCACCGCAGTGAGTGCGGAGGTTAGGATTTTATTTTAAGTGCGTAGAATTAAATTTTCCCACGCGTTGTTGGATTTGTTTTTATCTGCGTGATAAATACGACCAACAGGGTATCGTCCTGTCATGCAAATCCATGCTGCGTAATGACATGGAACGATGCAAGGTCGCTTCTCTTCATCTTTAAAGGTGACGTAACGTGATCCATCAGATTTATTGAACGTGCCTTTTGACCATCTCGGAACGTGGTGTGGTGCTTTAGGTTTCCATGCGAATTCGCCCGTGTCAGGATTGTAGAGAAGCTTATCGCCATTGGTGATGTAGTTTGTGTATTTCTCTTGACGCAATCGCATTTCTTCTTTGATTTGCTCGCGTGTAATCTCAATTGATCGCTTGATATGATGTGCGTGCAAGTTCGCTTTAATCGTATCCACTAGACGTTTATCGTCTGTGAGATTACACCATCGGTTGTCTAGCTTGTTACCGTTGATATGGTAAACAGGTCGCCACTCACCTTTAACTATTGCCCATGCGAGCTGATGGCATAGGTAATTGCGATTTTTATACTTAAATCGCATACCTTCTACGATTGATTTTTCCAAATCGTCAACGATGACGGTTGTCCCGTCCCGTGTGAGCTCTTGTTTATACGCTTTCTTTACAAGCGGTGTGCCTTTGAATGGTGTTCTGTATCGCCCGCGTGTCTTTTCTCTATACTCAAAAACGCCCGTGTCAGGATCGTAAATGAGTAGTTTACGCACCTGAGTAGGTGTTAACCATTGCGACGGTTCGCGTGCAAGGCGTGTGTGTTTATACTTGTAAGGCTGCGCAACATTGAGCGCGTTTAATCCTAGATCTATATCGGCCATATTTTTATCCGTGGTAGCTTGTGTGAATATGAAGCTTTTATCATATAGCAAACTCGATAGATGAGTAAACTTATAGAGTGGGGTTTTTAATGAATAGGCTTATCCTTATTTTATGGTTTGATGATATGGTGTTTTTATTGCGTTTAAATTGCTTTTAAATGCCTTTTAAGCCTTGTTTGATGTTTGGGTGATAGGTTGGTATAGGTTAACGTGTTAACAAGGCTTAAAACGTTTTTAAATCGCTTTATTTTAGGCAATAAAAAAGCGCTGCAGTGTTACAGCGCTTTAAAAATTATTGGTATTACTCGTACCAGTTTTCGCAATCTTCTAAAACGTCAACTATACGCCCGCTAACATCAATTAATGTGCTGTTAGAATCATAGATTTGCGCGTGGATCATATCGCCTATATCTTTGCGTTTTTCGCTACGAACAACGGTATCGTTATCAAGTAAATAAGTGTAAAAGCTCATTTTTATATCTCCTGTTAATAAATTGTTTCGTACTGAATTGCTAAATTCGCATTGCTAATCGAATGATGGATTTGAAAACCGCATTCTTCAATGCTTGTGAATTCGCCAAATCTTTTTTCATGCCATCTCAAAAAATTCATTATTCGCATTGCGTGTCGTTTGTTTGAAAAGCAACAAACGCACTTGCTATTAAAAATCAGCGCGTGTGTAAGCACTTTACTTGACGCGTTTACTTCTATAGTAAAATTATTCATTTGTTTTATCCTTGTAGTTTATCGATGCAAAATTGCATCACATAAGCGCTTATAGAGTGTTATAAGCGCTTATATGTTGAAATCTTTACTTGATTATTTCATTGATAAAAGTGACGTCGTTATGGGAATAACATAAACGACAATTATTACATGATCCGTGGCAATTGATATCAACGTTGGTATTTTTAGAATGAGCTGTAAACACTTTATTGAAGTGTTTAGGTAATAATGCTGCATCGTCAATTACTGAACTGGAATAGATTAAAATCAGATTACTAGGCTTAACGATGTTATTTAATACGCGTGACACTAAGTTCTTACGTTTTGTCCACAATGTAAAAATAGTGTTTGGATTATGGCTAGCTATTACAATGTAATTTTCAAAATGTTTTGAATTAATCAGTTCACCATATGAATGAAATCTGAAAATTGACGCGTTAATGATAGGCAATTCGCGTGTAGTTAGATCACGCTGCGATAATATGACATTTTTTTCTAAAGCGTTATGCAATGACGACCTCATGTTTTCGAATTTTGCCGCATAACATTTTTTACAAACCGCGTCGGTTTTTCGCATTTTTGAGCAAAATTCATTGCTGGTTGTAGAAGTATTAATTGATTGAATACCGGCCATTTTACCATTGCCGTTTGTTACATGAATTTGAAAGTGTTTCATAATTTTAGCCTTTTAAAATTTTAGTTTATAGGGTTGTAGTAAGATTGACGTTTACCAGTCTACAATAATGTCATTAATTTTTTTTCTGAATGATTGATAATTATCATACTTGTACACAATGCCATTATCATAATGATTGATAAGCCAAAAACTATCATCGTAAAAACAAAATGATATTTTTTTATCAATCATAGGCTTATTTGCCACAACAAACTGAAATTTTACGCCTTGCATCAAGTGTAATTTATTGATTTGGATTTTCATGATTTTAACCTTGTAGTTCAATAGTTTATAGTGTTTTAGTGTGGCTATGTTATAGGGTTTTATTGTGAAAATAGCACTAATACTGCAATGATTATCAACAAATAGGCAACAAAGCCATAATAATCCAACCTCAAAAATGCAAAACCACGCTGCAAACTATACAGTGAATTAAAATCATGTCAAATAATACTTTACACTTCTATCAAGTTTACCACCCAAAAAACCTAAAATGCTAACAATGTCAACCACTTGTTGACATGATAAAAGTTTTTAACATGATGACAATGAATGCGGTTATTGCCTGTGCATAACTTTCTAAACTGCCTGTGCATAACTTTCTAAACTGCCTGTGCATAACTTTCTAAACTGCCTGTGCATAACTTTCTAAACTGCCTGTGCATAACTTTCTAAACTGCCTGTGCATAACTT
>Ga0304729_1001177_pt1 | contig 17738 bp, 36 predicted proteins | sample C_131016_MF_Meta_FD_190475 | JGI IMG/M metagenome (GOLD analysis project Ga0304729, IMG submission 190475) | Freshwater microbial communities from Lake Croche, Canada to study carbon cycling - C_131016_MF_MetaG (v2) (version 2) | ecosystem: Environmental > Aquatic > Freshwater > Lake | place... | reverse complement strand
CAACATAGTTAATTACGCGGTCTCTAGCCTCGTCGTCTTGTTCATCTATCATTATTTATCGTCATTTCTGAAATCTTCTACAGCCTGGAAGTTTCTATCTTCTCTTCTTTTGTTTCTAAAAGCACCGAGATCACTTACAGTAGCGGACGGCCCCTCTTCACTAGCTTTCTTGTCCTCTTCAATGCACTTAGAACACTCATCGTGAGGGCCTTCCGCCGATTCATGATGCAAACCTTCGTCATGTTCGTCTTCAAGACTGGATTCTAAAGTTTTTTGGCAATCAGGACATCTGTCTAAAAGGTCATGTGCTTGTTTAACAGCTTCATCAGTTGTTACTTGAGCCTGTAGGTAATGAGAGTACATTTCTTCATGAGTGTATGGTTGACCGGTTTCTGGGTTAGTGTGCACTACATCCGGGTCAAAAGTAGTTTTACCTGCGTTTACATCCATATAATGCTGCCCGACTCTATCAGCATGCTGAGCCATAGCGTTACTTAGGCTAACTCTGCTGTTTGCAGTATCTATTATTGCGCCATGTGCGCCTGAGTTATGCTCGACAGCTAGTCTTCTTGCCTTAACACGTTGTGAAGCCTCTCCATCAAAAGGAATTACGTTACTACCGTTTTCAATTTCCATAGATAAATACTAACCTTAAGGCTACTGCATCGTGCCCTATAGGTAAAAAAAGTTTAGGTACTTAAAGTTTTCCGCCAAAATTTTAGCAAAAATGCAAAAAACCCTTTGTTTGTCAAGTCGGCCTATTTTGGAGCAAAAAAACACCCCCTCTATGATCATAGAAGCCCGTTTGGCTACTGTATGCCCCATCAAAAGCCAGCTGCCCGTCTCTCCTGCCGTAAGGGTTTGTAAGTAACATTTAAGGGTGACCGCCCTTACGGTGCTCATTAGGCTTGAAAGGCGGAGCCATGACCAAGGTTGCTCGCAACCTACAAGGTTCCGCCTTGACCTTTCCTTTCCTCTCGAGTCCCCACATAAGTTCAAGTACTCGTACTTGCTGCCCTGCGACATGGCAGGTGGGGGCTCTGTACCACACGGTACGGACTGTCGGCAAGCAGAACTTGCCATGTAGAGGAGACATCATGTCATCACCTACCCCCGTGGCGGGGAAAGCCACACAGTCAGGGGTTGTATCTCTTACAGAGACGCAACTCGAGGTCACCAAGGCAGTAGCGGGTTTTTCCGCTGTTGTTGACGGTAAAGGCAAGGGCGGCGACGACCACACCTTAGCACAGTCACTCTGGGCATACCAGACTATTCGTGCTAATCGTGCGGAATACAAAGCCCTTGGCGTGTCGGACATTGAGGATAAGTACAGCACTATCCGCAAGGTATCTGAGGAGTCTATTGACATCAATGCTCAGAGACTGTACTCCGCAATGTACGCAGCAATCACTATGGAAGTTGACCTAGCAATGGGTCTCAACATCCTCAAGTGGTCCAAACTTCTTATCACCAAGAAGTCCCTCAAGAATTGGGACGCCTTAGTGGCAGAGAAGAACCTCACCGGTCTTCAGGAATGGTTCGACGACACAGTCGACCAGAATGAAGCCAACAAGGAAGAAGCAGCAGACTTTGCTGTCACTCCATCAGGTATTGCGGAAGACATTGCCAAAATCTTGAAGCGTTACGAACGTCACGACTCCAAGACAATCGGCGATGGCATTCGCGATCTCCGCTTAGCCACGGAAAAATTCCTTGGCTAATCCTCTCGAGTGAGGAGGGATTGGCTGGGAGATTCACGTCTCCCAGCCTTTCTTTATGCCCATAATAACTATGGTCATAGAGGAGGGCTGGGCTACTGTTAGCCAGCAACTCTCAATGATGAGAGTACAACCAGGTCTACGGGCTTGGGTAGGTACTGTTATCACCTAACTCGAGGAGGAAAAGAAGAATGCTAACAATAGCAAAACCAGGTGATGTATTGGTCCCACTGGAATGTGGTTGTGTAGAACGATGGATGCCTGAGATGGAAGATTACTACGGTCTCAGTACTCGTTGTGATACACACCAGAGCCAGTATGACGAAGCAACCAAAGACATTGTGGTGGTTGAGATTAGCCCTATAAGTGTTGGTGAACTCATACTTCACTACGCCGGGTTACATGTGCATGCTATTAGGTTTGAAATAAATCCAGTTACAGGTGAAATAGTTGAAGATCCTACCTGTATGTGTGGATTGCCTAGACTTAAATAGTTCAAAGGTTCTCTATCTCTATTAGAGGTAGAGTTCCTTGGGGTTATTTAGTTCCCCGCGAAAAATTCGCGAAAACTAAGAGGAGGAGGAAAACAAGCATGAAATGGTACAGAATATATACTCATTACTACTTGACCTGGAATACCACAGATATATCGCCTAGTGGCGGTGCTATGGACCTAGTTCGCATTGGTAGTGGAAATATTGTCGAAGAATGCTTAGGTGACTTCAAGGCTACATCAGTCTGGGATGCTTTACAGCAAGCCTGGAAGTGGTGGGAGTCTGGTCCAGAAGCAGTACTAGTCCAGCGCTCATCTAGAGTGGGCGATGGCATGCGTGTGGAGTTCTTAAATGAACTCTTTGGTAAGCCTACTAACTCTATGCTTTACACTGTAGATAAGTCTACATTTAGGGCTGGATTTAGTAAGACTGTCTCATTATTGTGAGTCACTTTGGTGGTCTATCTCTTTCTTCCCTGAGAGATAGATTGCCATGGAGACTATGACAATGTAGTTTCCCCGCGAAAATTTCGCGGACATTGATAGGTAAGGGCCCGAGCTAGCCTGGACAGGGCTGAGAAATACTCAGTCTGTTAGCCGGGCCCGCTATCTAATACAACCAGGAGGAACAATGGCACTCAATGCTATTGGTGGAAAAATGCGAGTCTGGGAGATAGCCAAACTAGCAGATGTTGAGTCGCCCACCGTTTTAGATTACATACGTCTAATTGGTCAGGGTCATACAGTAAAATCCGCTAGCTCAGCTGTCCCAATTGTTATGGGATTGTCCATAGCGAAAAGACTAAAGACTAATAAAGGTCTTTTGTGCGCACAATTTAACTAAGTCGAAACGCCTTCGGGCGTCTGCTGGAGATGACCTACCAGCACTGAAGTGACAGGTCAACAAGGAGGAAAACAGTGTCTATGTTATTTAACACACCACATCCACGTGAGTGGGTGAAAGTATGGCATGACGGTGCTAAAGACTACGTAGTGCTTGTGGGTAATACCTGCAGATACTGCGATGAAAAGGTAGATGTTCTTGATCCTAAAGAATACGCCTTAGCCCGTAAAGATGGAGACAGCTTCAATGGCTGGGAAGCACACCATTACCTATGCGAGATTCGTTTCGATGAATACGGACCTCAAAATACTAATGAACTCTTCATAAATGCTCTTAACAACCTTGCAGAGAAGACTCTTGAAGAGAAGGCTTTCGCAAAGAATACTGAAGAGTTGTAGCATCGGTGAGTATATATGGCCTACATCTATGTGCGTAGATGTAGGTCGTATAGATTTCCCCGAGGAAATCTAGAAAAGAGGAAAAATGGCTAAGCAAAAGACAGGTATGGTCTGGTTGCGTTCTCGTATGACCAGACTAGGTTACCATTCATTACAAGAAGTAGCAGAAGATCTTGGTATCAACCGAGGTAATCTTTATCGTTACTTCTCACTTGAAACCAAGCCAAGTGTAGCAATGCTACCAGTGCTTAGTGAAGTATTGGATGCTACATACGCTGAAATTCTTAAGGCTTTAGAATGTATCTAGTACTTGGCATTCTAGAACTATGGGTTGTAGCGTTTGGCGTATGCCTTTGGATAAACGGAGGGTAATACTATGATCTTAGTTGGACTAGGAATGGTTTGCGCTGCTTTTTTTATTCTATTAGCAGTAATACTCTTTACAGCAGATGAGGAGGTGAAGAAAGATGACTAAGTCAAGCCCAGCACGACTACGCTTCAAGCAAGAGCGTAAGGAACGTCGTGCTATTGATCCAGTAGTACAGGCTAAAGCCCAAGCATTCAAAGCTAAGGGCAAAGCAAAGGTAACAGTATCAGTGTAAGGAGGAATAATGCTTCTTAGAGAGGTGCAAGGACACGTATTACGAACACAGCGGTTAAAACTCAAGCGCAGCTTGAGAGAAATTGAACGCCGGTCAGTAAAACGTGGAGCCAGAGTTTCTTTGGGTTATGCGTCTGAAGTAGAGCGAGGGATAAAGGAAGCATCTTCAGAGATGATAAACCTTATGCTTCCGCTTTACTACATGACCATGGAAGAGTTTGCTATTGCTGTAGCAAAAGTAATACAAGAGGAGGAACGTGAAGCTAGAGATAAAAAGAGTCGTATGTCTTATGTGCATGGATGATCTGCCACCAGATAATCCAAATGACGACGGCTGGGAAATAGTTACTGATGAAGTACTAAACAACGCCAATAAATACAAGGCAATATACGTACAAAATCTATGCTCAGAGTCTTGCAGAGATGCATACGCTAAGTATCTGAGAGAACAAAAAGCAAAGGAGGCAACCAATGTCTGATGAGACACAGGATGTAGAGCCTAAATCTACAGAAGAAATAGTACAAGACTTGAACCAGCACATGGCGGAACTAATTAATAAGATCCTCAAGCTGGAAACTAAGCAATAGCCTATGGCTATTGGGGGATAGGTGCAACCGTCAGTGCTCACTTGGGGTACCCAGTGATGATGGAGCAAGGTGATGTATCTAATATCTGTATACAATATGCAGACGCTTGAACAAATAGACTTCGGGCATATCCAGTTGGTCCCAACTCGACATTGGGTTGTGCCTATCCCCTACCTAAAGGAGGAAACATGCACGAAACATGGTTAGAAATCTTTACTGACCCTAATCACATAGTAGCTGAACTACTATGGACATTAATTCAAGACGTGCTCATTGTGTGGTTCTTATACGGCACAGTATTTAAGAAATATGTGCTGCCTAATATCCATAAGAATGTACACGAAGAAATAGATAAAGAGCATGGCATTGTCCATCTCGATAGTGATGAAGAAAGGTGGGACTAATGAAAGTCAGCAAGAAACGACTACGCCGTAACAAGCACAAGATCGTAGTAACCGGTAAGTTGAAAGGATAGCAATGATGATTAAGAAATATATAACTAAGAAGAAAGGGCTGTACATATCTACGCACGTAAATTTTCGTAGAGTATGTTTTAACCCTATACATATCTGTCTTGACTTTGCCAGTGGAGATTACGAAATCTCTTTCACCCTATTGTTCTTTGGTTTTAGAATAAGTCTATTTCCTAGATGGGATATTTAATGTGGTTTTACAAACTAGTATTTTGGCTCTACGTCAAAGTCATAGACTTTAACAACAATACTTTGCCTAAGATTGAAGAGTTTTTATTTAAACTCTCTCATAGATGGAGGCAAGAACAGTGCTTGACATACATCTATGAGAATAGATGTACTAAAAACAAGTGCACATGTTACAAGGAGAAAGAATGATAAATAGAAAAGTATTCATTGTTAGCCTTTACTATAACGAGGGTGATCCTGAACCAAACCGTCGTGATGTTAGTAAGGCTATTGAAAAAGGAGTATACAAATCAAAAAAGCTTTTAGTTTTTGATGCAGTAGCTGAAGAAGCACGTGATTCGTTGTTCTCTATGGACAGACAACGTATCATCACTCGATACTTGTACAAATTCCTAATCAATAGGAGGAGATAAAATGATTAAGAAACTAATGCGCTTTGCCTTATGGCTAGGCATTGTAGATATAGTGGATAAAGAACGTGAGGCACAACAACGCCTTGATCAACTCATGATTGAGATGGCTAGTACAGCAACGTGGCTTGAGTACATCAGGCTACGTGGGTATGCGTCCAACATAAACAAACCCGCCCGCACACAAGACAGTAGGACTTGGACACAATGACATACTTTCAAGCTATAGCCAATGAGCTACAAGAGGCTATTGATCGTGTGCGTGAGTTACATACTCCGGTAGCATCTGGATGGGAAAGCCCTTTTAAACCAGATACCATTTGCTGTAACTGCATACAAGCCTATCCGTGCTCTACACTCAAAGCGTTAGAAACCCCAAATGAAGTGCAGTGAGTGTAAGAAAAAGGTTGACATCTGGTTCGAACAAGATGGCAATGACTATTGCGACAAGTGCTATCTAGCCTTGCCGTATGTTAAAAAGACTTCGCCTAGTAAGCAGACTGCTGAGCGGTAGAAGACTCGTACAAATGCTAGGGCATGAGTCTCAGCGAGTATAAATAACGGAGACACCTTGATTAGGCGCTCAAGTAATCAAAAGCTGATGACCTGCATGTCTCTAAACTGCACAGACTTATAGGGGAGCGATCAAACGGAGTCCCTACCATCTATTTATAGATTGGTATACCAGTACGATTAGTAGGTCCGTCGTATTGAGCTTGGGCTGGCCTCCAAGCAAGAGCATACGGGTTCGCGAACTTTCCAATCGATTCCGTTCCTAATAAGAGTCCTAAGGATGACTATAAAAGACTGACTGGTTACCTATCACCAAAGGATGTCGGAGCATAGGTAACACCTGAGCATGTGTATAAACTGCTCACCCTACAAAGAAAATGAGGAAAAATGACAGCAACAAATATCCCTTTGGATACACAATACGTGTTGGCTAAGCTGCAGGCAAAACTTGTAGTTGCTCAACAGGAGTTTGCCGTTTACGAACGGGAATTTAGCCAATACGAATACGACCTGAAGCAGTTCAAAATTGACATGATACGTGCTGTTCTCAATCGTACAACCTTTAATGATTATGAAGTAACTGTAGAAGGAGACAGGTATTCAGGTCATATTACGGGGGACATAGTAACTATTCGTACATCAGGAATCTTTAATGAGCACCTTAACGCAAGAGATTTTGGTTTAACAAAACCTAAACGACCAACTTGTGAGTGGGACGGTTACAAAGTAAAGGAACTAGAACGATCCATTGAGTTGTTAAAAGCATGCTCAACATCTAGCTTCCCATCAAAGACGCTTGGTGACATTGGTAAATACCTCTAGTATAACTAGAGCTTGATAGCCAGCCCAACATAAACATCTGCTGCGGCTGGCTATCTTGCTCCCTTTATACAAAGGGATGAGAAGGGAATGGGGAGTAATACAAAAGTATCCAATAACGTGATTGTGGTATATGTAAAACTATCCTAACATCTACAGAGGAGTAAACATACAAGCGGCGGTTAAACTTTAGTAAGTGACAGTTATTAAACACCGTTTGCGCTTTGGGGAGAAACTTGCGATAAGTAGGGGGGCTGTTAGCTGTAAGCACCGGATTGACATACGTCTTCCTGCGGGACTAGACGTAGAGTTGACACCTCTTAAAGTGGACGAAGCAGACATCAATAAGATAATCCAATGGTTGTAGTGCACTCCCCATTCCTTACTAGAAAGCAGGTAATAATGGAAAGCAAAGAAAAGAAAGTAGTGCTTGCATTAGTCAATGCAAATGCTAAACGTGAACCAAAAAAGAAAAGAGTTGCCAAGAAATGACAACGCAAGAGGAAAAGTACGAAGCCGTTGTAAGACACATTGATTTTGTAAAATCAGACAATGTCATTGAGATTCATAGTCCAGCACATCTTCTTAGATACCTGAGTAGTTACTCAGAATTTAATGAAACATCGCTTGCTCTAGTAACTTTAGAGGCCATTCAAGCTACTCGTCAAACCTTTCTTCAAAACATTCGTTGGTTCAAAGGACCTATAAAACTGAACCAAGACTGGACTGCAGAAGTAATTGATGGTAAAGCAAGTGTCTTAGTCGTCTGTAATAAACCAGAACTAACACCAGATCAATATGAAATTATTGCTGTTGGGCTAGCTGGCAAAGCAGAAGAAATATGGTGGCTTGATATTATCAAAGTTATTGGAGATACCTGGTGGTCTCAAATGTGCTTAGATGAAAAATGTTGTTCACAGTCTGGTACTAAAATTGATGAACCAGAAACTTTAACCAATCAAGACAGGTTTTCTGGTAAAACCCTAGCAGAAATACTATCCATAATAGCAGAGGAGCAAGATGCCAAAGAAATTGGGCAAGAAGAAAGTCCGCAAACTGATTAATAAACTAGTTCACATGATTGAACTAGCAGACCTTGCAGAGTTTGAAGATGCAAGTGTCGGTCTAGATGATTATCACAGAGGTACAGCACATGGCTTGCGTGCTGCATTATCTCTTATTGATGACAAGGCTGTGCCTCGATACTCAATCATTGAGCGTGGTAACAAGATTAGTTTTCAGCCCTACAATGCTGAGCCTGAGCTCACATTAGAGTGGGTTGATTAACTAAAATTCTGCGTGACAACCGGTAATACTGTCCAACCCTTGCGGGCGACCACGCTACCAACCTTCCACGCAGAATCCCTACACGATGCATACTGTCGGTGATGAACTCAACTATGAAGCATTCCGTGTAGGGTTACGGGGCGTTAGCTCAGTTGGTTAGAGCAGCAGACTCATAATCTGCCAGTCGTGGGTTCAAGTCCCACACGCCCCACCATGAGTATGTGAAATATGTACTCAGTAGTTAACTAAGGAGGAGCTAATGAATCGTATACCTATTGAAATTCAATTGGATTCATTAGAAGAAGAAACTGTCACAATGTCTAGCCAACCGCAAGACAGAGACAGGTTGACGTCTGAAGAAGATTACTATCTTCCATGGCTGCGTCTAATAAACCCAAGAGTTGATGCTTACGCATCTACTCAAGAGTTTGTACAACAATTCCTTAAACTAGATGAACAAGATTTAGACTTCTAAACCTTGTCCAACATAAACAAAGGAGGACCATGCAATACATTGATAGGTCACAGCATGAACCGAGATCTGAACAAGAAATCGATGCAATCGCTGCGTTTACCAATGAATTCATTGAGGGCTTAGACCTTAACGATAGCCTCTTTGATGCAATAACAAACTGGTCGCCTGAACGCATAATGGCTTGTCAGCAAGCAATCTTTATGCTTCAGGCGACCTTAGATCCTGAATCCTGTGGGTTTGAGGACGAGTAAGAAAAGCAAGACCTACTTACACGGAGGGTGTAAGTAGTAAACCTCGAGAGAAAGAGAAAAGAAAACCATGGCAAATATTTCCGTCTTTATGGAATCATATGAACCGACTATGGGTAACCATCGTCGACAAATGATTATTATAAAAATCGATGGAAACGTGCGAGTATACGCACGTGTAACGGACGGTCAGAAAGGGCCCAACAATCGTTGGCTTGAAACTGATCTAGACACACTCAACACCGGCATTCTGCCAAATGAAATGCTTACAGCAGAACCCGTTGGTGTAGAAGTTACTTTAGCTGATGAAAAAGCTATTCATGATAATGGCTATGGATCAGTGCTAGGTACTAAGTGTGTTTCTGCACATGGTAAAGCCGAGCGAATATCCGGAGTCATTGCCGCTGACACATTCCTTGAGATGTACAGCCGAGTACTTACTGATGATAGTACTCTTGCAGATCTCATTATTGATCAGCGTAAGAAAGTGAATCTTTACACTCCTCCAGTTATTAATACCCCAGCACCTAGTGTTGAGCTTACAACTGAAGTTGAAGTAACTACTCACGAAGCTCCTGTTATCCATGCTGCGTTAGCATCAGTACCTCCAATTGAAATCCACGAGACATATGTTCATCGTAATATCATTGGTAATGTCGAAGACTACAAAGCCTTTGACTATGCTCGTGCTAACCATCGCAACGTATTGCTATACGGTCCTACAGGTCCAGGTAAAACGACTTCAATCCAAGCTTGGTCGGCTGCTCGCGGTCTTCGCGTAGCAATCATCTCAGGCAGTGCAGCTCTTGAGCCAAGCCATCTCTTTGGCAAGTATGTAAGTGATGGCAAAGGTGGCTTTGCATGGGTTGATGGTCCAGTTACTGACGTAGTTCGTAATGGCGGTGTTCTTATCTTTGATGAAGCTAACTTCATTGGTATGAAAATTATCACCCCGTCCTACTCATTGCTAGACCGCCGTCGTTGCATTTCATTGCTTGACCATTACGGTGAAGTTATTGAGGCGCACCCTGACCTAACTGTGTTCGCTACTATGAACCCAGACTATGTAGGTACCGGCCAGCTCAATGCTGCATTCCGTAACCGCTTCAACATGCAAATCCCATGGGATTACGATCCTAAGGTAGAAGCACAGCTAGTCAAGCACAAGAACTTATTGGTGCTTGCTAACCAGCTACGTGCTGAAGCAGCCAAGGGCCAGTACGAAACACCAATTGCTACCAACATGTTGATGGAGTTTGGTGATTTTGTAGATGGCTTAGGTTATGAGTTTGCTGTCGAAAACTTCATCGCTCACTTTTCTGATGAAGAGCAGGCATCTGTACGCCTTGTGTTCCAAACACATGAGTACAATCTCAAAGGTGACTTTGGTATCGCAATGGATATTAAATTCGATAACCCTGCAGAATCTGGCACATCTGATGAGTCAGGTACAACCACAATAACTATTTAATAGTTATACAACAACGAGAGAAAGAGAGGTAGCTACAGTGTATAGAGATGATCTAGGTCAAGAAGATTATTATTCATATACTAAGAAGACCACGGAAGAAGCACAAGAACTTGCCGTAAGGCTTGGTGTTCTCTGCCGAGTGTATGAACAAGCTGATCGAGTTCTTACTCAAGATCCAGTTAATGTACATGTAGTTAAAGACGATAACTTACCGCCTGCCTGGTCAGATGGTAAGGATGTGTTCATCAACTCTAGTCAGATTGATAGTTTTGATCTTGATGAGTTGATACAGATCAATGGTCTTAACTATCATGAACTTGCGCATCACTTGTATACTCCACGACGAGGTACGGAGTTAGTAAAGTGGGTATTGGAGCAAGATCAACAATCATCCGCTGATGGGTTCCTTCAATCATTCAATATATTGGAGGATCAGCGTATTGAGACGTTGCTTACTGCTCGGTATCCATCGATCGTTCCTTATCTAACCAAGACAGTTGTTCGCTGGCTTTCAGATAGCCCAGAGACAATGGCTGCAAATTACTTAGTAATTCGTGGCCGTCGTTACTTGCCTGTGGAGCTACGAGTTCAGTTTAGAGATCTGTTTGCTCGTCAAGAGTTAATACCGGCGATCATAGATATAGTAGATCAATATCGTACGTTAGCATTCCCTAAGGACTACGCCAAAGCAAAAGAACTTATTCAACGCTTCAAATTAGAAGTTATTGATAAGATTGGCACTCCCAACCTTCCAAAGAGTAAGCCTGGTGAGTGTACTGGCCGTAGTCCAGTAGCGTTGGGTAGACCAGAAGCTGGTAAAGCACAGTTCAAAGATTCTGAACGTGCCAAAGGCTTAGGCCAAGCTGAACCTACGTTTGTACCAAAGCCGGAGGAATCCGAACAAGATACAGACAAAGGTAAACGTGACGATGATGACACCGACATAAACAATCCTCCGCCGTCAGGCGTTGGCATGTCGAACCCTACTTCATCTGATGCACCTTATCAACCTAAAACAGCTGCAGAAGCTATCAAGTTACGCGACGTACATCAACAACCACCGTCCAGCACAGCTGGTAGTGGACACGTTGAAAGCGTTGGCGGTATTCCCGATAATGTTGCAGAGCTGCTGTCTAAAATCGAAACTGACATTGCTTCTCGTAAGGATGTTCAGCAAGATGTTAAGACTAAGCAGCGTGTTATTGTAGGTGGCGATGGCAAGCATGAAGATAGCATTAAGCTTGGCAAGTTTAGTTCTGTTCCTGTACCCGCTAGTATTTTACTATCGGCTCGACGTTTTGGCCGAGAGCTAGAACGTCTTCGTCAGGATTGCGAACCAACTTGGCAACGTGAGATGCCTGCTGGTCGACTTAATGTGCAGCGTGTAATTCGTGGCTGTGAGATTGATGAGGCCTTTGACCGTTGGGAAGAAGGCTCAGACGGTACAGACATCGAAGCTGTGTTATTAATTGATCGCTCTGGATCTATGTCTTATGATCATAATGACATGCGTGCTTCTGAAGCAGCATGGGTTATTAAACGATCATTAGAACAGATTGATTGTCCAGTAACTATTTATGCATTCGACGACAAGACAGAATTAGTGTCTAGTAAGAATACGAAGACTAGTAAGACCACATTCCAGTTTATATTTGGTAATGGAGGTACTAATCCGAAGAATTCCTTAATAGCCACCGAACGTCTGTTAAACTCTAGTCGACGTAAGTCTAAGGTAATGTTCATTGTAACTGACGGTGAGTTTAGTAATAACACCGACACAATCATTGAACGCATGAATGCTAACGGCATTCTGACTGTATTAGTTATGATATCTAGTCCGGCACAATTGGCGTACATAGATGAAAATCGTTCAGAGTCAGCAAAAGAAGCAATGAAGCATAAGTGTAGTATCTTTGGTACAGTCACCAATGCTGCTGATCTTATTCCTTTTGCTAAACAAGTAGTAACGAGTATGATCAAAAACAAAATGCACAGCTAACAAACTGAGAGGGCGCAGCAATGCGCCCTCTCTTTCTTTAAGGAGGAAAAATGAATAGGACAGGCGTTGTGGACTATGCGTCTGCAGAAAATTGGCTAAAAGGTGCTAGATCAAAGATTAAGACAAAACGAAGTTTATACTCTGATGGTCTTTATCTACAGCGTGAAACACCAGATAGTATTTCAATAGTTACATATTGGTGGAATGGCAGAAGTAATCTAATTACATATTACTCTGATGGGTCTGTAGTCATACACCCTAGAGAAATGTATCAATCAGTACGTCGTATGATTAATGAGTATGTTCCCAATGTAGTTATAGTAATGCGTAAATTTAAACTAATTGTGAGTTTAAACTCTGATGGTAAAACCCCAAGTAAACTACAACAATGTAGACGATGTAAAGGCAAAGGTTACAGCCCAAGATGGTGTTACGGACCTATGAATTGTGAAGATGACAAGTGCGTAACAACTCAGCAACGTAAATACTTTGCTGAACTTGCCTACACAACTCATCGAACAAAAAGTTACGACGAAGCACGTAAACTGTATGATGCAGCCTATGAGCTAAACCATCTTGAACATGGTGGGTGTAAGCACCTAGAACAAGTCGCTCATGAAGATTGGTCTAGTACGTATGATTGTTGGCCTTGTGGAGGCAATGGTCAACGAGACTATGGTAGAAAACGTATGGGTCGTGTATGGAATGCACAAAACCCCATCGGTATAGACAAAGACGGTAACGGAATAGAAATGGAGGTAGCTACAATATGTTTGTAGTACATGATCAGGATACCCAATCAATTATTGGGCCCTTTAATACAAGTGAAGATGCAGTAAGTTTTATGACTAAGGTTGAAGAAATGTCTCAATACAACTTTAGTCTTATTGAAGTATACGATGTACAAGAACCTAATGAATGGCTCCATGACAATATGGATAACATTTTAATGGCAAACTGCTAACAAGAAAGGAAAGCATGTTTACTTATCACGGAAAAGAAATAACAGAAGACACTTTAAAAGAAGTGCCATTTAGAATAAAAATGTTAGACGCTATTTACCATAACATTTTAACCAGAGATGATGATGAATTATCTTTAGATGCTATTATGCATTGTTTCAAGTCTATGGCTATACGCGATGCTATGATCTATGCGTTTGCACGTGAGCCAGAAGTTTGCACTCAATTTTTAGAATGGACCTCCGAAGAAGGCTCTACAGTATCTGAGGGGGACAACCGTTCTTGTATGACTCAGACGCTGGCCGTATGTATGCTGCTCAATAGCAAGTATGCAGAAGCAAAAACATTTGCTGAGGCAGCTATTCGTATGAGTGAGTCTAATGTTGGCTTATCTAAGCTATTGTTACGTGCGTTTGAGCAATGGCCGGCAGGTAAAGAAGCTGAATATCATTTCCGAGAGTCACTGAAAGCATTGACTATCGAGGAAATAGTACTGAAGTAATCAGTACTTATAACTGAATAGAGGAGGGATGTGCATGATACGTCGTGTGCAAGTTACCTTTGAAGTACTTATTGATGATCGGCGTCCGGTAGATCTATTAGATCCTACTAACTGGTCATTGGTAATTATTGATGTGGTAAACGAAAAACTTATTCATGATACTGATCTTAAGCGGCGCGGTGAAAAAACCTGGCAGCCTACAGTTCGTATCAAAAATAAGTAATGAGAGGCTCTAAGATCGCACTATAATCTTAGAGCCTCTCTAGTTATGGGAATAACTACTGACCTTAGAGGAGGTACATATATAATCTTATCCCGCGTTATATATTACTAGGACAGTACCCATAAAATACCTTAGGGCTGCCCCAACATAAACAAAACCATACTCCATATGGACTGAGGTTGTTGGTGTAATCCTATGGTAAAGTTATAGGAACTAGCTGGAGACCTTTCCTCCTTTCACTCCAGCTAGTTCCTAGCCCTCGTAGCTCAGGGGATAGAGCAGCAGACTTCTAATCTGTTGGTCGGTGGTTCGAATCCACCCGAGGGCGCGGAAAGGAGGCGTGCAAGCGAACATAGCAAAATGTAAGTCGCAATGCGTCAAAGTAGCGACCGTTTCCGTTTGGCCCTCCTTTCCTCCCTATATGAGGAGAAATAATGATTAGTTATATCTGCGGTGTCTGCTATCAAGGAGAAACAACAGAGTTAAATAAACCATGCGTCAAATGCGAAAAGGAGAAGTAATGTCAGACTGTAGGGATCGCCATGAATGGTTAGAAGATGAGACTGGAGTATTTTGCTCACAGTGTTCAATACAACAGCGAGGAGGACAAGAAGAAGATGCCTAAATACTTATTTCTATCTAATCGAACTACACAGTTCGAAGACATAATTGAAGCAGATACACAAGAAGAAGCAGTAAAAATATTTGACGAGTTAATTGCTGACGATATGAATGTAGTCAATCAATACTTTGATTACCCAGTTTATGGAACCCTAATGGAAAAGAAGGATAACTAATGCAATACGAAGTAACACAACTCATCAGCTACCTAGTAACAGCTGAGACGCCTGAAGAAGCGATGAAAAAGTGGAATGAACATCCACGTACTGGAGTAATTGAATGGCGGGACGGTGACATAGAAGTCTATGATGAAAGCGTAGAAATTAACCAATAATGAGTAGAAAACGTAAGGGGTTAGTACTTGAATTTTCAATGCTATCTCCTGATAAAGAGATAAGAAGAATTGTACGCGAACTAGAACGTGCCGGGTTTGAAGTTAGTAAAAAGACTAGCCGACACATAAAAATTCGCAATTCGATTGATGGACGTCAAGTATCTATCCCATCAACTCCAGCTGGCAATGGTCGTCAGCGTCAGAACATGTATATGTCCCTACGCAAAGTAGGATTTGATGTGTCTGTTCTCAAGGGAGGCAATCAAAAGAAAAAGGAGAATACTATTGTTCGGTCTTCGTAAAAGCCCTGGCTTTACTAGATATCAAGCAGCCAAAACTTTATACACATTTTCTGCAACTCTTGTAGATGATCTATTAACTGTAGTTTATAAAGCTGCTGAAAATAAAGCGTCAGTAAATTCAAAATCAGAAAAACAAGTAAGCCTTAAAGACCTAGAAGAAATAATTAATTATACAGTCCAGCTAACTTATAAGAAGTTAGACAATATCTAAGAAAAGGAATAACAAACCAACTATGAATAATAAAGAAGCGGAAGAGTTATTAGCCGGTATCATGCAGCGCACTGAACAGCTTGTTAATGGAATTCTAGATACTATAGAAGCTACGCTTGAAACAGTAAGCACCGAAATTGGCGGCATTCAAGTAGTCGCACTACCTGTAATCAAACAAGTTCTATCAGCTGCGCGAAATATTATGCCTGAGGATGAAAATGGTAAACACATTCCTACCGAGTCCTGATTTTGTAGAATCAGCTAAAGTACTCGATCGTCAACGCCTAGGTAAGCAACGAGTAGAAGCAATACAGCTACTTAGGGCTAACATGGGCATGACCAAAGGTTGGAGGAATCACCCCGCTGCAGTAATGTGGCGGGGTTATGAAATTGCTCTTACACAGTACGGCCTAACAATTTGTCAAGAGTGGATCAACCGAGGTTACAAAGATAACTGTACAACGCAGATTTTAGCTATGCGTAAAGAATTATTAACATGCGGAAAAACTTTAGATATGCCGTCTTGGCTTGGTAATACCGACTTACATGAGTCACATCAATCTAACCTGCTACGTAAAGATGTAGCATTTTACAGTCAATACAATTGGGAAGTTCCCGATGACTTGCCATACATATGGCCAAAACCTTAAGGAGAAATATATGGCTGAGCAGATTAACTGCATCATGTGTAGCCAACCTACTACCGATCAGTGGGGTGGCTATTGTCATGATTGTGATAATTATTTAGAAGCTATAGTTGGAGACAACATGGAAAATGGAGTAGTCAGCTGGGAGCGAGAAGAAATTAAAGAAATTAATCCTTCTTAATACAAACACAATAGCCCCCGTCCATTAGGGCGGGGGCTATTTGTTTATGTTGGGTTATATGGGTTTTACGGGCTAACCCTATCCAATTTTGATCTCACATACATCTGTGGTGCAGTAGGCTTCCCCAGCCGCATCCAGTGCGTTTTTCTTATAGATACCGTTAAGGTTAATTTTCTTTAACTTACCTACATACTCGTTGTACTCAGCCTCTGAAATCTCAGTGTACGGTTGCTGCGGGTATACGTCTTTACCTTGTGGCAAGAACGATACCGTTTTCAACCGGCCTTCGTACATGTGTAGGATTGTTCCCACGTGCTTAGCCTCAGTCTCTTTATCAAAGCTGAGAGTTACTGATACAGAGTTATCTGACCAGTATTGTTGAGCAAACGCGGCAAGATTAGCCTTTTCAAAGATAGACACTTCGCCTTCTGGGCGAACTGCTACCGACTTGACTGGAAAATATACCACAACAGTGTTATCGGGATCTGTAATAGAGTCCTCAATTTTATATCCGGCTTTCTCAAATAAGGGCACCATCGGGTCTATCTTAGAGAACCGGATGGAGCGTAGTACGTACTGTCCCCCCACAGGCCAGTGAACTCCAGGAGTTTCACCGGCTAGGATTGACACCGTACCGGAAGGCTTTACGGTTGTAGTCTTTACAGACTCACGTACGCATAACCATTCTGAGTAGAGGGTGTCCCACTTTTGTACTTCGTTGTACCCAGTGTCAAGCCAGTCACGGAGAACTGGCAAACCTTTAACATCTGCAAATGCTGCAAGACCTGATACTGAACAACCAATGCGGCGATTACGCTGCATGATTGCATTAGTCTCTTCCCAGTGCGTTGGGATTAGAGTTACAGTCTTTGCGTACAAGTAAGCAAACTTAAGCGTACGCTTGTAATCTTCAAGAGAATCATGGCGATTAATGTAAGTTTCAACCAGAGTACAGCACTCAAATGACTCGAGGCTCTGCTCTGCACAAGGGTTGTACCCTGCTACACGGTAGTCTTTATTATTAATGGGATCACCTAAACGGCCATACTTACGAGATACGTCTAGCCAAATGAACCCTGGCTCACCGTTTAGCGCAATATTCTCTACAAATGGAGTGTAATCCATGCCGACGGTAGCTTCTAGGGAGTTATTAGACATCCAGCCCCAGCCTGGCTTCTCCGGATCATAAGAGTTACGTACTGGGAATGCTTCTGCATTCTTAGCATTAA
>Ga0304729_1001175_pt1 | contig 17742 bp, 14 predicted proteins | sample C_131016_MF_Meta_FD_190475 | JGI IMG/M metagenome (GOLD analysis project Ga0304729, IMG submission 190475) | Freshwater microbial communities from Lake Croche, Canada to study carbon cycling - C_131016_MF_MetaG (v2) (version 2) | ecosystem: Environmental > Aquatic > Freshwater > Lake | place... | reverse complement strand
GAAAGATTCCTTCATTATCCCAGTGGGCAGATTCGATTCATTCATTAGATTCACTTGAGCATGCCGCGAAATTTGAGAAGCTCCAAAACAGTGAGAAATTGAACTTTTTCTTGCAGATAAATCTTGAAGAAGGAGCCGAACACCGGGGTGGAGTTCACGTGAATGAGGTTAGTTCTTTTCTTGAATCCTGCACATTGCCAATTGCTGGAGCAATGGTTGTCGCTCCCCTTGGATCTGACCCGTTGGAGGCGTTTTCCAAGGTTAAGAAAATTGCAGATGAGCACGGACTCAAAGAAATATCGATGGGCATGAGTGGGGATTTTGAAGCAGCATTAGTAGCGGGCGCGACACATATTCGCGTAGGGAGCTCAATCCTCGGTTCACGCTCACTTCTCGCCTAAAATTGCGCCATGGCTAATGCATTCAAGCGCGTCGCAAATTATCTCGGTCTCGTAGACGATGAAGAAGATCTCCAACCTGCAGTCGAAGTCGAACAACTTCGTAGGTCTGTGCGTCCTCTTGCCTCCTCACAGCAAGAGTCTTCAACACCAGCTTGGGCTGCGCCCGCTGTGCGAGTGAAGACTATTCCTGCCGCGCAGGCTCCGGCACCTGCAGTGCAAGCAGAGCTTCCAATAATGGATCAAATTTTTACAATTCACCCTCGTTTCTACAATGAAGCGCGCACCGTTGGTGAGAGATATCGCCAAGGTCAACCGGTTCTCATGAACCTCAGCGACATGGATGAGTCAGAACGAAAGAGATTAGTAGATTTCGCATCTGGTTTAGTTTTTGGGCACTTCGGAAGTATCGAGCGAGTCACTTCAAAGGTCTTTCTCTTGACACCGCCAAATGTGCGTGTTTCAACCGAAGGTAAAGTAGCTGCGACAGAAGCCAGTTTCTTTAACCAATCTTGATGTTGAGCCTCGGAGGAATTCTTAACGCAGTCCTGCAGCTTTTTCTCTTTGCTTTACTAGGACGTTTAATTTTGGATTATGTTCGTATGTTCTCACAATCGTGGCGACCACGCGGTATTGTGCTCGTAATCGCAGAATTCATCTATGGTGTGACTGATCCTGTGATGAAAGTTGCTCGTAGATTTATTCCTCCGCTAAGACTTGGCTCTGTTGCAATTGATTTATCATTTATTATTGTCTTTTTTGCGGTTCAAATTTTGTCGCAACTCACTCATTTAATTCCTTAATTGCAGCGCTAAACCAATCTCGTTATCTGCCGTAGATAAGGATTCATTTCTTGTAAATGAAGTTGCGAGCACTTCTTGAGAAATCTCGGTTATTGCTGAAGCGATCGCCAAAGCGGTATCTGGCGTTGCATTCCACTCAACACTAATTCTGTCGCTGATATCAAAACCGCAGTTTTTGCGCTCTTCTTGAATTGCGCGAATAACTTCGCGAACTAATCCTGCGGTGATAAGAGCCGGGGAGAGGGCCAAATCAAGAGCAACGCTTTCTCCAGAATGGCTTGCAACTGACCAGCCAGATTTGGGAGTCTCAGTTATCACTACATCCTCAAGGGTGATTTGCGCGCTCTTCTCAGATCCATCTTTTTCATAATTTAGAGTCGACGTTGAGTTGGCGCGAAGAGTTTTCACGAGCACTTCAGCGTCACTTGAGTTGATTGCACTTGCGATAGCCTGAACATCGGCCCCATAGCGAGCACCGATTGAGCGGAAATTAGCCTTTATTGAGATATCTACAAGATCCCCGCCCGCTGAAGAAAGCTCATCCATGCTCAGTACATTCAATTCTTCGGAGATATGTGAGCGAATTTCTCCATCCATCTTCTCCCAACCTTGTGCTGAGACAAGGGCTCTGGCTAGAGGTTGGCGAATCTTAATTTTAGATTCCGCTCTTGCCGCTCGTCCAAGTTCAACTAACCGCCTTGAAAGTGCCACCGATGTTGAAAGATTGAGATCGATTCGCTCTTTCTCCGCGATTGGGAATGCTGCCAGATGTACTGATTCGCCCTCATGAGGTTCTGCTACGCGTACCAATTCTTGCCACACATGTTCGGTGATAAACGGGATCATTGGTGCAAGAAGCTGGGTAAGTGTCTTTAGAGCAACATAGAGAGTGGAGAGCGCGCCATTGTCACCATCCCAGAATCTGCGGCGAGACCTACGGACATACCAATTTGAAAGGTCGTCGATGAAGGCTGCAAGGATTCTTCCAGCTTCTTGAGAATCAAAATCTTCGTATGCTTTATCAACTTTTTGAGTAAGTAGGTGAAGTTCCGAGAGAATCCACTTATCCATCGTTGCTGTTGGATTCTTATCAAGGGTTTCAATCGAGAATTCTGACGCCTTGGCATACAAGGTAAAAAAGGAAACCGTATTCCAATAAGTTAGAAGAGTCTTTCTTACTACATCCGAGAGGGCGTCATGGCCGACTCTGCGAGCACTCCACGGCGAGCCAGCAGCCAGCATGTACCAACGGACAGCGTCAGCACCATGTTGATCCATGAGAGAAATTGGCTCGAGCACATTTCCTAAGTGCTTACTCATCTTGCGGCCATCTTTATCCAAGATGTGGCCAAGACAGAGAACTGTCTTATATGAACTCTCATCAAATACAAGCGTTCCAATGGTCATAAGTGTGTAAAACCACCCACGAGTTTGATCAATGGCTTCACAAATGAAATCCGCTGGATACGCGGCGGCAAATTTTTCCGCAGAACCTTCCTTGTGAGGATAACCCCATTGAGCAAATGGCATGGCGCCAGAGTCATACCAGCAGTCGATAACTTCCGAAACACGAACCATCGTTGATGAGCAATCTGAGGTGTTGCATGTGAAAGTGATGTCATCAACAAAAGGTCTGTGAGGATCTGTATTGCGAAGATCTTTTCCGGAAAGTTCTGAAAGTTCTGCAAGAGAAGCGATGCAATATTCATGGCCTTCAGCGCAGCGCCAGATAGGAAGGGGAGTACCCCAGTACCGATTTCGCGAAAGCGCCCAGTCGATATTGTTGTTTAGCCAATCGCCATAGCGACCGGTTTTGATGGTTTCAGGATGCCAATCCGTCTTCTCATTTTCTCGGATTAGTTCATCTTTGATTGCAGTCGTGCGGATATACCAAGATGGTTGTGCGTAATAAATCAGAACCGTGTGACAGCGCCAACAATGTGGATATGAATGCTCATATTGAAGTTGCTTAAATAGAAGTCCCCTAGCTTTCAAATCCTTGATGAGTGCTTTGTCGGCCTCCTTAAAGAAGACACCGCCAACAAGTGGAACCTCGGGAAGAAAAGTTCCGTCAGGTGCAACAGGGTTTACGACAGGTAGGCCATATCTACGGCAGACTTGTAAATCATCTGCTCCAAAAGCGGGAGATTGATGAACAATTCCTGTTCCATCCTCAATCGTTACGTAATCAGCAAGAACGACAAAATGAGAGTCTGGTATTTCGACGAGATCAAAAGGACGCGAGTATGTAGCGCGCTCTAGGTCTTTGCCCTGGAAGCTAGCAATGACTTTTCGATCCTCGCCAAGAATGTGTGCGAGATTCGTTGCGATAACGAGGCGCTCAGTCTTCTCATCCCGCGCGATTTCGATAACTTGATATTCCACATCGGGATTTACGGCTATCGCTGTGTTTGAAACAAGGGTCCATGGAGTTGTGGTCCATACGAGGAATGAAGCGCTCAGCTCTGCGAGCTTTCCTGAAGTCGCTGGGAATCGTACATAGACAGATGGATCTGTGACTGTTTCATAGCCTTGTGCAAGTTCATGATCTGAAAGTCCGGTGCCACACCTTGGACAGTAAGGAGCGACGCGGTGGTCTTGTACCAAAAGACCCTTCTTCCAAATCTGCTGTAGCGACCACCAAACACTTTCGACGTACTCTGGTGACATCGTCCAGTAAGCCTCATCGAAATCCACCCAGAAGCCCATGCGCCGAGTCATCTTGGTGAATTCACCTACATGGCGTTGGACAGATTCACGGCAACGATCATTGAATTCCGCGATCCCATATTTTTCGATATCACCTTTACCTGCAAATCCAAGTTCTTTTTCAACAGCAATTTCAACGGGAAGGCCATGACAGTCCCAGCCAGCTTTTCGAATTACTTGCTTGCCTTTCATCGTCTGGAAACGTGGGAATGCATCCTTGAAAACTCGAGCTTCGATATGGTGCGTTCCAGGTACTCCATTAGCTGTGGGCGGGCCCTCAAAAAAGGTCCAATTATCTGATCCCGCTCCGGCGGCAACGCTCTTATGAAAAATGCTTTGAGTCTCCCAAAATGAGAGCACTGATTGTTCAACTGCAGGAAGGTCGATTTGAGGGGAGAGCGCTTTAAATTGCATCACGTCTTAACTCCTCCTCTACGGACTAGAATGATTTTTATAACCCTGAGCGTACCGGCGCGATTCTAGCGTGGCTGAGTTGGAGTTTAGACGCGGGAAGTCCTAGCCTTGCCGCTTACCCTGCTGTGTGTTAAACCGTAACCCGCGTGAGAGTGTAAATGAGAAGAATTAGAAGGAGCCGGCGATGAAGAAGGTCGCAAAAGCAGTCAAAGCTGTCAAGAAGGCAGTTTCAAAGAGCTCTGTAATCGGCAAAAGTAAGCCTGCAAAAAAGGCTGCCCCTGCAAAGAAAGCTCCCGTAAAGAAGGCAGCACCAGTGAAGAAAGTTGCACTAGCAAAGAAAGCGGTGGCCAAAAAAGCGGCACCTGCAAAGAAGGCGGTAGCAAAAAAGGCTGCGCCTGCGAAGAAAGCGGTAGCAAAAAAAGCGCCACAAGTTTTAAAGATGCCTAAGGCACCAGCAAAGCCCGTTCCTGCAAAATTGCAGAGCACGACAACAGGAAACTCAACAACAATTAGCGTGGCTCCAAAAGAAATTAATGCTGCCGAAGTTATTGTTGAAGAACGTCGCCTAACGATGCTTCCACCAGAGCGCCCTTCCAAGTCACTCAAGAAGGTTCCGGCGCTAAAGCCAATTAAAGGGGCCCCGGCTCCATTGGTAGTAAATGAATCAGAAGGATCTTGGTCAAACGCCGAACTTAAAGAGATGCGCTCGCAATTGCAAAAAGAACTCGTTCGACTTCGCAAAGAACTTTTGGAAGCGGAAACCGAGATGGAAGATTTAATCGCTGCTGCAGGTGTAGGAGCCGGCGATGATCAGGCGGATGCCGGAACGAAGACTTTTGAACGCGAACACGAAATGTCATTGGTATACAACGCTCGCGATATGGTCACACAAACAGAGCGCGCCGTTGAGCGAATTGACAATAAAACTTATGGAAAGTGTGAAGAGTGCGGAAACTTCGTTGGGAAAGCACGTCTTCAGGTTTTCCCTCGCGCGACCCTTTGCATGGCTTGTAAGCAGAAGGAAGAACGTCGCTGATTAATTCGAACAGAGATTTAAGAATTCGCCGAATAATTATTTGGTCTGCTTTTATTTCTTGTGGTTTGGATATAGTTTCAAAGAACATAGCGGTTCAGTACTTAACAAATGATCCAAAGAAAATCATTGGATCACTTCTCCAGCTCCGAATAGCCTATAACTCCGGTGCGGCGTTTAGTCTGGCCCCAACCGCCACACTGTTTTTCTCCCTATTTTCAATTTCAATCGCTGCCGCAACTCTCTATCTTTGCCGCAACCTGGTCTCAAAGTCTTGGGCGTACGTGGCCGGGTTAGTTCTTGGTGGAATTTGCGGAAATTTACTTGACCGCATTTTTCGCTCACCGGGAGCGTTTAGAGGCCCTGTAGTGGATTGGATCGAATTACCTCATTGGCCGACATTCAATTTTGCCGATTCTTCGATATTTATAGCAGCCATTTTGGCCTGTATCCTGACCTTACGAAACATACCCCCAACTTCAAATAAGCCCACAACTACGCAGACAAAAGAAGACTAAAACGGTGATGACTAATATTGCAGCTCGTGAAAATAAGATTGTCACCATTCCTGACGGCCTTAATAATGAAAGAGTTGATGCAGCACTTGCGCGTCTTCTAGGGATTTCGCGCTCCACAATTGTGGAGTTGATTGAAGCGGGGGATGTAAAGCATCACGGAAAGCCACTTGGTAAATCTGACCGAGTGAATACAGATGATCAGATTGAATTGCTGATGCCACCGCAGAAGGCGGCTCCAGAGTTAACGCCAACGCCTATTGATGGCTTAGATGTTGTCTATAACGATGAAAATATTATTGTGATTAACAAGCCTGCAGGTGTTGCCGCGCATCCAAGTCCTGGGTGGAAGGGTGCTACTGTGATCGGAGCAGTCATTGCTGCTGGCTACACAGTCACGACAAGCGGGGCTGCCGAGCGCCAAGGCGTAGTTCATCGCCTGGATGTTGGCACAACTGGCTTAATGGTTTTAGCAAAAGATGAAACTTCATACAGCAATCTCAAAGATCAATTTAGGGATCGCACCGTGAAGAAGGTTTACCACGCACTTGTACAAGGGCACATGGATCCGGCTGAAGGGACCATCGATGCACCAATTGATCGCCACCCGAAAGAGGATTATCGTTTTGCGGTTGTGTTAAACGGTAAGCCAAGTGTGACGCACTATAAAACGTTGGAATATTTTCCTGCCGTTTCACTCGTCGAAATTGAATTGGAAACTGGCCGCACCCATCAAATCCGCGTTCATTTTGCCGCGCTTCATCATCCACTTGCAGGAGATATGACCTATGGCGCAGACCACACAATCGCCACTCGCCTAGAACTGACTCGCCCTTGGCTTCACGCTAAAGAACTTCGATTCAACCACCCAATAACAGGTTCACCACTTGCCTTCTCCTGCGACTACCCGGCCGAGCTGACACGCACGCTCACACTTCTCGGGCATGTCCGAGAAGGAGAATAGATCCAGTAGTAGCCTCCCAACTGTGTCCACTAACGAGAAAAACGGTAATTTTGCGCATCTTCATGTGCATACCGAATACTCGATGCTGGATGGTGCGGCTCGTGTCACAGAACTAGTCGCCGAAGTTGCACGACTGGAAATGCCTGCGATTGCAATTACTGATCACGGAAATGTATTCGGTGCCTTTGAGTTTAATAAGCAGGCTATGAAAGCTGGCGTAAAGCCAATCATTGGTATCGAAGCCTATATCGCTCCGGAATCTCGTTTTGAAAAGAAGCGCGTGAAATGGGCCGAAGGCGGAGAAGACGATGTCTCCGGTGGCGGGGCGTATACGCACATGACAATTTTGGCAGAGAACAACTCTGGGCTATCAAATCTTTTTAAACTATCTTCTCTCGCTTCCCTCGAAGGTTTCTATTACAAACCACGAATGGATCGAGAGCTACTTTCGAAATATTCGACTGGATTAATTGCAACTACAGGTTGCCCGGGTGGTGAAATTCAAACTCGCTTACGTATGGGCGCTTACAAGGAGGCCATCAGGGCAGCAAGTGAGCTTCGGGATATTTTTGGTCCTGAAAATTTCTTTCTTGAGGTAATGGATCACCAGATAGATATTGAAAGCCGTGTCCGTGCCGATCTCCTCAAACTAGGCAAAGAACTTGGCTTGCCGCTCCTAGCTACAAACGATCTTCATTACACAAAACATGAAGATGCTGGAGCGCATGAAGCCCTGCTTTGCGTACAGTCAGGATCAACAATTGCTGATCCAAAGAGATTCAAATTCGAGAATAATGAATTCTATTTAAAAACTGCATCGCAGATGCGCACGCTTTTCGCTGATATGCCAGAAGCCTGCGATAACACGCTCTTAATTGCAGAGCGGTGCAACATCACAATGCGCGAAGGAGAAAATCTTCTCCCACGTTTTCCAGTCCCAACCGGTCAAACTGAAGTTAGTTGGTTAACAAGACTTGCGAATGAAGGCCTCAGTGATCGCTGCAACGGAAAGGTGCCAGCTGAGTATCAAGAACGTTTAGATTATGAATTAAGTGTGATGATAACGATGGGTTTCCCAGGCTACTTTTTGGTGGTTGCAGACCTTTGCTCACATGCCCGTGATGTTGGAATCCGCGTTGGACCAGGTCGCGGATCTGCCGCCGGCTCATTAGTCTCATACTCTCTTGGCATTACGCAACTTGACCCAATTCGACATGGACTCTTGTTTGAAAGATTCTTAAATCCCGAGCGCATTTCTATGCCGGATATTGATTTGGATTTCGATGAACGTCGTCGATCAGAAATGATTCAGTACGCAACTGACACATATGGGGAAGACCGCGTTGCGCAAATCATTACCTACAGCAATATCAAATCAAAGCAGGCGCTTAAAGATGCAACTCGAGTTCTTGGTTATCCGTATGCAATCGGGGACAAAATTACTAAAGCTCTCCCACCGACAGTTATGGGTAAGGACATCACACTTTCAGGCGTCTTTGATCCCAAAGATGATCGTTTTGGTGAAGCAGGAGAGTTTCGTAGCATCTATGAAACAGATCCAGATGCAAAGAAGATTGTTGACACGGCCCGCGGGTTGGAAGGTCTAAAAAGACAATGGGGCGTTCATGCGGCTGGTGTCATTCTCTCGAAGGAGCCGTTGCTTGATGTAATTCCTATTCATCGCAGAGAGAGTGATGGAGCGATCATCACTCAATTTGATATGGGAGCATGCGAAGCCATTGGACTCCTGAAAATGGATTTTCTTGGGCTACGCAATTTGTCGGTTATTGATGTTTGTCTTGAAAATATTAAGAAGAATCAGGGAGCCGACGTAGATCTCTCCACTCTTACTCTTGATGATGCGAAGACTTTTGATCTTCTTTCTAAGGGTGAAACTCTCGGGGTTTTCCAGCTTGATGGCGGACCGATGCGATCACTCCTTAAACAGATGTCACCCGACTCATTTGAAGATATCTCCGCGGTTTTGGCGCTTTACCGCCCCGGTCCGATGGGCGTGAATGCTCACACCGACTATGCCGATAGAAAGAATCGACGAAAGCCAGTTGAGCCAATTCACCCTGAACTTTCAGAACCTCTCGCCGAAATCCTCGATGACACCTACGGCTTAATTGTTTATCAAGAACAAGTTATGGCCATCGCACAGAAGGTCGCTGGATTCTCACTTGGGCGCGCAGATTTACTTCGAAAAGCCATGGGTAAGAAGAACAAAGATATTCTAGATAAAGAGTATGTAAATTTCGAAGAAGGAATGAAGAAGAATAATTTTTCAGAAGCAGCAATCAAGAAGTTATGGGAAACTCTTATCCCCTTCTCGGATTATGCATTCAATCGCTCCCATACTGCCGGATACGGTCTTGTCTCGTATTGGACTGCTTATCTCAAATCAAATTATGCAACTGAATACATGGCTGCGCTTCTAACGAGCGTACGTGATGACAAGGATAAGAGTGCACAATATTTGAATGAATGCCGTCGAATGGGAATCAAAGTTCTCGCACCTGACGTTAATGAGTCACTGTCGGACTACACAGCGCTCGGAAAAGATATTCGATTTGGATTGAGCGCCATCCGAAATGTTGGAGAGAATGTTACCGAGTCAATTGTTCGAACTCGGGAAACAAAGAATCGCTTTGATTCCTTTGGAGATTTTTTAGCAAAAGTCGATCAAAATGTTTGCAATAAGAAGACAATCGAGTCGTTGATTAAGGCTGGTGCTTTTGATTCACTTGGTCATTCCCGCAAAGGCTTAATGATGGTTTATCTAGAAGCAATTGATGCAGTAAATGAAACCAAGAGAGCTGAAGCGATAGGCCAATTCGACTTATTTGGGGATGCCCCAATTGGTGACACTCAAATGACTGGAGTTGAATTAACGATTCCTGAAGGGGAGTGGGATAAGTCCTCGCTCTTGGCTTATGAACGTGAAATGTTGGGACTTTATGTTTCTGATCATCCACTCTTAGGTGTTGAGCACATTTTGCGTGCAGCAGTAGATATTCCGATCGGCCAACTCAACGATGAAGGAATTTCCCATGAGCAAATTCTCTCTATCGGTGGTTTGATTACGCAGGTTCAACGTAAAGTTTCCAAGCAAGGAAACGCGTGGGCCATTGTTACGATTGAAGATTTAGAAGGCGCTCAAGATGTGATGTTCTTTGCAAGTGCTTACACAACTCATGCCCTCAATCTTGTCGAAGACCGAGTTGTTGTTGTGCGTGGACGCGTTGATAAGAGAGAAGAAGCCCTTCGGTTCACAGCAATTGAAATGTCGATGCCTGATATCAGCCAAGGACCAACAGGGCCGCTTCTCATTACAGTTGAATCCTCCAGAGTTACTCCTCCGTTGGTCGACCGAATGAAGGAGATTCTCCGATCTCATCCTGGGGCTCGTGAAGTACATTTGAGACTCGACGATGGAAAAGCTGGCTTGGTCATGAAATTGGATGATGATTTGAGAGTCACAGCATCACCAAGTTTATCTGCGGATTTGAAGCAAGTTCTTGGCCCCGACTGTTTACCTGCCGGCTAAAGCAAGCGCGTCGAAATATTTATGCAACGGGGCTCCCCGTGAAACCCGTAGAATTGTGGCGTGCTAATCCGTCGAATTGATCTCCGAGGCAAGGGGCTCACTAAGGCTGAATATAAATCTCTTCTTCCAAGAGCTGTTATGGATGTGGAAGCGGCAATGGCTGCAATTGCGCCGGTATTGGCGGATGTGAAAAATGGCAGCGAAGAAACACTCAAGGAATTTGGCCTAAAGTTCGATGGAATAAAGCCGGAAAGTATTCGAGTTCCAAAGGAACTTCTAAAAAAGGCCCTTCAAGAGCTCGATCCTGATGTGAAAATCGCTCTAGATGAAGCGATTATTAGAATTAAGAAAGTGCATTCTGATCAATCTCGAACTGATAAGACGACGGTTGTTGTTGATGGTGGAATAGTCACTCAAAAGTGGATTCCAGTTGATCGCGTGGGACTCTATGTTCCCGGCGGCAAAGCTGTTTATCCGAGTTCGGTCATGATGAATGTGATCCCCGCTCAAATAGCAAAAGTGTCGAGTATCGCCGTTGCTTCACCACCTCAAAAGGAATTTAACGGCTTGCCGCACCCAACTATTCTGGCGACGTGTGAACTGCTTGGGATCGAAGAAGTTTATGCCGTTGGCGGTGCGCAAGCAGTGGCGATGTTTGCGTACGGTGTTAAGGGTTTGTGCGAGCCTGCTGACATGGTTACTGGGCCTGGCAATATTTATGTAGCTGCAGCAAAGCGCGCGCTTCGAGGTCTCATCGGCATTGATTCAGAAGCTGGCCCTACAGAGATTGCAATTGTTGCTGACTCAACAGCCCGAGCTAAGGATGTTGCAGCCGACCTAATAAGCCAGGCAGAACACGACACCATCGCCGCCGCAGTTCTGGTGACAGATTCAGAAGAACTCATTTCCCAAGTTGAGCATGAACTTGAATCAAGGGTTTCTGCAACTAAGCATTCTGATCGAATCCGAACTGCGCTTTCAGGAATTCAAAGTTGCATTGTGCTGGTTGATAATATTGATCAGGCAGTCAATGTCGTCAACGCTTACGCAGCAGAACATTTAGAACTTATAGTTAAGGATGCAGCAGCTGTAGCATCGAAAATTAGAAATGCGGGAGCAGTATTTCTTGGAGCATATTCCCCCGTCTCGCTGGGGGATTACTCGGCAGGCTCAAATCACGTCCTGCCCACAGGTGGGTGTGCATGCCATTCAAGTGGATTGTCGGTGCAAAGTTTTCTTAAGGGCGTGAATTTCATCAGCTATGACGAGTCTGCGTTCACTGCGATTGCATCAAATGTAATCACTTTGGCTAACTCTGAAGATTTGCCTGCCCACGGTGAAGCGATTTCTGCGAGGCTTGAATGAATAACTGGCCGGAATGGTTGCCACTTCGAGAAAATTTGCGCTCCTTATCTCCTTATGGAGCACCTCAAATTGGAGATGTTCTCCAACTCAACACAAATGAGAACCCATTTCCTCTGCCGGCAGAAGTCCAAGAAAAAATTGTTACTCGAGTGCAGGAAGTCGCAGCAAGTTTAAATCGCTACCCAGATAGAGATGCTGTCCGCTTGAGAGCAAAGCTTGCGCAATACATCAATTATCGCGCTGGCACGAAATTCTCGGTCGAGAATATTTGGGCTGCAAATGGCAGCAATGAAATTCTCCAAACTCTTTTCTTAGCGTTTGGTGGTGCCCAGCGAAAATCACTTGGTTTCACACCCTCGTATTCAGTTCATCCTCTCATTGCAAATGTTACTGGCACGACGTGGATTGCTGGCTTTCGAGAAGATGACTTCGCGATCAACTCCAAAACGGCAGCAGAACAAATTTTGGATGAAAAGCCCTCCCTTGTTTTTATCACAACTCCCAACAATCCATCGGGGACGTCGACTCCTATTTCAGATATTGAGAAGTTAGCCGTTGCTGCAGGAGAAGTTGGAGCACTTCTTATCGTCGATGAAGCATATGCAGAATTTTCTGCTGAAGAGAGCGCCGCAACACTTATTGTGAAATTTCCCCACGTTGTATCTACGAGGACGATGAGCAAAGCATTTGCCTTCGCTGGAGTTCGAGTTGGTTATTTAGTTGCTCACCCTCTTGTGATCGATGCTGCGCAAGTAACAAGACTCCCATATCATTTAAGTGCGCTGACTCAGGCGGCCGCTGAAGTTGCGATTGACCATGCCGAACTATTGCAAGGCGGAATCGATTTACTCCTCGGGGAACGAGAGAAGTTGGCAAGTGGACTTTCTGCCCTGGGATGGAGAGCTCTCGATAGTTCGGCAAATTTCCTCCTCTTTTCTGGATTCAGTGCAACTTCTGCGTCAACATGGCAAGAATTTCTCAATCGCGGAGTTTTGATACGTGATGTCGGCTTGGAAGGTTACTTGCGAGTTACCGTGGGAACTCCTGCCGAGAATCAACGTTTTTTAACAGTCGCGCAGGAGATTGCGCAATAATGAGCCCTTCACTTTATTAAGTTCAGAAAATGATGGAAGAGAGAAGAATCAGATGGCACTAATCGAAGGTAGAACCGCTCTCGTTGTTCGCGAGACTAAAGAGTCCAAAGTCAGCGTCTCTTTAAATCTGGATGGCTCGGGCCAAATCTCCATCGAAACTGGTGTTCCATTTTTTGATCACATGCTCTCTCAACTTGGGAAGCACGCGGGCTTTGACCTCACTGTCAAAACCGAGGGCGACGTCGATGTTGATTCACACCACACAGTTGAAGACACATCTTTAGCTTTTGGCCAAGCCCTACGCGAAGCACTTGGTGATAAGAGCGGAATTCGTAGATTTGGAGATGCCATGGTTCCACTCGATGAAGTTTTAGTTCAAGCTGCTGTTGACCTATCGGGACGCCCTTATCTCGTTCATCGCCAACCAGAGATTGTTGAATTGATTGGAACTTTTGATACAACACTAGGACGCCACATATGGGAATCCATTGTGGCCGAAGCTCGTATTGCCTTACATGTGAGAGTGCTAGAAGGCAGAAATGCACACCATGTATTTGAAGCCCAGTTTAAGGCGGTGGCTCGCTCCCTTCGCGATGCTGTGACCGTTGATAATCGTGTTGCGGGAATCCCTTCGACTAAGGGCTCTCTTTGATAGCAATTCTTGATTATGGTTCAGGAAATCTACGATCGGCTCAACGGGCTTTTTCTTTAACGGGGCATGATGTTTTATTAACATCAAAACGAAGTGAATTTCTTAAGGCAGATGCCTTTGTTGTTCCAGGTGTAGGAGCGTACGGAGCATGCATGAAGCAACTTGAGGAAATCGATGGAAGAGGCGCAGTACGTGACGCGGTCAATTCGGGGAAACCTATATTTGGAATTTGTGTGGGAATGCAGATTCTTTTCACTTCAGGAAGTGAGAAAGGCAAACATTTAGGACTTGGCTATTTTCACGGAGATGTGAGTCTTATTAACGCTCCGGTTTTGCCGCACATTGGATGGAACGATGTAAACGCAACCTCACCAATCTTTCAAGGCGTTGAATCAGAGAAATTCTATTTTGTTCATTCATATGCAGCAAAGAATGATGTAGAGAGTGCTCAAATTTCTTGGACTACCTATGGCGAGCGGTTTGTCGCCGCGATATCAAAAGATAATATTTTTGCAACGCAATTCCATCCAGAGAAGAGTGGAGATGCAGGAGCAAAATTGATTAAGAATTGGGCGAAACAGATATGAAGAAACTAGAGTTATTACCTGCCATAGATGTAAAAGGTGGCAAGGCTGTCCGACTTGTTCAAGGTGAACTTTCTGCCGAAAGTCAGTACGGAAATCCTCTAGAAGTTGCCCAAGAATTCGTCAATGCCGGCGCAGAGTGGATTCATTTAGTTGATTTGGATGCTGCATTTGGAATTGGAAGCAATGCGCATTTGCTTGCTGAAGTCATTTCGTCAGTCGATATACAGGTGGAACTCTCTGGCGGTATTCGTGATGATGAATCGCTGCGCCGGGCTTTAGCAACTGGATGCAAAAGAGTGAATCTTGGTACTGCAGCCCTTGAAAATCCTGATTGGACAGCGAAGGTGATTAGTGAGTTCGGTGATCGTATTGCTGTGGGGCTTGATGTTCGGGGACATATCCTCGCGGCTCGGGGATGGACCAAAGAGGGCGGAGACCTTTTCGAAACGATAGAGCGACTTGATCGTAATGGTTGTGCACGTTACATCGTCACAGATGTAGCGAAAGACGGAACGCTTACCGGACCGAATTTGGAATTATTGAAAGAAGTATGCGCTGCTACATCACGACCCGTTGTTGCAAGTGGAGGAGTTTCAACGCTTCAAGACTTGAAAAATATTAGGTCACTGACCGAGATTGGCGTTGAGGGATCAATCGTCGGTAAGGCGCTCTACGCAGGCGCATTTACTCTTGAGCAAGCTCTAGCAGTCACCCGATGACTCTGGCGAAGAGAATTATCCCTTGCTTGGATGTTGATAATGGCAGAGTCGTCAAGGGAGTTAATTTTACAAATCTTGTCGATGCAGGGGACCCGGTTGAACTTGCGAAACGATATGGTGAAGAAGGTGCTGATGAGCTTACCTTTTTGGATATCTCTGCGAGCGTTGATGGTCGCGCAACAACTCTGGACATTGTTAGTCGAACAGCAGAACAAGTATTTATTCCGTTAACTGTAGGTGGTGGAATTCGCACCGTTGAGGATGTAAATCAATTATTGCGTGCTGGCGCAGATAAAATTTCAATTAACACCGCTGCGATCAAACGACCAGATTTGATCAACGAAATAGCAGATCGATTTGGTAACCAAGTCCTTGTTCTTTCTGTGGATGCAAGGCGCGCACAAACGAAGTCAGGTTTTGAAGTGACAACCCACGGGGGACGAGAAAGCACGGGGCGTGACGCCCTTGAATGGATGCAAGATGCGGTGGCAAGGGGAGTTGGCGAGATATTGCTTAACTCAATGGATGCAGATGGCACAAAGTCGGGTTATGACATCCAAATGATTAAGGCAACTCGAGAGCTTCTTTCAGTACCCATTATTGCCAGTGGAGGAGCCGGGAAGGTTTCAGATTTTGCAGATGCCCTCGAAGCAGGGGCAGACGCACTCCTTGCCGCCAGTGTCTTCCATTTCGGGACATTCAAGATATCTGAGGTAAAAAGCTATCTTTCAAGCGCCGGATATTCGGTTCGCGACTAAACCTTCGTACGGCAGAATAGCCCTGTGAACTTTCCTATTGAAGTCCAAGAGCGTTTTTCGCGCGGTGAATTGATTGCTGCCATAGCGCAGGAGTCTTCAACGGGAGAAGTGTTGATGATGGCGTGGATGAATTCGGCAGCGCTAGAACAGACGATCGAAACAAAGAAGGTCACTTACTGGAGTAGAAGTCGCCAATCTCTCTGGGTGAAAGGTGAAAGTTCTGGACATACTCAGAATTTGATTTCAATCTCATACGACTGCGATGGGGATGCACTTCTGCTCCAGATTGAGCAAGAAGGGGCTGCTTGCCATACGGGTGAGCGAACATGTTTTCATCGGGAGGTTTCTCCATGATGACCCTTGAAGAATTTAGAAAATACGCAAAAGATTTCAACGTAATTCCAGTATTTCAAAAGTTTATCGCTGATAGCGAGACGCCTCTAGGCCTGTATCGTAAATTGGCAAATGATCGCCCAGGAACATTCCTGCTTGAATCTGCGGAGCATGGTGGTGTGTGGTCGCGCTATTCCTTTATCGGAGTTAATTGCGTTGCCACTCTTACCGAAGTAAATGGTCTTGCTGAGTGGGTTGGCACTGCGCCAGCCGGAGCTCCTTATGGAATTAATCCGTTGGAAGCCGTCCGGATTACAGCTTCGCATTTGAAGTCACCTCACATCCCTGAGCTACCACCTCTTACGGGAGGACTTGTTGGTTACATGGGGTATGAAATTGTTCGACGCCTCGAAAAGATTCCCAATATTGCGAAGAAGGATGTCGAACTTCCCGAAATTTCATACATGCTCACATCCGATCTTGCAATCTACGATCACTTTGAAGGCTCACTTACCTTGATTGCGAATGCAATCAATTGGGATGGGAGTGATGAACGAGTTGATGAAGCCTATGGCGACGCTGTAGCCAGACTTGATGCCATGGCACAAAAAGCTAATGAATCACTTTCTTCGCATATAACACTTCCAACAGAAAAACCGATTGCGAAATTTGACCGAAATATGTCATCAGAGGACTACTGCAAGAAAGTGGAACTGATTAAGGAAGAAATTCGATCTGGAGAAGCATTTCAGGTTGTTTTATCGCAGAGATTTACGATGGATTGTTCAGCATCTCCGTACGATGTCTATCGCGCGTTGCGCTTACAAAATCCAAGTCCTTACATGTATTTATTTCGATTCCATGATGGGCTAGATATCGTTGGCTCAAGCCCGGAAGCTCTTGTAAAAATAAATGATGGCGAAGTCATGATCCATCCGATTGCTGGCACCCGTCCTCGTTCTGATAACCCTGAAATTGATGCGCAAAATGGTGAGGAATTATTGGCCGATCCTAAAGAGCGCGCAGAACACCTCATGCTTGTAGATTTGGGAAGAAATGATCTTGGACGAGTCTGTGAAGCGGGTTCTGTTGAAGTCGTTGAGTTTATGCATTTAGAGCGATATTCACATGTTATGCATATTGTTTCCACTGTCGTTGGAAAATTAGATAAGAAGAATTCTCCTGTGGATGCCTTGTATGCAGTTTTTCCAGCAGGGACTTTGTCAGGTGCCCCCAAGCCCCGAGCCATGGAAATCATCGAGGAACAAGAGCCAACTCGTCGAGGAATTTATGGCGGAACTATCGGCTACCTTGATTTCAGAGGAAATATTGATGCTTGTATAGCAATTCGTACTGCTGTCATTAAAGACGGGAAGGCGTATGTACAAGCTGGTGCCGGAATTGTTGCTGATTCCATTCCAGAGAGTGAAGAAGCAGAATGTAGGAATAAAGCAGCTGCCGTTTTAAATGCGATTGCAGCAGCAAACTCGATGAAGGCCCTCTCTTAATGAAGATAATCGGTCTGCTTATCTTTTTGATCTTCATTTCTTTTCTTTTTGTGAAGCTGAGCAAGCCAAAAGGTCCTTCGCGTTACGATCGAAAGTCTTCGACCCCATGGAATTCGCTCAATGATGGGGAGGATCCAACGCTATGAGCACGGTTCTCGACTCGATAATTGAAGGGGTCTTGGAAGATGTTCATTTACGCGAGCGCCCCCTTTCGCAAATGCGTGAAGAACTTCAGTCAGCTCCTGAATTGCGCGGAGCATTGCAGTCACTCTCTAGACCCGGTACTCAAATCATTTCTGAAGTAAAAAGGTCTTCACCAAGTAAAGGCCTACTTGCAGAT